>PDYJ01003129.1_pt1 | contig 24548 bp, 17 predicted proteins | sample 1430841 | NCBI WGS metagenome assembly PDYJ01 (sample SAMN07237672, study PRJNA390542) | Gut metagenome, whole genome shotgun sequencing project. | isolation source: fecal pellets | host: Mus musculus | place: USA: New York, NY | collected 2016-10 | reverse complement strand
ATGATGACGACAGTCTCAAGATACTCGAGATCGGCAAACGCCTCGGAAACACGCCCCGGCAACCTGTAGTCATAAGCGCAGACCACCATTCCCACAATATGATTTTTCCCATCTTCACACATCCGCCAATACACCTTCCAGTCAGGTGGAAGAGAATTGATTTTTTTGGGATCCCATTTATGCTGATACTCATAATACACCGGCCCGGCAGCCATGATCTTGCACAACGCTATAGAATCAACCTCGCTGTTGATACGATCGACAACCGGACCATCATCATTACACCCTGTCGCAACCATGGCCAGACACGTTGCGGCTATCGCCACCACGATCACATGTAAAAGATATTGCATTTTTTTCATGGCTATATTTGTTAAATAGTTACATCGGTTAAACAGCAAAGTGTACTGCCATCAAAGACCATAAGACATCATAATGTTTTGCCTTATAGCCGGCATAATACAATTCTCTCCCTAAGGAATATTACACCTATGGATGCCCAAAGATAAAGATTCGCATCTATCAAACCAAAATAATTTTGGTTAACAAATGCAAATCAAGGTAAAGATATCAGATGTCAGAGAAGAGCGTCGGGAAAACGCATCTGTATATAGTGGCGCACGAGAGCCACTATGTCGTCGGCAGAGAGAAGCGATGTGTCAAAAGTCAGATCATAACTCGATGCGGCTCCCCAGGTCTTGTCGGTATAGAAGTTGTAGTAATTGGCTCTGAGGCGATTGATCTTTTCAGCGCGTGCACGCGCCTTTTCGCGGCTCAGCGACGGATCGCGTGCCACTATGCGGTCGACACACCGCTCCATCGGGGCATGCACAAAAAGGTTGACCGTGCGGGGATGATCGCGGAGCACATAGTCCGACGAACGGCCTACTATCACACACGAACCGGTGTCGGCGAGCGAATGGATAAAATCGGACTGTGCGCGATAGAGCGAATCGTCGCTTATAGAGGTGGAACCGGCATATATATTGCTCGGCGACATACCGAATGCAAACGAAAAAATACCGTTGAGAAACGACGGAAAGCGCTCATCGTTCTTTTCAAAAAAATCAGTGCTCACGCCGGCGCGCTGTGCGGCTTCGTGGAGCAGTTCCTTGTCATAATACCTGAATCCGAACGCATCGGCCAGTCTGCGTCCTATCTCACGGCCGCCGCTGCCGAACTGGCGTCCGACGGTGATCGTCACATGTCTGTTGTCGGCTGAATTGGTCTTGTCAGAGTCTTTCATGGGAATATTTCCGTTTATTCGTTCAACTTATACAAAAGAGCAACACGAGCAACTGAGCCACGACCACACGCGAAAACATGGCGAGCGGATAGGCTGTGGCATAGCCCACCGACGGCGCGTCACACTCCATCGTGGAGTTGGAATAGTCGAGAGCCATAGGATTGGCCATGGCTCCGCACAGCATTCCGCACGCCGTAGGAAAATCGACCTTGGCCCACCTTACCGCCACGTATGCCATGAGAAGCGTAGGCAGGAAAGTGATCGCCAGACCGGCGGAGATCCATATCAGTCCCTCGGAGCGCATTATAGTGTCGAGAAAATGCGCGCCGGCATCCAGCCCCAGACAGGCCAGATAGAGCGACAGACCTATGCCGCGCAGCATCAGGTTGGCCGACCGGGTGGTATATGTCACGAGGCCGAAGCGGGGTCCGAACCGGCTTATGATTATACCCACCACTATCGGGCCGCCGGCCAGGCCGAGCTTCACCGGCGTTGACACTCCCGGAATGGCGATAGGCACCGATCCGAGCAGCAGCCCGAGGGTCAGACCGATAAAGATGGCCGCCATGTTGGGATCGCGCAGCGCAGTGGCGGTGTTGCCGAGCACTTTCTCGACATTTTCCACAGCCTTGGCCTCGCCGACAACCGTCAGACGGTCGCCGATCTGCAGCACGAGTTCAGGCGTGGCGAGCAGCGTCACACCCGAACGCAGCACACGCGATATATTGATTCCATAACTGTTGCGCAGCCGTAGCGATCCGAGCTTCTTGCCGTTGATCTCCGGCCGTGTCACTATGATATGCTTGGATATTAGCGACGAATCGATGGCATCCCAGTCGATATCGTCGGCGTTCCAGTCGGTTTTCTCCTGCGCACCGAAGAGGATGGTCAGCGCCGGAGCATCGTGTTCCGTGGTGATCACCAGCAGCCGGTCCCCCTCCATCAGTTCGGTGTCGGAGGTCGGAATGCTGACATGACCCGAACGCCACAGACGCGAGATGACAAAATGATGGTTGATAAGCTCGGCCGCCTCCCTCACCGTCTTGCCGTACACGGCAGGATTATGCACCTGGAAGGCGGCGATATAAGTCTGATTTGTTTCTTCGCTGACCGCACGCTTCATATCCGACGGCCTCACGAACAGCTTGCGGGCCACGATTATGGCAAGGATCACCCCCACCACACCCAGAGGATAGGTGACCGCACACGACAGTGCGGCACCGTTGGCCGACAGTCCTATCTGCTGCAGAGCCTGCTGCGCGGCGCCGAGCGAGGGAGTATTGGTGGTGGCCCCGGCTATGATGCCAACCATATCGGCCATGGGGATGCTGAAACCCAACGTCATGGCCACAGCCAGCAGCGTGCCGAGCATCACAAGCGTCAGACCGAGCACATTGAGTTTCACTCCGCCGGTGCGGAAAGAGCTGAAAAATCCCGGACCCACCTTCAGGCCAAGCTCATAGACAAACAGCACCAGTCCGAAACTCTCGGCATAAAGAAGCATCTGATGATCGATCGACAGCCCCACATGCCCGGCCAGAATGCCAGCGAAAAACACCCAGGTGACGCCCAGAGTGATGCCGCAAATCTTTATCTTCCCCAGACCGAGCCCCACCGCCACAATGAGCGAGAGCACTATCACGGCCTGCAGAGCCGAATGCTGCAATATCGCGCTTTCAAGCCATTCCATGATGCAGTGTCATTAGCCGCGAAAAGGGCGTTATCTGTCGGCGAATCCGGCCAGACGGGCCAGATATTTGCCTATGATGTCAAACTCGATATTCACGCGGCTTCCCACCCCGATCTCGCAGAAATTGGTGTGATCCATGGTGTAGGGGATGATTGCCACACGAAACGACCGGGCCTCGGAGTCACACACCGTCAGGCTCACGCCGTTGACCGTCACCGACCCTTTTTTCGACCGTCATGTAGCCCCTTGCTGCCATGGCCGGATCGATGTCATACTCAAACTTGAAATAGCGGCTGCCGTCGGCATCCTCTATGCCGGTGCACACCGCCGTGGTGTCAACATGTCCCTGCACGATATGGCCGTCAAGACGTCCGTTGACAGGCATACTGCGCTCCAGATTGACGAGCGAGCCCTCGCGGAGATCGCCGAGATTGGAGCGGCGCAGCGTCTCGCTGATGGCTGTGACCGTATAGGTGCCGTCGCCCGGAAGGGCGACCACCGTAAGGCACACGCCGTTATGGGCAAGCGACTGATCGATACGCAGTTCGTCGGCCAGATCCCACTGTAGGGTGAGATGCACGTTACCCTCGTCGGCCACGACCGACACCACACGGGCGGTTCCTTCTACAATTCCTGAAAACATGTCTTTTTTCGGCATTGGGTTATACAGAGTGTCAAGCCCGCCCGACTGCAAAACTGCGGGACGGCCTAACACGCTACGAAAGTACTCATTTTTTTTTACTTCCCAAAACAATAATGCCGCGCCACGCGACTTACCCGGCAACACACCCCGCGACTCCCACGCAATCATCCCCTCCGCGGTTTCCACAATCATCCCTCCGCAAACGTAAAGGTGCTGCGCCGGAACATAACTTCCTGGCACAGCACCTTTGATTTCACTACTCAAGCGGGAGGCGTCGTCAGAGTGTTTCAGACGGCAGAAGCCGCGCTGACACGTCCGTCCCTGCGAACTTCGACGCCACGCGGGCGCGGATTATCACTCAAGATCGCGGGGTATGGCCACGATACGGAGCTTGCAGTCGTTGATGAAGCGCATGATATTGTCGCGCACCTCCGAGGGAGCCACGTCGGCTTCGATACGCTTCATGGCGTTGAACACCGATGTGCCGGTCTGGTACACATGACGGTAGGCCTTGGCCACATCATCGACCTGATCGTCGGTGAAGCCATGCTTGCGCATCACCACAGCGTTGACACCGAAGTAGCTCGTCGGGTTGTGGGCCATGATCACGTAGGGAGGCACATTGCCGGTAATGCGGCAGCCGCCCTTGATAAGCACCCAGTCGCCCACGCGCGAATTCTCGTGGAGCATCACACCCGACGAGAGGATGGAACACTCGCCCACCTCGGCGTCGCCGGCTATGGTCACGCCGTTACCTATCACGCAGCGACCCTTGATGACCGTATCGTGCCCTATATGGGTGTCGGCCATGATGAATGTGTCGTCGCCCACACGGGTGCCACCCTCGGTGCCTATGCCGCGGTTGATTATCACATGCTCGCGTATCACGTTGTTGTCGCCCACGTAGCAGTAGGTCTTCTCGCCCTTCCAGCGGAAATCCTGCGGGTCGGCGCCGATGATAGTGCCCTGATACACCCTGTTGTTGCGACCCATGCGGGAGCCGCGTATTATGGACGTGTACGACATTATCTCGCAGCCGTCGCCTATCTCCACGTCAGCGTCGATAAACGCGAAAGGATGGATGGTGACATTGTCGCCGAGTTTGGCCGTCGGATCGACATGGGCCAGTGGACTGATGTTGCTTGCCATGATGGAAATGATTAAGGTTGATACTCGATGGATAATTACCGGCCGCCGCCGAGCGACTGATAGAGGTTGATCACAGCCTGGGCGGTGGTGAGGTTGCACGACAGCTCCGACATCTGGGCCGACAGCAGCTGCTGCTGGGCCGTCAGCACCTCAAGATATGTGGTCGACATGCCGCCGAGCTTAAGCAGCTCCTCGGTGATCTCGACCGAAGTGGCGAGCTTGCCCACCTGCTCCTGAAGCAGAACGGCCTTCTCGGTGCTCTTCTGATAGAGCATCATGGCGTTCGACACCTCGGCCGATGCCGACATGAGCGCATATTCGAAGTTGTTCATCGCCTGCTCCTGCTGGGCTTTTGCAGCCTTCAGGCGGGCTATGTTCTGTCCGCGTGCGAAGAGCGGAGCCGTCAGCTGTCCGGCGAGCTGTATGAACCACTTGCCGGGGTTCATCACCATGCCTCCGACGAGATTGGTGAAGCCTCCGTTGGCAGTGATGTTGAGCGACGGATAGAAGGCCGAGCGGGCGCCTGCCGTAGTGTAGTAGGCAGCGGCCAGACTCTCTTCGGCGGCGCGTATGTCAGGACGGGCGGCGAGTTCGCGCATCGGTATCTCCTCGCGAAGCATTTCCGGAGCGGTCAGAGTGGCGTCGGGCGATGTCACCCATTCCATAGGCATGGTGTTCATCAGCAGCGACATGGTGTTGTTGGCCTGATGAAGATTGTCCTCCAGGTCCTTGATCGAGCCGAGTATGCTCAGATACTGGGCCTCGCTCTGCACCACGGCGGCCTCGGTGACGCGGCCGGCCTCCTTGAGGTCCTTCATCGTGGTGACGTTCTCGGCCCACAGTTCGGCCGTGCGGCGGCTCAGATCGAGTTGCTGCTGAAGCATGGCTATGGTATAGTAGCAGTTGGCCACGCCGCCGATTATCTGCGAGCGCACAGCCTGACGGTAAGCCTCCGTCTGGCGGTAGGCGGCCTCAGCTCCGCGCTTGGAGTTGAGCAGACGTCCGAAGATGTCCACCTCCCAGCTTGCGGCGGCGGGTATCTGATAGGTCCAGCTCATGTCGGTGACGTCAAAATACTTGGCGCCGGCGCCGTTGGGCGCGAGCGACAGCGAGGGGAGATAGGCCAGACGCGCGCCCAGACGGTTGGCTGCGGCAATGTCGACGTTGAGCTTGGCGTTGCGCAGATCCTTGTTATTGTCGAGCGCCTGATAAATTAGATCGGTAAGCACCGGATCGGTAAACACCTCCTGCCAGCGCAGATTGCCGAAGGCGGCGCTGTCCACCGGAGCTTCCTTGGCCTCGGCGTAGGCTTTTCCGAGCTGGGAGTCGTCAGGCATCTTGAATTTGCCGTACATGTTGCAGCCGGCCAGGCCCGTGAGGGCCATGGCTGCTGCCGTAGATATTATGATGCGATTGATTTTCATTTGATGATATATGTGAATTGTCCTCTTTGAGATCGTCTAAATTTATATTATACGGATTTTGAGAAGGATTGTCAGATGGATTTTTGTTTGTAATGAGGGAGTGTAGCCGTAGCTACATGACCTGGGAGCAAACAAAAAGACGCTGAAAAGACTCTCAAAAGCAAAGTGATATGAATTTTAGACGATCTCTTAACGCGAATACTGCTCGATCTCGTTCTCGATGCCTTCGTTGTCGGTATCCTCCCACTTCATCGGAGTGATCTTCTCCTGGATCTTCTGGAAGATCACGAAGAGGGCGGGCACGATGAATATCTGCAGGAACATACCGATAAGCATGCCGCCTATCGATCCGGTGCCGAGGGCACGGTTGCCGTTGGCGCCGGCGCCGGAGGCGAACATCATCGGGAGCAGACCGATGATCATGGCCAGAGAGGTCATGAGGATCGGGCGCAGACGGGCCGACGCACCCTGGATGGCGGCGTTGACCACCGACATGCCTGTGCGGCGGCGCTCGATGGCAAACTCCACGATAAGGATGGCGTTCTTGGCCAGCAGACCGATAAGCATGATCAGGGCGATCTGCAGATATATGTTGTTGGACACTCCGAAGATCTGGGCGAAGATGAAGGTACCCATCAGACCGAACGGTATCGACAGGATGACCGACATCGGCAGGATGTAGCTCTCATACTGGGCCGAGAGCAGCAGATATACGAAGAGCAGACAGAGACCGAAGATCACGGCTGTGGTCGATCCGGCGCCGCTCGAAGCCTCCTCGCGGGTCATGCCGGAATACTCGTAGCCGTAGCCCGGCGGGAGAGTCTCCTGCGCCACGCGGGTAATGGCCGCCAGACAGTCGCCCGACGTATAGCCCGGTGCGGGGTTACCGTTGACCGAGATCGACTGGAACATGTTGAATCGGTTGAGCAGGTCGGGGCCATACACCTTCTGCATGGTCACGAAGTTGGAGAGCGATGCCATCTCGCCGCCGTTGCGCACCTTGATCGACGCAAGGGTCTCGGGGCTTACGCGCGCCTCGGGCGAGGCCTGCATCATCACGCGGTAGATCTTGCCGAAACGGTTGAAGTTGCTGACATACATACCGCCGTAGTAACCCTGCAGCGTGGTCAGAATGTCGCGGGGCGACAGTCCGGCCTGCTTGGCCTTGGCAGCGTCGATATCCACCAGATACTGCGGGAAGGTGGGGTTGAACGTGGTCATGGCCACCTGCACCTCAGGCTGCTGGTTGAGCTGTGCGAGGAAGCCCTGAACCACAGCGAAGAAGTCTTCGACACTGCCGCCGGTCTTGTCCTGCATCTTGATCTCGAAACCGTTGGTCAGCGAGTAACCCGATATCATCGGGGGCGCGAACATCACCACGCGGCCGTCCTTGATCACGGATGTCATGGCGTAGAGCTTGCCCAGGATGGCGTCCGACGACTGATCCTTGCGCTTGCGCTCCTCCCAGTTCTTGAGCTTGATGATGACTGTGCCGTAGGTAGCGCCCTGGCCGGCCATGAAGCTGTAGCCTGAAATTTTCTGGCGATACTCGATCTCCGGCACCGTGGCCAGAATCTGGTCGAGCTGCTCAAGCACGGCGTCGGTGCGTTCCTGCGATGTGCCCGGGGGCATGTCGACCATGCAGAACAACGTTCCGGTATCCTCGTTGGGCACAAGAGTGGAGGTGGTGATGCTCATGAGCCACACCAGCGCGGCCACTGCCACTGCCACCAGCGAGAATGCGGTGATCTTGTGGTTGATAAACCAGCCGGTGACCTTGTTGTAATATTTCATGATACGGCCGAAACCGATCTCGAAGCCTTTGTGGAAGCGCTTGCCGAAGATGCCGAGCACTGCCACCACGGCACATACCGAGGCGATGGCCAGCTTCACCGGATGAGCCACGTTATACCAGCCGAGCACCATGAAGGTGATCGTGGCGGCCAGGAATGCGAAGGTGATCAGCGGGGGAAGATCGAGTGTGAAGCGACGCTTGGCCTGACCTACGACAGCCTCGGCGGCCGCTCCGTAGGCTTTGCCCATGCGCTCCTTGAGCGACGAGTCGTCGCCGTGGGCTTTCAGGAACACGGCGCAGAGAGCCGGCGACAGCGTCAGGGCGTTGAGCGCAGAGATACCGATAGAGATAGCCATCGTCAGACCGAACTGACGGTAGAAAACGCCCGTGGTGCCGGTCATGAACGATACGGGGATAAACACGAGCATCATCACCAGAGTGATCGATATGATGGCACCGCCTATCTCGCCCATGGCGTCGATGGCTGCGCGGCGAGAGCTCTTGTAGCCGACATCGAGCTTGGCGTGGACAGCCTCCACCACCACTATCGCGTCGTCGACCACAATCGCGATCGCAAGCACGAGAGCCGACAGGGTGATGAGGTTGATCGAGAAGCCGATGAGGTTCATGAAGAAGAACGTACCCACAAGAGCCACCGGGATCGCGATGGCCGGGATGATCGTGGAGCGGATATCCTGCAGGAACACATACACCACGAAGAACACCAGGATGAACGCCTCGATGAGGGTCTTGATCACCTCATGGATCGAGGCATCGAGGAAGTCGTTGTTGTTCATCGGTATCGCTATCTTCAGACCCGAGGGAAGCTCGCCCTCCATCTTCTTGATCACGGCCAGACAGTCGTTGATGATCTGTGTGGCGTTGGAGCCGGCGGTCTGGAAGACGATACACGACGTGGCCACCTTGCCGTTGAGCGAGTTGGAGAATCCGTAGGTCAGACGTCCCAGCTCCACTTCGGCCACATCGCCCAGACGGAGTATCTCGCCGGTGGGCTTGGCGGCCACCACTATATCCTCGAACTGCTCGGGAGTGGTCAGACGGCCTTTATACTTCATCGTGTACTGGAAGCTCTGGTCGCCCTGTTCGCCGAACGTACCCGGAGCGGCCTCGATATTCTGCTCCGAAAGAGCGTAGGTGATATCCGTAGGCATCAGGCCATACTGGGCCATCACCTCGGGCTTGAGCCATATACGCATCGAGTAGTCGGCACCGAACGACATGACGTCGCCCACGCCCGACACACGCTGCAGCTGTGGAATGATGTTGATCTTGGCATAGTTGTCGATAAACTCCATCGAGTAGTTGCCCGAAGCGTCGTAGAGCGACACCATCAGAAGCATCGACGACTGACGCTTGGCTGTCTGCACACCCACCTGAGTCACCTCGGCGGGAAGCAGGTTGAGAGCCTTCGACACACGGTTCTGCACGTCGACGGCAGCCATGTCGGGATTAAAGCCCTGCTCGAAATACACTGTGATGTCGGCCGAGCCGGAGTTGGTGGCGGTCGACTCCATGTGGGTCATGCCCTGGGCGCCGTTGATCGACTCCTCAAGAGGAGCTATCACGGAGTTGAGCACAGCCTGGGCGTTGGCGCCCTGATATGTGGTCGACACGCGTATCGTAGGCGGCGCTATGTCGGGAAATTGGGTCACCGGCAGCGAGAAGAGGCCGATCAGACCCAGCAGCACGATGAATATCGAGATTACCGTCGACAGCACCGGGCGGTTAATGAACGTATCTAATTTCATCTGTCAAATACTAACTTTATTCTGAATATTTGTGTGTATGAGAGAGAGAGTGGCTCACTCGGCTGCCACACCCTCGGCGCTCTGCTGCGCGGCTGCCGCCTGCGCGGCCTGATCCACCGGAGTGATGGTCATGCCGTCCTGCAGACGCGTGCCCACGCCCTCTACTGCTATACGCTGGCCGGCTTTGAGACCCGAAGTAACGATGAAGGTCTTGCCGTCGTTGGAAGCCTCGATGGTGATCGGAGTCGACACCACCTTGTTGGAGTCGTTGACCACATACACAAAGCGCTTGTCCTGAAGCTCGAAGGTGGCCTTCTGCGGGATGATGATCACATTGTCCTGCACATTGGGGATGATCACCTGGCCCGTACCGCCGCTGCGGAGCAGTCCGTCGGGATTATTGAACAGCGCGCGCACGCTCGAAGAGCCGGTCGAGTTGTCGATCACACCGCTGACTGTGGCCACAGTGCCCTCCAGAGGATAGATCTGGCCGTCGGCCATGCGCAGCTTCACCTTGGGCATCGCCGCGATAGCCTCCTTGAGCGAGCGCTTGCCGCCGTCGGAGAGCGAGAGCAGATCGCGCTCGGTCAGCGAGAAGTAGGCATACACCTCGTTGTTGTCGCTCACCGTGGTCAGCGGCTCCACCGACGAGGGCGACGCCAGCGAGCCTTCGCGGTTGGGTATCGTGCCCACTACACCGTTAGAAGGCGAAGTCACCACCGTATATGCCAGATTCTTGCGGGCGTTGATCAGCTGAGCCTGAGCCTGCGAGAGCTGTGCCTTGGCGCTCTGGAGCTGATTGTCGGCCACCTGATATTCATATTGGCTTATGATGTTCTTGTCGTAAAGCTTCTTCTTGGTGTCAGCGGTCATCTGGGCGGTCGACACTGCAGTCTGGGCTGCGTTGACAGCCGCCACGGCCTGATCCACGGCAGCCTGAAACTGCACCTGGTCGAGAATGAAGAGTGTCTGGCCCTTGCTCACCTGCTGGCCTTCGTCGACGCACACTTTGGTGATGAAACCTGTCACCTGCGGACGTATCGCTACGTCGCTCTTGCCCTTGATCAGAGCCGGGAAACTGCTCTCGAGATCCGACGTGCCCTCCGCGAGGGTGATCGTGGCTATGCTCGGAGCCATCTGCTGCATCTGCTGCTGATCGCCGCCACTGCATCCGACGGCTACTGTTGCCACTGCGCCGGCCAGCATCAGGCCGGCCAGATTCAACATGGTTAAATTCATACGCTTATTATTTATCGTGTAACTTACTATTTTCCGATTTATGCTAACATTTCAGTGATTGGTTTCAGATGCGAAACACTCCCTCCGAAAAATACGCGTGCAAAGGTACTCAACTATTTGCACCTGCGGAAACGCCGCCCACAAATATTTCACACAACTTTAAGCATCATTAACACCATTCGACTTTTCTTCCAATTTTCACACCCTATCGACCACTCACCTGCCCGACATCGCCACACCATTTACCCGATCAGTCCGATTAGAAACTGTTTAAATTTAATTGTAAGGTTCATTGAGAGGATTTTATGAGGTGTTTTTACGAGTCGAAGAGGGAGCATAGCGGGCTATGTGACCGATGAGACTCGGTGAAAACATCCATAAAAGACCTCAAGGCCGCCACAGGCCGCCCTAATACAATCGAACCGAATATACTATTATTATTCCTATTAAATACACTATTCTCACAAATTCTCCTTTCGCAGCTCACGCGCACGTTTGTGCGCTTTAGTAAACAGTATTGTACCCCCCCCCCGACACACTTTTACAATCTTGTTAAACTTTTCTCCCAAAATATTCGCACTATTATCCAATTTTTAACTTCACAACCGATTTTTTCGACCGATCAGACGGCCATGCTAATTCTGCATATTCATAAATTTTATACTATCCAGTTTTAATCATTTTTCTAATCAAACAACAGGACAAAGATTATGAAACAACTTCTACTCACCCTTCTCGGGGTGGCAGCTCTCTGTGGCCTATCGCCACACCCCGCCGCCGCCCAGGAGCATTCACCAGTCACTAAAACCTACACTGTCACCAAATCCAACTTCACCAACGGCCTGGTCAGCATGGGCAAAAGAGTCAAAGGAGCGCTTGAAGGCGCCACCAATACCGCCGACTACACCCTGTCTGACTCAGAGTCCATAACACCAACAGACATTCCCACCGGACAAGACGCTCACGGCTACGGGCAATATCTGATCAAATCGGCTGCCGACGACGATGACCCGCTGACTATCGATTTTGACTTCTCCAACTGCTCGACAACGCCGAAAAACGAAAATCCTGCCTGGTATCAGAACACATCGTATATCAACACCAGTATCTATACATATACCGGAGCAAAACTCAAAATCTCGTTGAGCGACAAGAAGCGCATCAAATCAATTCAGATACAGACAAACATGTATGGCAACAACCTGAACAAGGCGTTGCAAGCATACAAAAAAAAACATCAAGTGCATCAAAGACTTCAGCTCCGACGTTGAAGACGACCGATTCACACTGAGCGCAGTCAACCTGGACAACGACGGCATAACCGTCAAATACGAAAGTTCCCGAATATATGGCGACGAGCCGAACCTGACTTTGGACTTTGTCAATCCTGATGGATATTACTATCTGCAGATACGCAAGATCATAGTACAATACTACGACAACTCCGACGGATGGATGCCGGCGTATGACAACACTTTGAAATATGGCAAGAACTATGCCGACGCCATCTACTATAAGGACGGCGACGCCACAGACTGGGTCGAAGCTACCGGCGCAGAACGCATAAGGCTCGACGGCGCTACCGTGAAGACCCGCATCGGCAACGCCGTGACCACATTCACACGTCCAGCGTCACCCAAGACAGGCCAGCCGACAGTCATCATCGACCCCGTCAGGAAGATCATCGGCGCAACGATCGGCGTGACCTTCTACACCACCCTTGATCCCGACTATTCGGCCTCCGACGACATCAACGAGGCATATTCTGTGGAATATCAGCTCAACAACTATGCCGCAACCGGAACAAGCGCGACATACGCCAACTCCAACGTAACAGCCCCCACCGGAGCCATAGGAGGCACTGCCCCAGTCATAAGCGCCATCACCAACGTCGCAGGACTCGACGCAAGCAACTCCACATACACCGTCAAAGCATCGATTTCATACGATCCTTTCAACACAGGTACTTATGCCGCCACCACCGACCAGAAAAACGGCCTTGACATGGCCTTCGGGTTCGATGGTCTGAAAATCAGATACACATCCAAAATCGCACCTCCGGTTCAGCTCCCGATGGTGCCCGAGGTGACAATCTCAAGCGGAGCCGTTCAGAGCAATACCGGCATCTACAATCTCTTCAAAGACCTGAAAGTAACCGCAGCCCACAATGCCGCCTGCATATATCCTGAAGCGAAGATCTATTACATCTTCGGCGACACACAGCTCGACGACAAGACGTTTGACAAGTCAAAAGCCACACTCGTCGGCGAGGATCCTATCGTAGTGACCGGCGACGGATATCTGTCAATCCGCAGCTATGCCACAGTCGACGGCAACGAGATATGCTCGGGAGTCGCCACCTATCAGTTCAAAAAAATCGAGAGCATAAGGTTCAGCAATGCCGGTCAGCTCCTTGACAAAGCCAACAACGGTAAGCTCGTATATCTCGACTTCCCGATACAGACTCTCGCATCAGGCACATACACAGCCGATCCAAATACCTACATAGTCTACGCCCGAGACACCACAGGCACTCCCCTCAAATTCGTTTCTCGAATGAATGCAAAGGTTACCACAGCCTCAAAAGCATGGCCCGGAGCAGCCTTCCAGGCCACCGCCGGACGTGTGTTCAACCAGATACCGTTCATTCCCGCCGGAGGAGCTGTCGGACAACTTTCGTTCGACGATCAGGGACACCCCTACATATTACTCAAAGACGAAGCAAACGACATCGACTATTTCGACTATTGCTACGCCGGCGCATATAAGCGTTACACTGACATTTTCAAAGACAACATCGCCAAAGGCTTGAAATTCGTCACTGACACTTATATATGCAATCCTATAGAAAAGTTCAGTGCCGACGACTATGGGAAAATCGTCTACATAAAAGCCAAATATACAAAGACAGGCAATCTTTTCCATTATGCCGACGACACACAGATCGACGTAAGACTTACCACCGCTACAGGATTCATATCACAGATTCCGAACAACACGTATGCCATCCCGTCTACCACTGCACTTACTGACAGCGCTGATGTTGTAATCACAGGTATTGTCGAATACGATACCGAAGCCAACGAAGGCAACGGAGGCTACTATATCATACCCAGAGGCATAAACATCGCCCCACAATGCCTACCGTCAACATTGGAAATATCAGCAACGGAACGACACTGGTTGAAGACTCATACAAACTCAACGAGGAAGGTAATGCCGCCGAAGCTACCATCAAAATGGTTAGCGGAAAAATGCTTTTGCAATTCAGCGGCGCTGCCGGAACCACCAAAAACTATTTCTACTCCTATTACAATCCCACGTCAAATTCTGACATAACCGGTTCGAAAACAACTACATCAGCCACACTCACATCACTCGTATTTGATGACAACCGGCAGATCAGGGTCAGCGTCAATACACAGGATTGCGCTTCCTCTCAAGCACCATTTGCTGTCAGCGAACCATTCACCCTTACAGTGACCGATATCATAAGCACCGCTCCGGGTTACAACTCCATTGCCGAGGTAAAGAAGGAACTGAATGGAAAAACAGCCGAACAGCTCAAGGACAAGTACTATCGGGTTGACGGCAAGATGGTGGTACTCGGATTCGACCCCACATACCAGTACATGTATCTTCGCGACGCCGAAGCCGACGGATATATCATCGCCTACACAAAAAACAAATGGAACAACGCCAATTTCACGTTTGTACACGGCAACTACTATACGTGGACATCTTTCAGCACATGGAGTCTGCCACGAATCGGTGATCAGATCACAACCATCACATTCACACCAGCCGAGATGAGCGGAGTCATGGTTGCGGATCTGACAGGTCTCGAAGGCAGCAAATACGACAGCGGCATTAATCAGCGCTACAACTGGGCTTATATCAAGGGGCACTCATATAGCGATTATGATGAGCAGAACGACCCTGACAAAACAATCTGGGGCGAACTCGGAAAAGGAAATCCGATGTACAAGAACCACATGGAACGCCTCGGAGCGCCGATCAGGAAGGATCTCTGCTACGATGCCTCAAACGAGGCCGACGCGGCCAAGCTGACCTTCGATGACTCGAACATAGCCGACTATGTGGCCATCAACAATGTGAAGCTGACCGCCAACGAAGACACCGACCCGGTATTCTCCACCACAGGACTCGGCACCAACCTCGAGATCGACTGGTCGCTGCTGCCCGCCGCAGAGTCGACTGCCGCACTCGCCGAGGACGGCGACGAGACCGAAGAGCCTGCCGTGAAGGATGTAAAGGCCGAGATCATAAAGGCCTACAACGACGCCAAGACCGAAGGCAAGGATATCTACTTCAATATCCAGGGTCACATCTTCAAGAACGCCACAGCCACAGGCTATGCGCTCAAGATCAAGGACTACTCCATCACCGAGGCCGCACCGCTGCCCACAGTCAAAGTGACAGCCGCAGGCAATGAGATCGTGGCCACTCCCGACGCCGACGACGCATCGAAGCTCGCAGCATCGTTCATCAAGACCGTGAGCGTAAGCAGCCCCGACGCTGAACTGGAGGATGCCGACTTCGAAATACTCATGAGCATCAACGGAGGCGAATACGAGGCCTACGACGCCGCAAAACTCGCCGGATTTGACACCCACAACACCACCGTGGCATTCAAGTGCCCGCTCCGTCCGGGATATCTCGCCGGCGACCGCATCACCACGCTGACCCTCAGCAAGGATGCTTCCGACGTCAACACGCTCGCCGAGATGGCTGGAGGCGACAACGCCAACAATCTCTACCACTTCCGCAAGCATCTGAAAGTGGTGGCTGCTGCCAAGGGAACGGTGATGGCCGCCGACAAAGAGGGTAATCTCGCCGTGGTGGCTGCCGCTCCGGCCGAGGCCGAAGAGGGCAAGTATCTCGCCGACATCGTGCTTGTCAGAAACAGCAAGAACACCGCTTCGCTCCATGAGATCGACGCCGACGCCGAGCTGCTCGACGAGGACGAAAGCTCTGCCATCGCTACCCCCGCGCCCGCCACACTCTTCGGAGTCACCGTGGCCGAAGGCAACGCCACCGACGCCGAGGGCAACACATACGCCATCGACCCGACATTCGCCGCCATCCCCGAGGGTGACGCCGAGGCATGGAAGCTCAAAGGCTACGTGCTCGCCGACGAAAACGACAAGCCGGTGATCTACCTCACCGCATCGCAGCCCATCGACCGTGTGGCACTCCCCGTGATCACCCCCGCCGAGGCTGCGTTCCTCGACAAGACCACCGTCAGCATCACCTGTGCCACAGAGGGTGCAGACATCGAGTATTCGCTCGACGGAGGCAAGACATGGAACCCCTACACCGGAGCTTTCGACGCCACAGCATCGGGCGAGATACTCGCACGCGCCACAGCCGACGACATGCTCCCCTCGCATGAGGCCAAAGCGTCGGTAGTGAGAGAATACCTCTCGGGCGACGTCACCATCACCGTCGACGAGCAGGAGGCACTGACCGTCATCACCATCAACGGACCCGAAGGAGCGGCAATCTACTATTCGCTCGACGGAGCCGCCGAGAAGCTCTACAACGGACCGCTGACACTCACCAACGACACGCAGGCCGTCATCAACGGACAGATCAAGGCCTACGCCCTCGAGAGCGGCAAGCGCCCCGGAGCGGAGTCCGTCAGGGACTACCAGATCAAGTTCAAGCCCGAAGTGACAGGCATCAGCGGCGTGGGAGCCGATCAGGAAGCCGGAAGCGTGCGCGTGGAGGGCAACTCGATCATCGTGCCCGAGGGCGCGCAGACCTTCGACATCGCCGGACGCCGCGTGAATCCCCAGGGACTCCCCCGCGGCATCTACATCGTGCGCCTCGCCTCGGGCAAGGCCGTCAAGGCGGTGGTGAAGTAAACCGGCACGACCATCCATCCAGTCTTTTTGACTGTTTTTTAAGTTAGTATATGCGGCGCGCTCCGATGTGAATCGGGGCGCGTTTCTTTTTTGAGGGGCATTGCTATGAGCTGACTGTCCCTGCGGCTCATCTACGAAGATCCGCTTAGCGGGCGATCAGACAACCCCACCAAGCCGCCCTGCGGGCGTCATGGCGGGGTTTACAGAGGTAGGTGGTCTACAACCACCCCAAGCGGGCGGAGGAGAGGGTCGCCGGGCGTCAGCACAGGGAGGAGGGAGTGGAGATAGAGAGCAGGGACGCTATGTGGCGGTGGGTGGCCTGAGCTGGCGCGGGCGGCTGATCTCGCAGGCTCCGCAGCTCGGCCGAACGGGGTGCGCTCTCCTCTCCCCCGGTCTACGCGGCACGCTCCCCTGCCCCGCTGACGCGTGGCGGTGGGCCGCGCTCCGCTCCGAACCGGGGATACCGTCTGCCCGCACGCTCCGCGGCTCCGAGGGCGCCAGCCCATCCGACAGAGAGGGATAGAGAGCGGGGCACAGAGAGGAGGCTATCGAGGTGGTCGGAGGCAGAGGCGGCAGCCCATCCGGTAGGAGGAGAGGGGGGCGGCGACGGCACAGAGAGGAGGCGATGGGTAGGCGGGGAGAGCGGAGCCGCGGAGCGGGCGGGCAGACAGTAACCGGGGCTCGGAGCGAGACGTGGGCGACGCGAAGCGATAGCGAGCGGTGACCACGCGAAGCGGAGACCCCGGAGGGAGGTGAGGGCACGACACAGCGCGGCGAGTCCCGGAGGGTACGAGGCCGCGCCGGGCGTCAGCACAGGGAGGAGGGGGGGGCGCGGGGATAGAGGGCGGGGGACGCGTTTGTTTTAGAATGGATTCGGAATTATCCGGAAGATCACAGCACAGGCTACTCCTATATGATAGACTTATAGGACTTATGATAGACTTATAGGACTCGGTTAGTCTTATAAGCCTTATTAGTCACAAAAAGCCTCAGAGAGCGAGGGAGTAGGTGTCGTAGCAGACGGCGCGGGCACCGAAGCCCTCTTTCTGAAATATCAGGCCGCCGTTGAGCATATGTCCCATCTGCTCGGTGCTGCCGCCGAAGTCGAAGTAGGGCGCGCGACTGTAAGTGTCGCTGACAAGGGTATGGATAAGCAGGTCGATCGCTCCGAGGCTCTTACCGAGAGGCGATGCGGAGATATATTGCGTGTGAACCACTCGGTCGGTCACATAGACCACCGCCGCCCCGAGCATACGCCCCTGCAGCATGGCGGCGTGGAGCGCGATCCTGTCGGGCCACATACGTGCCAGAGCGGTGATCTCCTCCAGCGAATGAACCGGCACAGCACCGTGGCGCGTCAGCAGATTTTCCGACAGTATCTTCCAGAACGCAGCATAGTCGGTCGAGCGCACTATCTCCACCCCCGCCCGCAACGCCTTGCGTATCCCCGACCGGCGCGACTCCGACAGAGGCAGCGGCGAACCGAGATCAATGGCCGACGATATGCTGCGCCCCACTATGGAGGCGCCGCCCCCGATGGCAAACAGCGCATAAAGATCCTCCTGAGCCGGCATACGGTGATAGATATACGGCACCGGCTTATAGATCAGCCGCCGCACTCCCCGGGCACGCAGATCCTCGGCGAGCATACGCATCATCGCCACGACCGCCTCGGCCGTAGCCCGGCTGTCGGTCACCAGTCCGCCGTAGGTGAGTCCGGCGTGGGAGTTAAACATATCCCCCTCTATATTGCCCGGCATGACTGCCGCGAGGCGACCTGCGCAACGGAATATGACCGACGCGTCGGCAAACCGTCCGGCGTGATAGTCCATATAGCGGCGGTCGAACAGAAAAGTGCCGTTTTTTGACCGCGCCACAAAATCGTTCCACTCCGCAGCCATATCGGGAGCATAGCGATGCATCGTTATCCGCGCGGCATTCATATCTCCAGATCATTGATGATACGGGCTATCGCGGCAGCGTCGGCCACGGTAAGAGCACCGGCTATCGGCAGACTGACGGCCTGACAGCAGATGCTTTCGGCCACCGGCAGCGGCGTGCGCGCCAGCTGACGCCGGGCATAGCATGGCTGCAGATGGGGCGGCACCGGATAATGGACATCGGTTGCCACTCCGGCTTCGAGCAGACGCCGGCGGAACAGGTCGCGCGACGGGCCGGTGAAGCGCACCACATACTGGTGCCACACACAGTCGGTGACCGAATCCGACATCAGCGGCCTGACAAGGTCGGCACGGCATATGGTGCGCTCGTAGGCCATGGCGCGGGCAAAACGCGCCGCATTCTCCTCGGCCACACACGAGATCTTCACGCGCAGCATGGCAGCCTGTATCGGATCGAGCCGGCTGTTGACTCCGGCATATATGTTGTGATAGCGGCGGTCAGAGCCATAATTGGCAAGCGCCCTGACCGTGGCTGCAAGCTCACAGTCGGAAGTCAGCACGGCTCCGGCATCGCCCAGCGCGCCGACGTTTTTAGTGGGATAGAAACTTATGGCCGACGCATGACCCAGCGCACCCGCACGGCAGCTGCCGGAAAGTCCGGCCACAGCAGAGCGCGCCCCTATGGCCTGGCGCAGTCCTCCACCACAAGCAGCCCTCGCGAAGCGGCCAGAGAAGCAAGAGTATCGTCCCAGCACACACGACCGTAGAGATGCACAGGCATTATGGCGCGGGTGCGGGACGTCAGAGCCGCCTCGACGAGCGAAGTGTCGAGATTCATCGTCAGCGGATCGGCATCGACCGGCACGGGCACGAGCGAGGCGTCGCTCACGGCGAGAACGGAGGCTATGAACGTGTGGGCCGGAACGATCACCTCGTCGCCCGGCTGCAGACGTCCCATCTCCACCCACGCGCGCAGAATCAGGCGCAGGGCGTCGTAGCCGTTGCCCGTGCCCACCGCACAATCCGTGCCGGCAAGCGCGGCAAGCTCCCCTTCGAAAGCTTCCACCTCCTCGCCGCCGATATAGCGCCCGCTCTCTATCACCCGGCAGGCCGCCTCGGCGAGCCGCCCGGCACAGGGAGCGTTGACAGCCGCGAGATCAAGAAACGGATAGCGGGGCGACTGCTCCTCGCTGCACTTCGATGAATTGCTCATAGTCATATAGATAATCCGTCGGATCATAAGGTGTGGAAGCCACCGCCAGCACAACGGCATCGGCGCTGCAACGCTCTATGACGCGCCACTGCGACGCATCAACGGCCACAGCTCCCGACGACACATCGAGCCGTCGGGTCAGCCGGCTGCCGGAGCCGTCGTCGGTGGTCAGATCGAAACTGCCCGAGGCCGCCATAAGCAGAGAGCGCTGGCGCAGGTGGGCATGATCGCCACGCGAACGGCCCGACGGAACATTCCAGATATAATAGACACGCTTCATGGCAAACGGCACACCGATGCCCCCCGAAACGTCGGCGCCCACCACGAGAGCCACACCGCCTGACGACACCACTATGTCGCAGCCGTCCGAAAAAAGCACACCCTCCGACGGATCGCCGATGGTCAGGCTGCCGCCCACAGTGACAGAGCCGCGCAGAGCCACTACCGCCCCGCAGCCGTCGAAACGCGACGGCACGGAGGCAAGCCATACCGACGACGGCACAAACGGCACCGCCCCCCCCTGCTCGATGAAAGCAAGAGAGCCGCGGCTGTCGCTGACTACAGGTATATGAATCCGGTTCAGGCTCATCATAGTCATAACGGCCTTCGCGACGATTTATTTCACACTCGGCAAAACACTTTCGGGCCGGCCGACGTTGTAATGACAGAAAACGATCTCGTTTTATCCATGCTCTAATATATTTTCAACTGTTTGTTTATTTATGAAAGGGATAATCCGATTGCCGCTGGCGGCGGCTGCCATAGCTATCGCATTCGCTTCAGCGTCAGCCGACAATCCTACTCCCCCGGACAACGCAGTCCGGGGGATTGAACGCATTCTCACGGCTCTGCGCTCCGCGCAGTGCTACAACGATACGGTGAGATTCACCGTCGGGATGCCGCAGCTCTCCGACGACGTGGTCTACGAAGTGGCTCTCCGGCAGATTCCCGCTCCCGACGACAAGCTGCTCCCATGCTCCTACGTCATAGACTGGCAGCTGACCGGACGCGACGAACCCTCGCGCGGCTTCTCGGCCTACTTCTCAGGCAACCACTACCGATACTCATCCCGTCGGCTTCAGGAATACCACTACGAAGCCGACTCGATGGCTTTCCGTCCACGCGAGATCGGAGGACTGAAAGGCGACGGAGTGCAGCGCACGGCACAGTTCGCCTCCCTGCTGCCGACACTTCTTGCCGACGAGATAGAAAACCTGGCGAAGGATCCGTCATGCACCATGACACTGAACGCCGACACTATCATAGGGGGCATAAGCCGCACAGCCCTGAGGGCGGTGAGGCATCTCGACGGCCAGGAGCGCACGGCCTCCGAGGCCGAGATGATATTCGACAGCTCGACCCTGCTTCCGGTCAGGCTTCACTATGAGAACTCCCCCGGCACCGTCAGCGAGCAGACTGTCGACGCCGACTACCTCACGGCTACCGTCGGAGATCCAGCCGGATGCCCCGCCCTGACCGAAGAGCAGCTTATCGCAACCTATCCCGACGTATTCGCCAACTATCGCCGCAGCAATTTCCGCGTGGAGAGCCTGCCGGGCAACCCGATGCCGGAATTCGCCCTGCCGACGCTCACCGGCGAACGCTATTCGCGTCTTGCCACCGACCGCTTCGCCTCCCCGACGCTGATAGTGGTGCTTGATCCCGAAGGGGGCTTCACCGGGCAGTTTATCGACGCCGTGCGCCAGGGGGTGGCACAGCTTCCCTTTGCAGCCGACATAATATGGGCGTTCACCGGCAACCACGCCGACACCATAGAGTCGCTGACCGGGCCGGCACGACTCGGCGAAACCACACTCATAAGCGCCCGAGGCCTCGCCCGCGACTGCGGCGCGGCCACTCTGCCCGCAGCACTCATCTGCCGAAAGGACGGCCGCGTGGCCGACATCATCGTCGGATTCAACAATAACCTTGCCGCCGACGTTATACAGAAAACGACGGTAGCCGGCCAATAACCGGCCGGCCACCATGCCATATAATGACTACACAAAAACTATGCAGACTATCTATTTCAAAGGACAACCCTGCCACACTTACGGCGAACCGCCCGCTGTCGGGCAGGCCGCGCCGGCATTCCACCTGACAGCACCCGATCTATCGGACTGCTCGCTCGACACCTTTGCAGGCAAACGCATCGTGCTCAACATCTTCCCGAGCCTCGACACCGAGGTGTGCGCCCGGTCAGTGCGCCGCTTCAACGAAGAGGCCGCCAAGCTCGAAGATACGGCTGTGGTGTGCGTGTCGATGGATCTACCCTTCGCCATGGGTCGATTCTGCACACTCGAGGGGATCAACGGCGTGACATTCGCCTCCGCTTTCCGTTCGCCGCTGTTCGGCCAGAACTACGGAGTGATGATGACCGACGGCCCGCTTGCCGGATTGCTTGCGCGCGCAGTCATGATAATCGATAAAAACCGAAAAATAGAATACGTGGAGCTCGTAGGGGAGATAACCCACGAACCCGACTACAAAGCCGCCCTCTCGACGCTCAGATAATATACCGTTTCTCTCAAGGCTTCACCTTACGTCCGGAACTTATTCATTTCGCAGCCGCCGGACGCAGGGTGAAGCCTGCCGTTATACCCTCATACGAAGAGAGTATCTTCGACATGGCCTGCGCCGAGGAGCTGCCGCTTATGGCCGCTACCTTATCGACGATCCATATAAGTTTCGACACGTCGAAAGTCAGATCGATACTATTCTTGCCGTTGCGCTTTATGTAAGCGTCCATGCTTCCGATCGGCACTTTGCCGCCAAGTCGGAAGCTGAGAGTCATCGTGGCGTCGGAATCTTTCGGAGCCGGCTCCACTATGCCGCCGAGACTTACCCGTCCGAGCTTCATGGTGAAAGTGGAGTCGGGCGAGAATGTCACCTCCGCCTTGTCGAATCCGGCCGTTTTGTAATATGGCTCAAGCTTCTTTTTCGACAGCCGTCGCCGCAGCAGCTCCACCCGCCTTCTTCAGCAGATTGTCGGACTTGAAAGTCACTGCCGGAGAGTCGTATCTCCATGTTCCGGCCACCGACTCCAGAGTGATGGCCGTTTTGGTCCCGAGAATACCTCCGATCAGGCTGCGGAGATCAGTCTGCGCGCTCAGATCGGCCACACCGCATATAGACATGGCCAGCAGGAGCACTGCAACAATACGTTTTGTCATAAGTCAAGTATCTAAGTAACTCTCAAAATAATGAAAGTGCAAATTTAACCATATTTAAGCGCGCGCCACAAATTCGGTTAACCTATATTTGTTAACTTTACAGACTTTTGATAAAATCCTCACGCGCATTGACACATCATCATACTCTTACACACCTCATCCTCACCACGTTTTTTGCCATCACGCTGACGATACTCGGCAAGCTGTGCGTCCGACTCGTCATCGCCAGTCAACGACAGCGGCATGATACACCCCGTAGTCACCATTGATCCGACCGTTATCGATGACGACAACGCCGGCCCGTCGCAGCCCACAGTAGGCACAGCGCCTCTGCCCGAAGAGATGAGCAGCACACTCGCCACCGCGACGGTTCGCTGTCGCATTCATGGGCGTCACTGGCCGATTTTCCGGTCGACCAGCCGTTTCTCGCCGGAAAATACAACCTCGATGTCTACTCCGGATCAGACATGACCGAGGGGTTTGACTGCCCCTATTTCACAGGCTCGGCCGAATTCACACTCAACGGCGGCGAGGAGGCGCAGCCCGAAGTGGTGTGCACGCTCGCCAACACCATGCTCGACGTCGACTTCACAAGCGGATTCAGCGAATACTTCGCCGACTGTTCGGTGACATTCCACAAGCCACGGAGGCCGATATGTGGATTTCTCACACGATGAAACCCGCTACGTGTTCCTTCGTCCGGGCGACATCGATGTGAGTCTGAACCTGACGCTTGCCGACGGACGAAGCTGCTCGTATATATGACCTGCATCAAGAACGCACTGCCGCGCCACTGCTACACGGCCACTCTCACACTGTCGACCGACAACCCGGATGTGCCGGCTGTAACGCTCTCGCTTGACGAACGGATATCGACCGACAACGTCACCATACGCCTGACGCCGGCGCTTCTTGCCGCCAAAGCGCCTGAAATCCACTGCGAGGGATTTGCCGACGGATCGCCGCTGCACATAACCGAAGGATCAGTGCCCGACCACAGCATAGCCGCCACAGTCGACGCTGCCTCACTGTTGAGCGGGCTTTTCCTGAGCACCAACTCACCCACGCTGCTCGCCGGAGGATGGCCGGCTGAAATAAACCTTATGGAGGCATCCGAAAGCGATATGGCGGCAATGCGCTCGTTCGGTCTGGCATTAGTCCAGTTTCGGCCGACGGAAGTCTTACAGTCGATTTCACCAAGGTGGTGCCGAATCTTCGGCTGGCAGAGGCATAACACAGCACCGGCTGCAGCTACAGGCACGCACACGCACCAATATAGAATCCCGACCGGCCATACTCGCCGTAGAACTTGGCGGTGTCGATGTGACTCTGATCGAAGTGAGCGAGGCCGTCATGGGGATCGACAGCTGCACCATGCGCATATCGCTTCCTGCCGAAGCCTCGCTTGACGACGT
>PDYJ01002350.1_pt1 | contig 24666 bp, 21 predicted proteins | sample 1430841 | NCBI WGS metagenome assembly PDYJ01 (sample SAMN07237672, study PRJNA390542) | Gut metagenome, whole genome shotgun sequencing project. | isolation source: fecal pellets | host: Mus musculus | place: USA: New York, NY | collected 2016-10 | reverse complement strand
TGGGAACTTTTAGAGAACAGAAACCTGACCTTGCAGGACTTGGACGCCAATGAGGTATTGAAGACTGTAAGGTTAGGTATAGAATGCGGCCGTCTGCCGGAGGATACGGGCACTGACGTTCCTGTCATATTGGAAAAGTTCGGGTTACAGAAAAACGGGGTGTTGAACAATGCGGCAGCCGTGCTGTTTGGAAAGCACGAGGACATGGAATATCCCCAATGCCTGCTTCGGCTGGCGCGTTTCAAAGGTACTGACAAGACTGTATTCATGGACAGCCAACGCATTCAAGGCAATTTTTTTCAATTGCTCAACGCAGCGATGGCTTTTATATTCAAGCACCTTTCCTTATCCGGCACAACAGACACATTGGAACGGGAGGAGCATTTGACCATCCCATACAAGGCAATAAGAGAAGGTGTAGTGAACTCGCTCACCCACAGGTCGTACAAAGAGGCCGGCGGTTCAGTGGGCATAGCCATTTATGATGACCGCGTGGAAATTGAGAACCCCGGAACTTTTCCGCCCAACTGGGATGCGGAAAAGATGAAGTCCGAGCATGAATCCAAACCACAAAATCCATTATTGGCAAATGCCTTATATAAACGGAAGGTCTTGGAAAGCTGGGGACGCGGTATAGGACTGATGATGTCGGAATGCCGCAAAGCCGGATTGCCCGAACCGGAATACAGGATATGGAGTGACAGTGTAACGCTGATATTCAAATGCGAGGTGACAAACCGACCAAGTACCGACCAAGTACCGACCAAGCACCGACCAAGCACCGACCAAGTATTCGCGTTGGTGAAAATATTGGATGAACGAGAGTTGTCCGTAAAAGAAATAATGGAGGCATTGGAACTGAACCATCGCCCTACGTTCAGGACAAACTACCTGCATCCTGCATTGGATGAAGGCTATGTCATTCCATTATATCCGGAACAACCGAGCCATCCGAAACAGAAATATCGCCTTACGGAGAAAAGGCTTGGAATTGTTGAAACAGCAATAGGCATGGCAAAAAAGAAGAAACATAAGAATACGGATTTGCCTGTAGTCATGGATTACGGCATCGGCTGCATATCCGTTTATGACCCGGTTGATATGATGCCATATAGAGACCTTCCCATTACTGAGCAAACCAGATTCAAGAAACTCGGCAAGGAAATGAAAGCGGAGTTCAAATGGTTGGCAGCCTCTCTAACAATGGAGTATTGGAATGAAAACCGGCAGATACCTTTCGGTGAGGAAATGTCGAAACTCAGAACCAGATTTTTGAGAATGTTCGCCGAAGAATACAGCATACTGCTGAAAGATGACACAGAGCTGAAAAACTACCTGCTGACACTTGTCATTTCCACCATAAACAAACAACTCAAATCGGAAAAAGAAAAGCAGACATAATGAAATAAAAATCCGTAACCGGTCATCGGCTACGGATTTTCCATATATAAACGGATATATTATTTCTGCTGCAACAGATGCTTCAGGTTCTCGTCACCCGCGATACGCTCCAGTTCGTCGGCGACAATCTGCTTCACCTCCTCCTTGATGCGCCTGTAATTCGCCTGCACCGTTTCCTTCATGCAGTCGTTGCCGTCCCCGTCGGTGAAGTCGGTAATGACGGGGATCTTTCTTGTAGGCTTTCTCCTCGCGCTTCACCTTCTCGGCGTCCACGACAATCTCGCAGTGAAAAAATCTTCTGCTCGATACGCTCGTTGAAGTTGTCGGACACCGAACCGACAAACATACCCTGCGTCAAGCCGGAAATCTTGCTCGGCGGGATAAGCGCGTCCATCTGCGTATTGATGGAGGTGGAAACGTCCTGCCTATTGATGGAAATGGACTGCCGTTTCTGCAACACCTTTCCGAAGCGTTCGGATAGTGTTTTTGGCGGTTTCGCCTACCACCTGCCCGGAGAAGATATTGCCGACGGTGTTCATCACCACTTTGGCCTCCTTATCGCCATAGTCACGCACCAGCTGGCTGAAATCCTGAAAGCCCAGACAGACGGCAACCTTGTTGCTTCGCGCGGTGGCGATAAGGTTGTCCAGCCCCTTGAAATATATCGTCGGTAGTTCATCTATAATGACCGACGACTTCAGCATACCTTTCTTGTTTATGAGTTTCACGATACGGGAGTTATAAAGACCGAGAGCCGCACCGTAGATATTCTGACGGTCGGGGTTGTTGCCAACGCAGAGGATTTTCGGCTCTTCGGGATTGTTGATGTCCAGCGTGAACTCGCTGTCCGACATCACCCAATAGAGCTGCGGGGAAATCATGCGCGAGAGCGGAATTTTCGCCGATGCTATCTGCCCCATCAACTGCTCCGCAGCCCCTCCGAGCCATGCGTCCATGAATGGCGAGAGGTAGTTTTCCAGTTCGGGATAAGAGGTCAGAATAGGGAAAATATCCTCGTAACGGCGGTTCAGGAACTCGATTGCATGGGGGAACGTGCAATACTTGCCGCCTTTATAGATTTTGAGATACCATATAATACTGGCGAACAAGATAATAGGTGATTCCACAAAGAAGTCGCCCTGCTTTTGCACCCACGACTTATTCAAGTTGAGCATTATGGTGTACGCGCTTTCGTAAGCGTCCGTGATATCCTCCATGAAATCCGGGTGGATGGGATTACAACGGTGCGAACATCGCGGGTCGTCGAAGTTTATCACATAGAACTTCGGCTTCACCTTGTAGCCCTCCGGGTGGTTCAGCAGGTGATTGTAGGCTATCGTGGACAAGTCGCTGAATTTGAAGTCGTACACATACATCGAGAAGCCCTTTTCAATCTGCTGCTTGATAAAATTATTTACTACTGCGTATGATTTTCCGCTGCTCGGCGTACCTAATACGATGGAAGCCCTGAAGGGATTCACGACATTGATCCAGCCGTTGTTCCAACGCTTCTTGTAGTAGAACCGTGTGGGCAGATTGACCGAATACTCGCTTTCGATAAGCCGCATTTCCTGCATGAAGCTCTCGTTCTCGTTGTTGAACACGTCATCCATGAGGTTGTGCTTCAACAAGCGGCTCATCCACAGACCGCCCATCAGCAGACAGACATAACCTGCGCCAATGGTCAGGATATACAGTCCCGTAACCGCCTCTATCGGCAGCGGCAAAGCCAGTATCCACCAGTTGAGGAAGAACAGCACGAAGCCAACGGCAAGAGCCGTCCAAATTCGTCCCCAAGTGATTTTCTCACCTTTCACGCCCTTTGTCCCCAGACAGGACAGGGCAAGCAGAAGAACGGCAAACAGTTTCGTGTACAGGATGGAACGGAACAGCCCCGCCGTGCGGTTGAAGTTCATCAGTATTCTGTCCACCACGCCGATGTCCACTCCCCAAAGCCGGATGGCTTCATAGCAGAACCAGTACACGTTCATGACCACTAAAATAATACTCACGGCACGCAGAAAATCCATGATTTTCGCCAATGCCCTCAAATCGTCTTCTTGTTGTGACATACATTGATTTTTTTGATTGTTGAAACTCCTGATTACATTCCCAAGTGGAAAAACCCAGGCTCGGATGACCCCTTAGACCAAGGTTGAATTGACCCCTGAAAATATTTTGAATTGACCCCTGAAAACGTTCTGGCCGACGGGGTCAATTTTATTTTGTCTTATCTGCTTTTTATAGCTTTGAGCTTACGGACGCTTTCGCCGGTAAGCGTGATTCGATGAGCAGTGTGGACAATGCGATCGAGTATTGCATCTGCCACTGTGGAGTCACCGATTGCTTCGTACCAGTCCAGTTCGGGGAGCTGTGATGTCACGATGATTGATTTGCGACCATGGCGGTCTTCGATGATTTCCGTAAGGTGTGCGCGTTCCTTGGCGTCGAGAGGCACCAGAAAGAGATCGTCGAGGATCAGGAGCTGCGTTTTTTCGAGTTTCTTGAGCTCCGTTTCGATTGTTCCTTTGTTTTTGGCGATTTTCAGGGTTCCCATCAGTTTGGATGCGTTTGCGTACAGCACGCGCATACCGGCCTTGCATGCCTCGTATCCCAATGCTGTTGCCAGATAGCTTTTGCCCGTACCAGAACAGCCTGTGATGAACAGGTTTTCACCTTTACGGATAAAGTCCAGCGATGCGAGACGCTCCATCTGATTACGATCCAGGCCACGCGGAAGGTTATAGTCAATCTGCGCCACCGACGCGTCGTCGTATCTGAAGTTTGCGTTTTTCACCAGGCGCTCAATATTGCGTGCGGCCCTGTAGTCCCATTCTATGGATAGCAGCCAGTTCAGAAAGCTGTCAGGTGTCATTGTCTCGGCGAATGTGGCCTGAAGACTTTCGGAGAACGCTGCCGACATGCCGTGTAAGCGCATACGGTGCATCAGATCCAGAGAGATGGAGTTGCGGTCTTTCTCCGCTGTTATTGGCGTGGTTTTATTGTTCGTTTCCATGTTGTTCGTTGTTGTTGGCTGATAGTTTTATGCTCGCGGCAAAATATTCTTTACCGCGTATGTTCCGGTGGGATGGTGTCTGACGGTCATTGCCGTCGGCATCAGCCCCCGGCAAATAATCCGCATCGGCTCCGGACTCAAGTATGTCCACCATGTCGCTGACACTGTAAAGGCGTGCGTCCATTGCCGCGGCGCATCCTGACACAAGCCGTTCCTGTCCATACTTTTTCTCAAGTTTCATGATGCCACGGCAGACTCTGAAGGCAAGTTCCGGATAACGCCTGTCCTCGATGACAGCCCGCAGATAGTGCAATACGATGTTGTCGATCTGTGCCGCGCGTGAAAGCAGTTCCGCAATGTCGCTCTCGCAGCTCCCCTTGCGTCCGGGCAGATTGTGTGACGGTTTCGTTGTATATTCATACGGGGTATCGTTGCGGTGATGCGTCGCCACATGGGTAAAGCCATGAAAGATGTCGATCGTGTCAGTGTCGTAGACCAGTTCCACACGTTTGCCTACATATTGCACAGGCACACTGTAGTGATGCTTGTGCAGAGTTACGTAGCTGTTACGCTGTACTGTCGCGACAGCCCGCTGTCTCATCTGATAGCGGTTCGCAGGCAATGGCCGGAGATTGTCCCGCTCCACAGCCTCAAAGAGCTGACGGCGTGATTCCTTTCGACGCGTCAGATTACGCGCGTTGAACTTCTCCAGAGACCTGAGGATTGCTTCGTTAAGCGACTCCAGATTATGGAAAATCTGACCTTCAAGGTCTACGTACACGGACCGATACATCAGTTTTACTGCATTTTCCACCAGGGCCTTGTCCTTTGGATGCCGCACACGGGCAGGCACCACGGCGCAGCCGTAATGCTCGGCAAAGGATTCGAAGTCAGGATTTATGACCGGCTCGTCGCGGCCACTGCGCGTGACGGCAGATTTCAGGTTGTCAGGCACAATCGCACATGGTGCGCCGCCGTAGAAACGGATGGCGTTTTCGCAGGCCTTTATCAGATCTTCCTTCTTCTGCGTCCACACTGCCTCGCAATATGTGTAGTGGCTACATGGAAGTATCGCCACAAACACCTCGACCTTTCGTATCCCGGCTGTTGCCTCATCGACTATTTCCAATCTGTCTCCGGCAAAATCGATATACATCTGGTCGCCGGCGCGGTGCTCCACATGCCCGATGGCGTTGGTCTGCAGCATGAACTGCCTGAGTTTCATCCCGAAAGATGCCTTCAGATAGCCATCGGGATGGCCGGTATGATACTCTTCATACAACTTCTTGACCGTCATGCCCTTTCGAGAAAGTCGCGCCGCATAATCGGGCAATAGGGCTTCAAGCCTGACCTGCCGCTCCGACGGTTTACGTTCCTTTGCCCCTGGTATGGCAAATAGTTCCTGTAGCCGCGCATCACTCAGCGACGGCAGCTTCTCAGCGGGTATACCGCTGTCCTGATACATTCTCACATAGCGGCGCACCGTGTTCCGGGATATGTCAAAGGCACTACTGATGCATTTTATGCCCATCCATGATGCGTGACATAGGAGAATATTCGGGTCAAGCCGAAAACACGGTGCATGAATTTTGAGAAAAGTGTTAAATTTGTGGCATGAAAACCGCAGATGCAATATGGATGTGCCTGCCCGAAGGCATGGACGAACTATTTGAAATGGTGCGCTTCGAGCGCACGGAACAGTCCTATGACATATGGCTTGACGAAAAGAAGAAACTGTCTGATGAAGACTATCGTAATCCAAATATCGTAGCGCGAGGCTATACGGATTATGTAACAATACAGGACTATCCGATGCGTGGACGGCCTGTATTTCTTCACATGCGCAAGAACAAGTGGTGGGACAGGCAGACCAACGAAATCTTCAGCTACAATCTCGAACTTCCCAACGAGGAAGGAACACGACTCAGCGCCGAGTTCGTGGCTTTTTTAAAAGACGAAGGTGGAGACGACAGCCCTGTTGATTAAACAGATAGCGCAGATGTACTGCGTCAACGGCAAACATTTTGCCGACTTGTACCGCAATAAGATAAGCGGTTACGCCGACTGGTGCGAACAGGAGCTTGGCTGTGGGTTCTATTTCAATGCCGATAATATCGGCCCTTACATGAGCCTTGACGAGACGTGTCTGAGCAACGGGGAGGTATGGACGTTCCTGACCAACAAGGACGGCCACGGAGGCAAGGGAACACTTGCGGCAGCCATTCCCGGAACAAAGAGTGACGAGATCATATCAATCCTCGTCAATGCGATGGTGCGCTCCCTCAGACGCAGGGTCAAGGAAGTGACCTGCGATCTTTCGCCATCAATGATGCTCATAGCCGCAGAAGTGTTCTATAACGCTCATGTAGTCAACGACTGTTTTCATGTCCAGCAGGTCTATAATGAGGCCGTTGACGAAATCCGCATTGATATTCGCCGTCAGCTTATCGCAGAGGAAAACAACCGCGACAAGTCCGAACCGCCGGTAACGTACTCCAACGGAGAGACCATGCGCCAGATACTGGCCCGCAGCAAACACACTCTGATGATGTCGCAGAACAAATGGACTGACATACAGCGCCATCGTGTCAACATACTGTTCAAATACTATCCAATATTGAAGGCTGCATACAGCCTTGCTATGGAGCTGCGCAAGATTTTCAACGCAAAAATCTCACCGACAAAAGCCATGGGGCGGATGACAAGTGGTATGAAAAGGTAATGGCTCTTGGTAACAACAACTTCCGCTCGGTAATCAAAACATTCAAGAACCACGCTCCAACTATCCTGAAACTACTTCCGTCATCGTGCGACCAATGCCTCTGCCGAGGCATTCAACTCTAAAGTCAAAATATTTCGCTCACAAATGCGTGGTGTCCGAGACCGCGACTTCTTCATCTTCCGATTAGTCAAACTCTACGCCTAAAAATTTAACACTTCTAATTGCCCAATTTAACATATGCACCGTGCTTTCGGCTTGAGCCGAATATTCTTTTATCTTGTGTTCATGTTTTCTTTGAATTATATCCCCCGTCGGCCAAAACGGAATTCAAAGATACATATAAAATGGGTCAAGCCGAAAGCACGGTGCATGAATTTTGAGAAAAGTGTTAAATTTGTGGCATGAAAACCGCAGATGCAATATGGATGTGCCTGCCCGAGGGCATGGACGAACTATTTGAAATGGTGCGCTTCGAGCGCACGGAACAGTCCTATGACATATGGCTTGACGAAAAGAAGAAACTGTCTGATGAAGACTATCGTAATCCAAATATCGTAGCGCGAGGCTATACGGATTATGTAACAATACAGGACTATCCGATGCGTGGACGGCCTGTATTTCTTCACATGCGCAAGAACAAGTGGTGGGACAGGCAGACCAACGAAATCTTCAGCTACAATCTCGAACTTCCCAACGAGGAAGGAACACGACTCAGCGCCGAGTTCGTGGCTTTTTTAAAAGACGAAGGTGGAGACGACAGCCCTGTCGATTAAACAGATAGCGCAGATGTACTGCGTCAACGGCAAACATTTTGCCGACTTGTACCGCAATAAGATAAGCGGTTACGCCGACTGGTGCGAACAGGAGCTTGGCTGTGGGTTCTATTTCAACGCCGATAATATCGGCCCTTACATGAGTCTTGATGAGACGTGTCTGAGCAACGGGGAGGTATGGACGTTCCTGACCAACAAGGACGGCCACGGAGGCAAGGGAACACTTGCGGCAGCCATTCCCGGAACAAAGAGTGACGAAATTATATCCATACTCATCGGAGCTATGGAGAAATCAATCAGACGCAGGGTCAAGGAAGTGACCTGCGATCTCTCGCCATCAATGATGCTCATAGCCGCAGAAGTGTTCTATAACGCCCATGTAGTCAACGACCGTTTTCATGTCCAACAGGTCTATAATGAGGCCGTTGACGAAATCCGCATTGACATTCGCCGACAGCTCATCGCAGAGGAAAACAACCGCAACAAGTCCGAACCGCCGGTAACGTACTCCAACGGAGAGACCATGCGCCAGATACTGGCCCGCAGCAAACACACTCTGATGATGTCGCAGAACAAATGGACTGACATACAGCGCCATCGTGTCAACATACTGTTCAAATACTATCCAATATTGAAGGCTGCATACAGCCTTGCGATGGAGCTGCGCAAGATTTTCAACGCTAAAATCTCACCGACAAAAGCCATGGGGCGGATGAACAAGTGGTATGAAAAGGTAATGGCTCTTGGTAACAACAACTTCCGCTCGGTAATCAAAACATTCAAGAACCACGCTCCAACCATCCTGAACTATTTCCGTCGTCGTGCGACCAATGCCTCTGCCGAGGCTTTCAACTCTAAAGTCAAAATATTTCGCTCACAAATGCGTGGTGTCCGGGACCGCGACTTCTTCATCTTCCGATTGGTCAAACTCTACGCCTAAAAATTTAACACTTCTAATTGCCCAATTTAACATATGCACCGTGCTTTCGGCTTGAGCCTATAAAATCCCCTGCTGACATTACGTCGACAGGGGTCATTTTTATTTTGGGCAAAGGGGTCAGTGATATTTTGGCTTCAGGGGTCAATTCAACCTGGTCTAAGGGGTCATCCGAGCCTGGGTTTTCCACGATACCGCGACGCAGGAAAAATCAAGGTCTATGAGAGCATAGAGGGAAACATCAAGTTCGTCCTTCAATGCGACCTCGACGAGTTTTCTCGAAAAGTGCTTCATTAGTTCGTCCCATCCAGACTACAGGACTGTGAAGTGCAGAACCAACTCCGGCGGAAACGCCAAAACAACCACCACTAAATCATAATTCATTATGGACCAGACTCCCGATCAGCAGGAAGTGCTGATGGCCCGCGACAACACAAGCGGGAAAGTCGGGGCGGTCGTAGGGCAGAATCCCGACGGCACCCCCAAGATGGCGGACGTAAAGTCAACGCCTCTCAGTGAACTCATCAAGTTCAACAAAGGGCAGAACCCCCTCGAAGCGTTCATGTCGAATTTTCTCCGGCAGGCCAAGAACCCTACGATGTTCAGCTTTTTCAGACTGCCAGCCGACAGGTATGAAATGGTCGCGCCCGCAATGGCGGACATAATTCAGGAAGCGGAGAAAAATGCAGAGATGCTCAGACCCTACGCGGTGGAAACGGACGTCCCCGCCCAGACGGTAAAACCTGAGCAACAATCAGTTCCGGAGCCTCCGGCTCAGCAGGAACAACAGGCAGTCGAGACACCCCAGCCGCCACAACAGGCACAGACCCCGGAGCCTGAACAATCAGCGCAGGCACAACAGTCCCAACAGCCTGAACAGACACTCGCGGCACCTGTCAGGAATGCCCCCATAAACGCGGACAGCATCGACTGGGACAAGATACAGAAGCAATGGGGCATCACACGCGAAGATCTTGAAAAATCAGGGGCACTCGACCAGATGGTCTATAACCACAAATCGCCGCAGCTTTTCACTGTGACGCCACAATTCGGCGACGAGAAGTTCTCGATTCAGGCAAAACTCTCTTTCCGCACCAACCCCGATGGCTCATATTCACTTGTGCCACATTTCGTCCGCAACGAGCCGCAGCTCGACAAGGAATACAAGGGCTATACATTCACCGGCGAGGACAAGGCTGAGCTGCGCAAGACCGGCAACCTCGGCAGGGCGGTGGAACTTGCCGACCCCAAGACCGGGGAAATCAAGAGATGCCTCGTGAGCATAGACAGGCTCACCAATGAAATCGAGTCAATGCCGATAGACAACATCTATATCCGGCGCAAAGTGGCGAACATAGAACTCGACATGCAGGCAGTCGGCATACTGAAGAACGGCGGCACCATACGGGCGCAGAGCGTCGAACTGCCAAACGGCGCGAAATTTGTCGCCGACCTGCAATACAACGTATCCAAACGTGATGTCGTTTTCGTCAACTCCGATCTCTACCGCCAGTTGCAGGGACAACAGAACAGCCGCCCGCAACAAGACCAGTGGCACAATGCCGACGGCACTGTCAAACGCCTTGCCCACTGGTGCAAGATAGAACTGAGCGAACAGCAGCAGAATGACTATCTTGCCGGTAAGAAAGTCCTCGTGGGCGAGGCAAAAGACAAATTCGGCAACGACTGCACCGTCTATTTCCAGTATGACCCGGAAAAGCGCGCACCTGTAACCACGCGGATATATCCAGACCGCAACAATGTGGTGGGCATCGCCGAAGAAAGCAGGACACAGATGGCTGTCAACAATGACGGTGCCACAAACGAGGCCACCAAGAACGTGAAAGAGCCTCTCCAGCGCGGACAGACCGCGCCAAAGGACGAGAACCAGCAAAGGCAGCAGAAGCCCAAAGGTCCCAGACCCTGACAGCCTCTCACCATCCGTCCACAATCAACATACACTGTGATTCAACCGATACGGTAGCCGGGTTATGACTGTAATCCCGACCACTGAATCCACGTCACGTCCGTAAATATCCCGTCCGGCAACCGTATCACCCAGACAAGTTATCCCTACGGCACGGGGATAAGGGCAATCCTGTCCCCGTGCCTTCAATAAATTCACCCTAAACCCACATTAAATTATGATCCTTATTATCTGCGAGAGCATTCTCGCCACCAAGACCGTCGCCATAGCACTTGGCGCAAACAACGAGACAAGCGAGGGCATCCACACCTCAGGTACATTGACAGTTGCCACAGTGCCGCCCCGTTTCATCCGCCACACGCCCCTCGGTGAGATGGCTGACGGAAAAAGTCCGTTCATCCCGGAGAAATTCAGGATGTCCGTCACCGACAAGGAACTGGAACGCGAGCTGAAGCCCCTGTTCCGTGAGGCATCCGAAGTGGTGTTCGCCTCCGACGGCGGAGCCGACGCACAGGCGCGCTTCTTCAACATCTGCCGCCACTTCCGTGTGGGCTGTCCCCGAAGCCGTATGTGGATGACCCGGCTCAGCTACGGCGCAATCCGCGGGGCATTCCATTTCCGTGAGTCGGGCCGTCACCTCCACCGCCTCGCCCAGACCGGACTCGTGTCAAAAGGTATGGATATGCTGTTCGGCTACAATATCAACCAGACCTTACTGCACTTCGGGATTCCCGCCTGCAACCTAACCCGTCAGGAGGCTGTCTCGCTCTTGTATCTCGGAGAACTCTCCGACCATATAGACTATGTGCAACTGCCGGCAAATCCCGCATATTCAATCCTCGTCAACGCAAACAGCGGCACGGTGTTCGAGTCCGCAGAGTCATGGGACGATGAGGCGGATGCAGGAGCCGCGCTCGAATCCGTACCCACAGGCGAAACAGTACCCGCCACACTGACCATAGAGGAGACCGACAGGTTCAACATGCGTTTCCACACGCTCCTGACACTCCAGATGGACGCCTTCAACAATCTCGGCTTCATGCCCGGCAAGACGCTGAAAGTTGCGCAGAAACTTTATGACAGGGGGCTTATATCGTCACCTCTGACCGACTGCCCGCACCTTCCCGAAAAACTGCGGGGCCACATCATGACGGTGTTCCCCGATGCCGGAGGCTACCTGTGGGGAGACAACGGGGCGACAATCGACAGCCACGCCATAATAACCCTGCGCGCCGCCGACGAGGTGCTGACCGCGAGCGAGCTGCAACTCTACCGTCTTATCCTCAACCGTATGAGGGCAGTAATGGAGCAGAACCCCGTCCGCAAGTATGCCACACTGGAGTTCACCGTCGGCGACAACCGTTTCAGCCGCCGCTGGGAGATAACCGGCGACGCCTATGACGTGACCGAGACAGGCTCTTTCCAGACTCAGGTCGAGATTGCCGATGCAGGGGTGTATCCCTTCGACCGCCCTGTGGAGTCAAGAGCGTTTTCCGATGTCATCTGCAATCTCACGACAGTGGCAGGCTGTGTCGATGAGTTCATGCACACCGGTGTGCCGTACACGAAGGAGACAAACGATTACGGCAGCGCGATGGGCAGTCTTGTTAACAAGGGACTCGCCATGCTTGACGGCGACGGGATATACCTCACCCCCGAAGGGCAGGCAATCTATGACCAGTTTTTTCGGACACGAGATAGCCGAGATGATACTGACATGGCAGTTCGAGGCGAACTACCTCTACGAAGGCGACCAGACCGGACGCGGTGTAATCGAAGGCTTCTCCGGCGCGCTTCTTGACCTGATCGGCGAACTTGACCCCGGATGCGGGGCATAATCCGCTGTCTCCGGCATTCCTATCCCACGGCTCTTTCATTTAACTTTGATGCTACAATGCGCCACTGTTAATCAAGTAGTTATATGTAGCAGTTACGCAATGGCTGTATTAATCTCATTTTGGATAAAAGGGTTAATGGCTTTTAACTAACTATCAGTCATGCACTTTGAAAATTCCAAGCATTTTTAAATGAAAGAGCCGTGTTCCTATCCAAAAATAATCGGCACTACATAGCTGAAAATCGGATAGAAATCGCTAACTTTGCCACTGAATCGCAGTCATAATTTATTTTGATTGTGGATTTAGTGGTGAGGCAGCGGGAGGGATACCCGCTGCCTTTTTTAACATCCTTATCCACCCACCGCTAAATCCCACAAATAATTATGGAAGTATTACTAATTGAGAAGGATACTCTTGACTGTATTCTCGACGAGCATGAGCTTCTATGCAATATGGTCATAATAATGGCTAACCGCCTGCGCCGAAAGGAAACTGCCGATATGATGACCTCAGCCGAGGTCTGCGATTTTCTCCATATAGGCAAGACAACCCTGCAATCGCTCAGAAACAACGGAAAGATAGGCTATATCAGAATAGACGACGGAAGCGTAAGGTATCCTGTGATAGAAATTATCCGTTATATGGAGTGTAATGGCATTCATTCTAATAGTGCCGCCTATGGGGAATGAGATTATAACCAAATCGGATATGCGTATTATCGCAGCCCGTTCGCAATCACAAAAAGCGTTTGAGGCAGTCGGTATAATACGAGACAGCCATCACCCAGTGCTTGGTGGCATCTGTTTTCTTGATGACAAGGAAGTTGCAGAACACCTAAAAGTGACAAGGCGGACAGTACAGAACTATCGGGACCGGGGGATTCTGTCATATTATATGATATGTGGCAAATGCCTCTATCCTGAGCATGAAATACAACAGATGCTTGACGAGAATTTCCATCCGGCATATTACGATTAAGCAGCAAACAAATGATGAGCGGCAACCGAGAATTTAACTCGATTGCCGCTCTGTCATTTATGTGACATTACGATTTTTTGGGTCGTCCGCGCTTAGGCAGGGGAGGACGCTCGAACGTGGTTGGCTTCTCTGGCAACGGTTTGATGTCAACTTTCAGACTGTCGAATTTATCTCTCATGCGTCCCATATCTTCGGATACGGTCTGGTCAAGCATTGTGGCATAAATCTGAGTCGTGGCAATGTCTTTATGCCCCAGCATCTTCGACACTGTTTCGATAGGCACATGATTGTTGAGCGACATTGTAGCGAACGTATGGCGCGCGATATGGGTTGTCAGATGCTTCTTGATGTCCGCTTTTGATGCTATCTCATCAAGATACGAGTTCATGCGCTGGTTTGAGATGACCGGGATTACGGTATCCTTTTCCACAACACGGGGATGGCTCCTGTATTTCTCCATCAGTCTGCGCGGTATCTCCAGTATCGGGATAACGCTCATCTCGTCTGTTTTCTCACGGGCCTTGCGTATCCACATCTCTCCTTTGTCATCAGTGACGATATGTTCGCGTTTGAGGGTTGAGATGTCTGCGAACGCCAGTCCTGTGAAGCAGCAGAACACGAAAGTATCGCGCACGAGGTCGAGACGGGGAAGTTCGCTGAGGTCAAGCTCTATGATACGCTGGAGTTCGGTCTCAGTCAGTTTTTCCCTCTTCGGCTTTGTGCGTACATAGCGTTTGCCTACGAATGGATCATCGTCAATCCATTTGTTCGCGATGCCGGTGCGTACCACGCTTTTGAGATAGCGGATATAACGGACGGCGGCATTGTTGGCACAACCCTTCTTTATTCGCAGGAAATGCTCGAAGTCGTCAACCATTCCGGAAGTCAGTTTCTTCATCGGAATATCTTTCACATCCTGATTGTCGATGAGGAATTCCTCCAGATACTTTACGCATCGCTCCCAACGCAGGCGCGTACCCTCGCAGATGTCGCCGCGCTCGTTCCTGTCCTTGACCTTCTTGTTCAGCTCTCTGAACGCTTCACAGAGCATCGTCGGCTTTTGCAGCTTGCCGAGGAAGGCTTTTTTAAGGGTGTCGGGATTTACCATCTCATCACGCATCACGAGCTGATTGTGTATCTCGCAGATTTTGGTACGGATGGTGTCAAGATAACGGTTCAGTTCAAGGTCTTTCTTTGTTTTACCTTTCGACTGACCTTTGGACGCGTCCCAGTTGGCGGGGGCTACATACCTGTTGGTATATACCTCCGCACGTTGCCCATTCATTGTTATTCGTAACAGAATGGGAAATTCGCCCTCCTTGTTCGGGCGGCTTCTCCTGACCATGAAGTTCAGAGAGAAGTAACACTCATTGGATAATTTCATTTGTCATGTGGCTTTAATGGTTAAACTAAAGATACATAATTTTTCTCGGTTATACAAACTGTAAATCCGAAGGACAAATGAAATTTCCGGGTTTGCGAGGTGGCAAAACAACCAAATCCACGAATAATGTAGAATTGCCACCTCGAATTGCCACCTTTTCATAACTATTTTTAACTATGACGATAGCTAAAAATGCGTCAAGGAACAGCTGAGGACAATATGCCTAACAAACTCTGGCTGATGTTCAGGATTATTCTTTTGCCACCTGCAACCACCCTGCGAGGTGGCAGATATATAATGGTTTCTATCCTTGTAAGGCTTTGAAAAATAATGAAATATAGTCTTTCGAGGTGGCAAATTATGGTGGGAATTTTATTGCCACCTTTTTGCACACCCGCAGTTTCAATATTTTGCGCCGGACGGGGACAAGGGTAAAAAGAAAAACCTCTGAAAATCAACGATTTTCAGAGGAATTCGTCGGTCTGATAGACCCTTCTGTGACCCCGGAGAGGCTCGAACTCTCGACCCACTGATTAAGAGTCAGTTGCTCTACCAACTGAGCTACGGAGTCTTGCTTTATTGAGCGTTTTTCTCAATTGCGATGCAAAGGTAAGGCTTATTTTTGATTTCACCAAATTTTTTGAAAATATTTTTATAAAAATCTTGCAGAAAGTTTCCAAGAAAGTTTCCAACTGCGTTACGTGTGTCGTAATGACGATAGCCTAACAGAAGGCCTCTCCATAACTTACGCGCTTGTCTCCGTCAAGATCATAGTAGTAATCGTAAACCGGATTGTCGGCCCAGCGTTTTTCAAAACTTAGCGGCAGTTTACCGCTGGGGGGCACCTTTCCGAAAAGGACCTCTGCGCTGCCTGACCGCCTTCCTGTCCGGGATACCACAGATATAGCAGGGCCGGGGCTCGTTGCTGCCAGTGGCTCATATCCACGTTGCTCCCGGCATTGAACAAGACTATGGTGTTCGGATTTGCATCCAACACACAGTTGACAAGGCTGTCTTGAAACTGAGGAAGTTCTAACGGGCGGTCATTGCTTTCACGCTCAAGGCTTTCATTGAAATCCACACTGTCAATGGCCACATCGATCGGCGTGACGAGCACAGTGAAATCATGCGCGGAGACTGCACCTGCACCTATCATACCTTGTCTCTCTCCGGACGGATGGTAGATCCGAGCTGTGGTGATCCGTAGTTGACAAAGGCCATTGCGCTGTTCATCAGCATAGAGATCGGACCGATGTCGCTCCACTCGTCGCCATATGCTTCAAATTCGCAGTTGCCGGTCATGTAGGTACCCTCGGAATTGAAAGTATAAAGACGTGCACCTGTTATATAGCCGGCGAGCGGAAGAATGATGCTATTGCCGTTTCCCGACACTGTCAGCACCACTGCGCAGGTGTCGCCGAAAGTCATCGCTTTGAAAGTGCATGCGTCGAGCAGTTCCTCGCACTCAGCGGCTGTGGGGAGCCGCCATCCGTCACCAAGCAGCAGCGCCGCAGGATCATAGGCTGAAAATATTCTGCGTAGAAACGCCGGTTGGGGATAACGAAAAACCTCTGAAATCGTCTGGATTTCAGAGGTTTTCTGCATTTTGATGCTTTGTCTTGTGACCCCGGAGATTTCGGGGTTATTTCATCTGTTAGCACTGGCTATCAAAGAGTTGCAAGCAAGAGTATAGAGCCTACTCACTAATGGCTCACTCCGCTACTTCAATGTTCTTCACCGTTATGATGATACGGTAATGCAAAGGTAATGCTTTATTTCCAATCATCAAAGAGCCAAAGCGTTAAAAGTCCTTCGGACTCACGAGTATAGAAATTTTCCGGCTCACGGTTCAAAATACCAAATCCATATATTCCATAAGAGAATGGCTTTTGCCGACTCACGGTTGATTTGCCGTGCTGTTTTCAGCCGAAAACGCTTCCTGCGACTATCTTTTGACAGCGGTTATCTCATCGGTCAGCAGGTGTAATCAAATGCTGTCGGTTTTGTCTTTTTTGCCATAAGTCAAAAATGGGCTACAAATTCCATGACTATCTTATTCTGTTCTGAAATTGCCGGAGTTACTCCTTTGTTATAAAAATATTGTTCATAGTTGAGGCGAATATCTGCCTGTAATGATTTCTTTCCCAGACTCAATGTAACACCTCCAGTCAGTCTATGCCTTTCAGGATCATCTACTTTGAGATTGCCGGATTCATCTTTCGTACCTTTGCTGTGATCTGACATATAGTCATACCTTCCGAGGAATGATATGGAAGTCAGACCTTTTTTCATCGGAAGTCGATATGCGGCAAATGCGTCAACCGCATTTACAGGCGTGAAAGAGCCGTGGGCATAGTGCTTGCGGAGATATTCCGCCTCGATGTGCCATCTCCGGTTTTGCCAGTAGACCCCTGCATCGTACATCATCACGTTCACATCCCCGGCATTTGCCTTCTGGCAACTGAGTGTGATATTAAATTGCCGGGCAATCATTGTCTGCGCCTTGAACGAGAAATTATAGTTGTTGGTCCAGAAATGTTTTTGATTTGTCAGTCCTGAGCCGTTGAATATACCTCCTTCAAGCGTAATGGGCATACGGTCGTTGAATGTCCACGATGCTGATGCCCCTACATCGCGCACATTGCCGACCTGCTTTGCTATGAAAGAACGATTGGCGAAATACTGTAGATGAGGTGAACGATGGGCATCAATGGTAAACGGCACTCTCATCTGACCGAAGGTGAACTTTAACACGTCTTTAGGTTGCAGACGTATATATGCGTCAAGCATCTTTATAGTACCCTCGTCCGAAAGGTCTATCTCGGCTTTGTATCTTACAATAGGAATCACCTTGCCATCCACGCTCAGACGCGCATTGCGTATCTCAAAGCGTCCCTTATCTATTTGAGGCTCATATTCATATTTGGCCCGGATAGTCCCGTGTATTTCAGGGATAAATGGATTTTTATCCTGAGCCACGGCAGACAATGCAAATACTGACAATGCCGTCATAATTAAAATCCGTTTCATGCTGTCATTGGTTTATTGCTTGTTTTAATGTTTTTGATTGCCTGTAGAAAGGAACTGATAAAGGAATGAAGATAATACAAGAGCATCAGATAGGAATATGAGGGGGCTCCTTCATCAAAATCTTCATGGGTCATCCCTTTGGAATGTATGGCGATGCTGTGTTCGATAAAATCTTTCTCCAAGCCCGCATCTCCATTAATCTTCACTGTATCAACATCTGAACTGAGTATGCTGTCAGCTAATTGAGACAGTCGGACAATCCCTCCACGAATTGTTTCGATCTCACATTTGTAAGAGATAGGTATATAGCCATCCGGGGACGTGACAAGATGACGTGTGGTTTCGGCAATCTTGTCCGTAGCCTCAAGCATATATTCACAATATAGCGCAGTCTTGCCGATAGTATCGTCAGTGTCTGCCGAACTATTCCGGACTTTATCGCTGATTATATCAATGGTCTGCGAACCGATTCGATGATTCTTGCATACCGCAATATTATCATTGTTTGAAAGACATTCCAACGCTTTGTCGATAATCGGACCGCATGACAGCATCGTCATAGTCAAGCAAGACTTTTCAACAGGACGGGCGGGGATAAAACAATACATTTCCTTGACCTTACGTCTGCGTATATGCCGTCGCAACATAATGATGATTCCGGCCAAAGCCATTATCGAGAGAACTGTAACGTACATGATTTATAGTATTTCTTTGATACAAAGTAACCGCATTTTTATTTCACGTTTATATCGGAAATATTAGATAAACATTAAATCTATCAGTCAATTACGACATAAAAAAGATGGGAGATATGCACTCCCATCTCAATCTTAGGAACAATCTTTTTTACCTTAGACTTTATGCTGTTGGTACCATGATTTTGGCAGGGCGTGTGCGGAAATCCGAGTCGCGCAGCTTGGCAAACGCCCGCAGATATTTCCTTATTGACGATACCATTTCCTGCGTTTCCTGAAGCATATTGACATAGACATACAGAACAGCCATTGCCGATGTGTCTCCGTCGCGGAGCTGGTCATGCACACGATGATATGTGTCGGAAACAGTATCCTTTATCTCGTCACAGTGTCGGCGAAGAGTGCTTATCGTATCTGTATCCCCGCTCCCCATAAGTTTGACGGTATCATTGAACAGTGTACTTATTTGTGTCCGTATCATCTCGTATTCAGTAGTATATTTGGGAGGCAGAGGAAGGAAATTGTTGTCGACATGCTCTTTGCAGACCTCGTTGATGCGGCGCAGGTTGTAAAGTATGCCCATACAGCAGTTGTTGCTGAGATAGAACCAAGTGCTTTTTTCTATCGCCATCTCGCGTGTCAAATGACGCAGACATAGAGTTTCCTTACGGCGGGCGTTTTTAAGTATGGTCTTCTGGCGGGCGAGGCTTGACTCCGTTTTGCTCAGCACCCCGGAACTTTCAGTTATGAAAGCCGATGTTATATCCCGGTATTTTTCCTCGGCATAGGTCATGAACTTCTCTTGTTGCTCGGTGATATACATCATAAGCAACGGCCATGTCTGTGTTTTATCCTGAGTGGATATTATAGTCTGGAACAGTGCATCACCGTTATCTTCTTGTGTCTTCTTTCTGAACCTCCGGTTGCTGTTGATGATTATGAATATCGTCAAAGCCGCCAACAGAAGCATCACCCACTGACCACCATAGTGCATTGCTGCAACAATCAGTCCTGCGCCGATAAACGCCGCACCTGCAGTAAGAAACCAACCGCCGATTACGGAAATCACGCCGGTGATGCGGAACACAGCACTTTCACGCCCCCATGCCCTGTCGGCAAGAGAAGTACCCATAGCGACCATAAATGTTACGAAAGTGGTTGACAGGGGCAGTTTAAGCGAGGTGCCGAGGGCAATGAGTGCTCCGGCAAGCACCAGATTGACAGAGCCGCGTATGAGGTCGAAAGCCGCACCTTGATCCATAATGGTCTCATCCACATTAAAACGACGGTTGAACCAACGGCGTACTTTCGCGGGTGTGACACGCCTTAACCAAGAAAGGAATGATAAGGTCCATCTTACCAGCCGCCGGGCAATGCGGGAAGAACCAAACATCTCATCGCCACCCTGCTGGCTTCCGAGACCGATTTCAGTCTTGGTCACATTCCGGGCTTTTTTTGACGTTGCAAGTGACACCACCATTATGACTCCGGCACCGATGAGGAAATATATCGGTGTATTTGCCGGGCCGTTAAGTGAATCCATAAGAAAACCTTTGGAGTCCCCTCCGCCGTTAGCCATAAAATCCTGATATGAAGCCAGACCGCTCAAGGGAACACCTATGAAGTTCACAAGGTCATTACCTGCAAATGCCACGGCAAGCGAGAATGTACCCATCAGCACAATTACTTTCAGCACATTAACCTTGCAGACATGGAGCAGTTGCATCAGCACTGTAAAAACTGCGAAACAGGACAGTATGATCAGCGCAGTATTGTTTTTTATCCACGCTTTCAGTTCAGGGGTCATGAAAGAAAGATCTTTAGCCCCTTTAATCAGAAGAAAGTAAACAATTGCAGTTGCACATATACCTCCGAATATTCCTATCTTCCATTTCAGGTTGCTCCGGTAATTGAACGAGAACACCATACGGGATATGAACTGCACCACCGTTCCGAAGAAAAAGGCTATCGCCACCGACAGGAATATTCCGAGAATCACCGACAGGGCTTTCTCCGTGTTAAGCAAGTCATCAAAACCGAGACCGATGCCTCCTGCCATTTTAATCAATGCAACGACAAAGGTGGCTCCCAGCAGCTCGAAAACCATTGACACGGTTGTAGAGGTAGGCATACCCAGCGAATTGAACACGTCGAGAAGGATGATGTCCGTGACCATTACCGCCATGAAGATGCAGATAAGGTCATAGAACGAAAAATGCTCGGGACGGAAAATTCCGTGCCGGGCAATCTCCATCATTCCGTTACTCATTGCCGCACCGATGAACACACCGATGGAAGCGACAATCAGGACTCTTTTGAATGATGCCGCCTTAGACCCGATAGCCGAGTTCAGGAAGTTGACAGCATCGTTACTCACACCCACTGACAAGTCGAACACGGCCAGCAGGAAAAGAAAAATTACTACGCAAAGAAACAGTATTTCCATTGTTTTCTCAATTACTTATTCTGCCGCAAAGTAACTAAGAAAACATTTCATGATTATTTCAAAATCCTTAACCATTTATTAAAACTGCCGGACTGACAGAGAGTTTAATTGCGGTCAAACCTTATATAGCTCTGTTCGATGGGTTTATACGTCGGGTCATTCCACAGACGGCTTGAAATCATCAGGTCCGCACTTATTCGGTTGCAGGCAATCGGCACGTTGTGGAGACGACATTGACGCAAAAGCATCTGAATGTCCGCCTCGTGGGGCTGCGCATTGAGGTCGTCTATCAGGAATATGGCAAGATCAATTTCGTTTCTTACCACCATTGCCGCTATTTCGGCATCACCGCCCATCGGTCCGGAGTTCATACATTCGACTTGGGCATCCATTCCTGCTTCTGAGAAAGCATTCTTTATAAGCCCTCCAGTCGTGCCGGTACATACCAGCTCATGCTGTGAAAGGTATTGGGCGTTGAATTTTACCCAATCTACCATATCGGCTTTGCGTTGGTCGTGAGCTACAAGCGCGATTTTTAGTTTTGTCTTCATTTTGAGTTTCTTGAAAATGTTATTTTGAACAATAATCCGCCTGAGCATTGAGTTTCGGCGAAGATTTCACCGCCATGAAGAATCACGGCGTTTTTCACTATCGAAAGCCCGAGTCCGGTGCCACCGGCCGCTCGTGACCGTCCCTTGTCAATGCGATAGAACCTTTCAAACAGTCTTGGCAGGTGTTCGGGAGGAACGCCGCATCCGTTGTCGGACAATGCAATTACAACTTTATCGTTGTCGATACTGATTAATTCTATTTTTATTCTGGTTCCTCCACTATAAACAATCGCATTGTCTATAAGGTTGTTGAAAACGGCCTCAAGCAGAGAAGCATTACCGGCCATGATTACGTTATGAGAAACGTAATTCTCAATCCTTATGCCCTTTGTGGCGGCGATTATCTGTCGGTCCTCAACCACGTCATTTATTATATCCGTGAGATTACCTGTTCTTTCAATATAGAGGCGCTTCCGTCGTCCATGCGTGTCAGGAGCGAGACATCGGTCAAAAGCCTTTGGAGCCTTTCTGTGTTTGTAAGACAACGTTGCAGGAACAATATCTGCTTTTCATCGCTCATATTCCTGTGTGCCAGCATCGTCTCCACACTGACCCTGATTGATGCGACCGGGGTTTTCAGTTCGTGGTTTATGTTATTCGTGAGTTGCTTTTTGATGCGTTCCTTTTCAAGCTGTTCATGGAGGGCTGCGCGATGTTCGCTGTCCCTGTCAGCGACAGCCTGTTGCAAACGGGCATAAAGGCGGACAATGTGGTTTGAAATCTCGCCAAGCTCGTCATGGGGAAACGGTTCGGTGTCGGAAATCTGGGCACCGTTTTCCTACGTTTCCGCAAATCTGTTCAGCCTGATTATGTGGAGGCCGACCCTTCGGGTTGCGAAATAGCCAAGTACGCACATCACCATTGTGATAATCCCCATAATCCACAGAAAGCCATAGTCGGCCTGCAACAGTCCTCTGAATGAAACCGAATATGGCACCGCAGTACGGACAATATTCCGTCATCGCTCTTTTTCGCCGAGTAAAAATAGTAGTTGCCCGTACTCTCGCTGTGCCGTCTTACAGCGTAGCCCGCCCCATGCCGTACGGCATCCCGTATTTCCTGACGGTCAAGGTGGTTGGTTTTAGGCAGGGAATCAAGTGTGTTGTCATATATTATATGTCCTTTGTCGGAAATTACGCTGACACGGATATCGTCGAACGGTTTGAAATCGTCCAGTCTGATATCCGGCACATCGTGTCCCTTACCAAGTTCGGTAAGGATATATGTGTTGATAAGCTGTAGTTGCTTGTCAATCTCCTCCGCCTTGAATTCCTTTTCCCTGTGATACTGAAACATGACAAAGCAACCGACCATCAGCAAGGAATATCCAAGAAGCCACACGAACAGCCGCTGCGGATAGGAGAGCTTATTCAATAAACCCATAACCGTAGCCCGAGCGAGTTACAATATTCTTGCCGTAGATGCCGATTTTCTGGCGTATACGGGTTATGTTTCACATCTACAACCCTGTCAAGCACCACAACCTCGTCGGACCATATCTCGTTGAGCAAATCCGCGCGGGTGAAAACCTGCCCCGGTTGGAGATTAGTTTGAGCAGTATCTCAAACTCCTTTTTGGGCATTCTCACCTCCGTCCCGTCAACCGTGCAGGTCCTGTTTTTGCAGACAGGACCAGCCCCCTGTATGAAAACAAGGTCAGAATCAGTCTTGGCAGGTGCGACATAAGCCGCCGTACGGCGAAGCACAGTCCTTATTCGGGCAAGCACAGAATTAAGAGAATATGGCTTCATGATATAGTCATCAGCCCGAGATCGAGTCCCGAAATCATATCCTCCTCCGTGTCTTTTGCTGTGCAGAATATGATGGGAACGGAGGCCGTTGCCGGATTCGACTTCATTATGCGTGCCAGTTGAGTCCCGGATATTTCCCCCATCATAATATCGAGGAGTATCAAGTCATAGGCGGCAAGGTTGAGGGCAAGAGCCTCCTCCGCGCTATACGCCATGTCGACCTGATAGCCTTCCGCTTCAAGATTGAATCCGAGGCCGTCACACAGGGCTTCCTCATCATCGACAACAAGTATCTTCTTTTTTGTTTCCATGCCGCAAAATTACTAATAATCGGTTAAATACTATCCTAATGCTCAAAAGTTTAATAAAAGTTTAATGACACAATTATTTCATAAAATCTAAACAAATCTGATAAACCCATGAAATATTAGTTGGCGAATTTTGCAGCGTGAATCAGAAACAAAACAACAATCACAATGAAAAAAGTAATGTCAACTTTTTGGGTCGCACTTGCTTCAAGTCTGACCATTATGGCGGCTGACAGTCGAAATACGGACAACTTAAAGGCCGCATCCTTGACAATGAGAAGAACCCGCTGCCGGGGCGGTGGTTATCATCGACGCAACAAGCTGTCGGCGGTTACAGATCTCGACGGCTTTTTCTCGTTTGCCAACCTTTCATCCGGGAATCATATCTGAAAGTAACTTATATCGGTTTTCTTCCGGTCAGTAAACAATCGTGGTTTCGGAAAAATCGACGGTTGACGACATTGTAATGTCGGATACATCACGGGAACTGAATGAAGTTGTAGTGACCGGCGTTTTCTCCGGGCAGCAGAGAGCCATAAATGCCCAGAAGAATAATCAATATAACCAATGTGGTGTCTGCCGACCAGATGGCAAATTCCCCGACTCGAATATCGGAGACGCTCTGAAACGTAAGCGGTATCATGTGCAGTATGATCAGGGCGAGGCCCGCTTCGGTCAGGTACGCGGCACTCCGGCTGAGTTCAGTTCAGTGACAATCAACGGGTCAAGACTGCCATCGGCCGAGGGAGACATTCGCAATGTTCTTGACCTTATACCGTCCGATATGATTCAGACATAGAGGTCAGCAAGACACTTATGCCGGATCAGGACGGCGATGCATCGGCGGTTC
>PDYJ01003106.1_pt1 | contig 24751 bp, 26 predicted proteins | sample 1430841 | NCBI WGS metagenome assembly PDYJ01 (sample SAMN07237672, study PRJNA390542) | Gut metagenome, whole genome shotgun sequencing project. | isolation source: fecal pellets | host: Mus musculus | place: USA: New York, NY | collected 2016-10 | reverse complement strand
TTCTTGTGGCCTAATACGTAGATAGGACAATTTTCACTTTGAATAGGGGCTGTAAAAGCTCCAGGAAATTTAGTTAATTCTGACATTGATATTTCCAAATTTATAGGTGTCTTATAGAGACAGACAATCTAAAAATTTTAGCAGAATTGGATATTTAGTTGAACAAAGGAAACGGCTCTTACGACTCTACTAATTGAGGTTACTGCTCTTGGAATCAAGAAGTCTCCTCTGCAAGAGCTCTTTCAAACCAAAAGCAGGCTTGTCCTTTAGGCTTCTGTTAGAAGAGTTATTTATACGTTTTAGGCATGAATAGTTATGAAAACAAATCATTGGATATTTTTTCTCACCGTTCCATAAGATAAGTCCAAACAAGGACTGAAGATTTCATCTTCTTTCAAATGATTTGAATTCAGTTTGGAGATAAAACGGTAATTCAGCAAGCCTTCCTTCAGCTGCCTACTGTTTCACTATTCTCGTTCAGAAAATCTTCAACTTTTGAATAGAAGAGCCGTATCCTTTTTCATTTCCTTGAGGCCAAATCATTTTGGAAGGACGAATGTCATGAAAGAAAACCAGGGAATATCGCGTAGAACTTTACTCTTAGCCACTTGCACTCTCCCTATCTTAGAAAGGTCAGTATTTGCCGCAGATACTTCACATTCAAATACTCAAGACTTGCCTGTTGTGTACTTTGCAAAAAATGTCAGCTCAAACAACTTCATCGACATTTATGACCGATTAAGAAAGGATGCCGGAATTCCTGACCGTGGGGGCCTTACCGGAATCAAGCTTCACGGTGATGATGTCGACAATAATCGAGAACTATGGAAAGCGCTCCAAAAGCATATTCCTAACAGTAAGTTCGTAGAGTGCAACTATGCTTCTCTTTATCCGTCGGGAAGAGGCAATACCCCTGGAAATATTCGAGCCATTACCTCCCAAGGCATATCTCCTACTCAGCTTGATATCCTTGACCGTAACAGTGAATTTACTTTCGTTCCAATTGATGGCGGTAAAGAGCTGAAAGAGATCTCAGTCCCAACAGCACTTTTGAAAGAATACGGTTGCGTAGCCGTCACGGCTAACTTTAGGATTCCTAGCTTCGCCGGATTCTCCGGAGCATGCAAGAACGTAGGTATTGGTCTTGCAAGCGGAGAAGGAAAGACTCAAGTTCACAGTCATAGCGTTCAGCGCGATCCGGGCTTTTTTTAGGAGGTTAGCGGATGCCTCCAAAGGCATTCATGATGCGATGGGGAACCGTCTTCTTTTCATCAATGTGTTATCCGACATTTCAGTACAACCTCTGGAAGGAACAAAGGTCAACAACGGCTCGCTCGGCATAATTGGTTCATTAGACCTTCTGGCGGCAGATGAGGCAGCTGTCGATCTCATTTACGGGCTAGCACCGGAAAAATATGACCGGTACTCAACAAAAGTCAAAATCGACAGAGGATTCCTCCAGCTGGAATACTTATCTTCAATTGGAGCAGGAAACAGAAAATATCTCGTTAAAGAAATCTAATTTTTTACTCTTATGACTGTGAGATTAATCTATGAAAAAATTATTAATTACCGCATTGTTAGGTTTAAGTACAGCGGTCTCTTATGCCGAAGGCAAAACTTTGATGATCTTCTATAGTTTCAGCGGAAATATTGAAAAGATTGCCGAAACTGTTAAGGCTGAAACAGGAGCTGATCTGGTTAAGGTCGAACCATTGCAAGAAGGACTTAATTATGCCGCCAATAACTACTCTCTCGGAAGTGATTTAATCGATAGAATTCGTCGAAATCCAAATGATTCGAAATCTTATCCGCCTATTGAACCTATAAAAATAGATTTTTCTTCCTATGACTTCGTCATTATAGGAACGCCTCTCTGGTGGAGTCAGATGGCCGCACCTATGCAAACTTTTTTGTATAACAACGCCAATGAGTTAGAAGGAAAAAAGTTGGGACTTATTGTCTCGAGTGCCAGCAGCGGAATATCCGGAGTTGAACGAGATGCTCACCGACTGATTCCAAAAGGTGACCTTCTTCCACGCAGTTTGTGGATCCGTTCCTCTCAAACATCGTCAGCTCCCAGACTAGTTTCAAATTGGCTAAAAGAAGTCGGATATACAGAAAAGAAGTAGATCAAAACCGAGATCCTCACAAAATTTCCGGCCTTTTTTCTTGTTATCTTTTCCACTGAGTAATATTCAAGAGTGCTGAGGAAAAGTGTGAGAGTGGTGGCCCCAACTGGACTTGAACCAGTGACCAATCGATTATGAGTCGACTGCTCTAACCAACTGAGCTATGGGCCTGAGAAAAGTTGAGCTTTTCTCGAAAGAGCGTGAATTTTATCAGAAGTCACCGATTCATTCAAATCCAATATTCTGACTGATGGGACTGACTATGGATAACATTGAGTGAATCTTTCAAACCTATCTGTCAGAGAAATTCGACCTCCTCTTCTTTCACTGCCTGAGTAATACTCGAACCGCCGGCAACAAAAACCGAGAGTTTGATGTCTCGGTTTTTTGTAGTTAAGAGCAATGATTATGAATCACTGCCGCCTTCTAAAAAGCTCTTGAGCTTTTCAGCACGACTTGGGTGACGAAGTTTGCGAAGTGCTTTAGCTTCAATCTGACGAATTCTTTCACGAGTAACGTCAAACTGTCTGCCAACTTCTTCGAGAGTGTGGTCAGTATTCATTTCAATACCGAAACGCATTCTCAAAACCTTGGCTTCTCTCGGAGTCAAAGAATCCAAAACCTCTTTGGTGATCTCCTGAAGGCTGGAATGCTGTGCTGCTTCGGCAGGAGCAACAGTACCAACGTCTTCAATGAAATCGCCAAGATGTGAATCCTCGTCATCACCAATCGGAGTTTCCATAGAAATTGGTTCCTTGGCGATCTTGAGGATCTTGCGGATCTTATCTTCCGGCATATCCATCTTCTCAGCCAGCACTGACGGATCCGGCTCAACGCCGGTTTCCTGCAGAATCTGACGAGAAATTCTGTTCATCTTGTTGATAGTCTCAATCATATGAACAGGAATACGAATGTTCTAGCCTGATCGGCGATAGAACGAGTAATAGCCTGACGAATCCACCATGTAGCATAAGTAGAGAACTTATACCCGCGGCGGTATTCGAACTTGTCCACAGCCTTCATCAAACCAACGTTGCCTTCCTGAATCAAGTCCAAGAACTGAAGACCTCTATTGGTGTACTTCTTAGCAATAGAAATAACCAATCTAAGGTTAGCTTCCGTCATCTCTCTCTTGGCCTTTCTGGCTTTTGCTTCGCCAGTGGCCATTTGATTGTAGACATCCTTGAGATCCTTCAAAGGAAGGGTAACTTGGTTCTGCACGGTAGCCAGCTGGGACTGCAGCTGCTGGATTTCCGGAAGATTGCGCTGGAGCACTGATGCATAAGACTTACCGGAATTGGCTTCCGCAGTCGTCCACTCCAACTGAGTTTCTTTGCTGAAGAAGTTGTCAAGGAAGTAGTCTCGCGGCATCTTGGCTCTGTTAACCATAATGTCGTAAATACGAGATTCAACCTTTCTGACCCCTTCCACCTGTGTCTTCAGAAGAGTGCACAGACGTTCAACGGTGTTGGCCGTAAAACGTAAGGTAAGAAGTTCTTCCTGGATTTCATTCTGAGCTTTGATGTAAGCTTCGGAGCGATATCCGTCTTTCTGATAGGCTTCTTTAAGCTTCTCATACAAAGCGGTGCAGTGGTCAAGCTTCTCGAGAACTCGTGTCTTGAGTTCGTCGAGCTGACCTGCTGTCATACCGGAAGCACCGATATCGGTACTTTCGTCATCGTCTTCAGGCTGATTGATTACTTCATCATCAAGACCGTCAACCAAACCGTCTACGATCTCGTCAATCTGAATCTGACCGTCACGAACCTTTTGTCCGATTTCAAGAATTTCGGCAATGGTGGTCGGGCACCCGGAAATCGCATGAACCATGTGCTTAAGACCGTCCTCAATTCTCTTTGCGATTTCAATTTCGCCTTCACGAGTCAGCAATTCAACGGAACCCATTTCTCTCATGTAGAGACGGACCGGGTCGGTTGTTCTGCGAATTCCGGGTCAACGGTAGCCAATGCAGCTTCTGCTTCTTCTTCAGCGGCATCGTCCGTTGCTGTCGGAACAGAATCGCCGATCAGCAAATCATCAGCAGTTGGTGCCTGTTCGTAAACCTGAATACCCAAGTCAGCCAGAGTGGAAACAATCTGGTCAATCTGTTCCGGTTCAACAATATTTTCCGGCATGTGGTCATTGACTTCAGAGTAAGTCAAATAACCTCTTTCTTTACCCATGCGGATAAGTGCACGAAGCTTGTTGAGTCTGTTTTCCTTACTGTCTTCGTCATGATGACTGAAGCTTCTGGAAATAGCCTCTTTCATGGCTTTGTCTTTGGCACCTTTTCCACGGCCGCGGCGTGATGTTGGAGGCACGTAAGCTTCTGCAATTGCCACCTCTTCATCATAGGCGTCGTCATCGGCTTCCCCAACTAAATCGTCTTCGTTGGATTTGGAAGCTCTGGAAGCCTTAGAAGCTTTGGCAGAATCAGCTTTCGGCTTTCTGCCTCGTGTAGATTTTTTAACTACCGGCTCTTCGGCGGCTTCAACTGCTTCCGCAGGCGATTCCTCTTTGACAGCTTTCTTGCGTCCGCGTGTGGACTTCTTCTCTGTTGCTTCTGCAGGAGCTGCTTCAGCTGTCTTTACTGCCGGCTTGCGGCCTCGAGTCTTCTTTGGAGCTGCTTCTGCAGCTGTCTCAGCCGCTGTTGTAGTTTCAGCTTCAGCGGTTTTTACTGCTCTCTTACGGGTAGGCTTTGCTGGTGTTGCTTCAACTGCTGCTGCGGTCTCTTCTTCCTTGACGGCTTTTTTGGTGGTTCTTCTTTTAGGTTTAGTTTCTGCAGCTGCTGCGGTTTTTACGGCCTTTGCAGCCTCAACTTTCTGTGCGTTGTCTTCAGCTGCTTTTGTTGTAGTTGATTTAGTAGAAGTAGATTTTTTGGCAGTCGCCATTCTTTCACCTTCAATTTGACTAATTGTCTTTGCTTAACAAGTTTCTTTTCTAAACGAACACTTGCAGCAATACCTTAATTCCATTCTTTGTCAAAGCTAATACGCATACCTGCTGCCTTTCTCGGCCTTTACTGCTTTGCTCAAGAACTTCCTTAAGGTTAAAATGCCTCCGATCTTTCGCGATCTCCTGGGCGACAATACTCAGAGATTACCTCTGAAACTTTTGATTGTATCACAAATAAGAATTTATTTAGTAACAAAACATTTCTACTATTGCAAATCCTTGCTGATCTTTTTCGTTAAATCTTGGATTTGCGCTTTTAGGAGCTTGGCTTTGTTTTGATAAACCCTCAAAAGATCCTTATCCTCTTCCGTCAATTCACCCGAGAGCAAGTTCTTCTTTTCTTCCTCTATGTGCTCTAACTCGAATTTAAAGAATATGGTTTGAGTCTCTTTTTCCGCTGCAAAATAATTGGTGCCCAAATCTCTTCCGCGGATTAGTTCTTCTTGAATCAGTTCTTTGCCTTCTTCCAAAGAAACAATCGTCAAGATCAGAGATCTTGCGGCTTCAACAGTCTCTTCAAATTGAGGAGATAAAGGATCCGGGATAGAAATCAAAGAATTTTGAATTGAATAGCCGTCTTCGCTTTCTTTGAAAATGATCGCTATGAGACTAAGAATGGTTTGAGCCGTCTCGTTTTCTATAGTAGAAAACAATTCTGTTGCTGCTTTTTCATAAAGCACAGCCAGCTGAGGATAGAGCACAAAATTTCTCAGAACCGTTCTCAGAAGACGGTTCTTTTCCGGAGCTACTCTTCTTTTTTGGAATCCGTAGTTCGAGTGGGCGGCATTTTGAGGAATCCAAGGCTGGAAACCGCCTCGAAACCTTCTGTCCGGAGCCGAAGCTGCCGCAGGCAAAGAAACTCCCAGCTGTGCTGCAAGAACTCTTACATCATTGACTCCGGCAGCCTTAGCGATATTGCTTAATACCGCACTGCGGTACAAAGAATTAGATATCGAACGAACCAGGGGCGCAGCCGCTGATAAAAACTCGCTCTTATCCTCCGGAACTTTCAGATCAAGCCCCTCGGAGAGGTTATCAATTAAATACGATGATAACGGCTGAGCCTGAGAAAGCAATTTCTCAAATTCAGGGGCCCCATAATTCTTGACATAGCTGTCCGGATCCTCTCCTTCGGGAAGAAACAGAAAGGACGCTTTCTGCGCTTCTTTAAGTAAAGGCAGCGTCAGTTCCATCGCTCTTCGGGCGGCCTTTCTCCCGGCATTATCTCCATCGAAAGAAAAAATAACATGATCCGTGACCTTCAGCAGCCTTTCGACATGCTCCGAGCGAATAGCCGTTCCAAGCGGGGCACAAGCCTCTTTGAACCCGGCCTGAGAAAGTTGAATGACGTCCATTTGGCCTTCAACCACAATTGCACGATTCTTTTCGCGAATAAAGCGCTGAGCCTCGTACAGACCAAAGACTTCACTTCCTTTTTTAAAAATCGGAGTCTCTCCGGTATTGATGTATTTCGGCTCTTCGCTCGTCATGGTACGGGCACTGAAAGCAATAACTTGGCCGCGCACATTGCGGATCGGGAACATCAGCCGGTTACGGAAAAAATCGTACGGTTCGTTGCCGTTCTTTCCTTCTCTTTGCAGACCAGCTTCGATTAAATACTTGGTATTAGCCGAACCAAAGATTTCCGAAAGATTGCGCCAGTTGTCAGGAGCGAAACCAATCCCGAATTTTTCAATAGTTTCCGCCGTCAATCCGCGGTCTGTTATGTATTTAAGAGCTGACGGGTTAGTTTGAAGCTTCGAGCGGTAATATTCTTGAGCTTTACCCATGAGATCCACTAAGCGAGGAGCTTCCGGATTTCTCTTTACCGGATTACCTTCATAGCGGACTTGCAAACCGTTTTCTTGAGCAAGTTTCTCAACGGCCGAAGTAAAGTCCAAGCCCTCGTATTTCATCAGGAATGAAATGGCATTCCCGTGTTCTCCGCATCCGAAGCAGTGATAGAACTGTTTCTGCCTACTGACGGAAAAGCTGGAGGTTTTTTCGTTATGAAAAGGACAACATGCCCATCCGTTCTCGCCTTTTACTTTGAGAGTAATTCGGCGATTAATCGTATCAAAGATATCTACTCTTTCAAGCAAATCTTTTATAAACGATTGAGCAATGAACACGGTGCGTCCTCTGAAAGAAAAGCCTCGAAGGCTTTACCCAACGAGGCTTGTATAGGTGTAAGAAAGAAACTACTGAGCTAATTTCGCTTTGACTAAAGCGCTTACTTTACCCATATCAGCTTTTCCAGCTACTTTAGGTTTAATTAAGCCAATTGCCTTTCCCATAGCAGCCATACCGCTGAGTCCGTTTTCTTTGAGTACTTCATCTACAACAGCTGCGATTTCTTCATCACTCATCTGTTTAGGAAGATAAGCACTTAGAACTTCAATCTCAAAGGCTTCCTTATCTGCCAAATCATCTCTGCCGCCGGCTCTGTATTGCTCAACAGAATCACGTCTTTGTTTGATAAGTTTAGCGATAATTTGTTGGATAGCTGCATCATCAGCAACGATGCGTTCGTCAACTTCTTTCTGCTTAATAGCAGCCATCAGAAGACGGATCGTACTAAGACGTGCCGCTTCATGAGCACGCATAGCAGCTTTCATATCAGCTGTAATTTGATCTTTTAAACTCATCGTAGATCTGCGAAAAAAAGATTAGTAAAGCTTCTTAGGAAGCATCATGCTGCGGAGACGCTTGTAGTGACGCTTGATAGCAGCGGCCTTTTTGCGCTTGCGTTCTGCAGTTGGCTTTTCATAAAACTCACGGGCGCGGAGCTCTGTGAGCAAGCCGCTCTTTTCAATAGTGCGCTTGAAGCGGCGGAGGGCAACTTCAAACGGTTCGTTTTCTTTAACGCGAATAGTGGGCATCTAGCACCTAAACTAAAATTAATTAACTAAAAAGTGTACTTGTTTGAGTCAACTATAGAGATTCAAACTAACTTCTATATGACTCGAAAGTTTGCAATTGTAATCCAAATTCAGAATTTTTTCCTTTGATTCTTTTGAGAATATGTATTTTTTATGTAACGAAGAAGAAAATCACCTTTTGAGAACATTCCGCTCCTTGGACTTTTTTTAGGAGATTAGAATTGACTCTCTTCTTATAAGGCAAAAACATGATTATTTTAGGAATTGAATCCAGCTGTGATGAAACCGGGGTCGCGCTTTATGATTCCGAAAAAGGGCTGCTCGGCGCCGCTCTTCACTCACAAATTGATATGCACAAACTGTACGGAGGCGTCGTTCCCGAACTCGCCAGCCGTGACCATATCAGACGGATCATTCCTCTGCTTGATCAAGTTCTTTCCGAAGCAAATATCTCCAAAAAAGACATTGATGCGGTTGCGGTAACCGAAGGACCGGGACTTGCCGGCGCTCTTTTGGTGGGAACCTCCGTAGGCTACGCTATCGGATTGGCGTTAAATATTCCAGTCATCGGCGTCCACCATATGGAAGGGCATCTTTATTCTTGTCTGCTTGCCGGAGAAGATCTTAAATTCCCGTTTATTGCTCTGCTTGTCTCGGGAGGGCACACCCAAATTATGAAGGTTGCTTCTCCCGGTAAATATGAACTGCTTGGCGAAACATTAGATGATGCTGTCGGGAGGCATTCGATAAAACCGCTCAGGCGCTTGGAGAATGCTATCCGGGAGGCCCAGCCGTGTCTCGCTTTGCGGAACAAGGGACTCCGGGTGCCATTAACCTTCCGCGTCCCCTGCTTCATGCGGACAACCTTGATTTCAGTTTTTCCGGCTTAAAAACTGCAGTGATGAATACCATCAGATTGGCTGAAGATCCGTCGGCCCAGTCTTTTAAAAATGACCTTGCCAGAGCCTTTGTAGATTCCGTCACAGAAGTTCTCGTCAAGAAAACCGTTAAAGCTCTTAAGAAAACAGGATACAAGTCTTTAGTCGTTGCGGGCGGCGTCAGTGCAAACAAACAACTGCGCGAAGGATTAATTAAAGCTTGCAAGAAAATTGGCGTTAAAGTCTATTTTCCTCCTCTGGCTTTATGCACGGATAACGGCGCCATGATTGCCGCTGCAGCAGCAAGCCATCTTCAAAATATCAAAACCCTCCCGAAGGAGGGCTTCTCAATTAAACCGAAGTGGCAGCTTGAAGGTTTCCAATGATTACTTCGGATTGGCGCAATTAACCGAAGTTGCGCCTAGAGCATCCACCAAAATCTTCGGATCGAGTTTGACGTTGAATCCTCTTCTGCCGCCGTTGATGTAAATGAAGGGCAAGCTGAGAATGCTTTCCTCTACATAGATTGGCATATTCTTTTTCGTTCCGAAGGGAGAGGTTCCTCCGACCTGATAGCCCGAATTTCTTTGGGCAACTTCCGGTTTGCAGGGCTGAATGTGCTTTTTACCGATTTCTCGGGCTAGGTTCTTTGTCGAGACTTCATAGTCTCCGTGCATCAAAACGACTAATGGTTTTTCGTGTTCATCCTGCATGATCAAGGTCTTGACGACATTATGTTCATCAACTCCGAAACATTGTGCAGCTTGGCTGGTACCGCCATGTTCAACGTATTCGTAAATCCCCTCTTCATAAGGGACTTTCTTTGCTTTAAGCCAGGCCGTAGCTGGAGTTTCAGATACTGTTTTCTTTTTAGTCATAATGAACTCAAATGTTTTTTGAACTGTGAAGTTATTCCTTTTCGCGTCTTTTACGCCAAATCACACCTTATTTTTGAGATTTTGCTTCCTCAAGATCTTTTTTCCATAGGCCTTTTGGAAGCGGGAACTCTACGTTTTCCTCAACACCTTCCATTGCGATCACCTCACAAGGCTCAAACTCTTTGAGCCTCTCAATAATCTCTTCGACCAAAATCTCCGGGGCACTTGCACCGGCAGTAATTCCAATGCTTTCTATACCTTTAAGCCAAATCGGATCGATCTCAGAAGCGTCATCAAGCAAATAAGCCTTGGTGCCGACCCCTTCAGCTACTTCACGCAGACGATTGGAGTTCGAACTTGTTTTGCTTCCTACAACCAAAATCAGATCAGAACGCTTAGCCAGTTCTTTTACGGCATCTTGGCGGTTCTGAGTGGCATAGCAAATATCCGCTTTCTTGGGCTCTAGCACCCTCGATATTTCCTCTTCAAGGCATTAATAACAACTTTAGAATCGTCGCAGGAAATAGTTGTCTGACTGACATAGGCAACTTTCTCAGGATTCTTGAGCTGAAGGTTTTCGACTTGTTCGGCTGACTCCACTACTTCGACATGCTGATCAACCTGACCTACGGTTCCTTCCACTTCCGGATGGCGACGTGGCCGATCATGATGATTTCATAACCGGCTTTATGCATTTTTGAGACTTCTGCATGGACCTTTCTTACCAAGGGACAAGTGGCGTCGTAGATAACTAAATCTCGAGAAGCTGCCTTTTCCGCTACTTTTTTTGGAACCCCATGGGCAGAAAAAATTAAAACGGAGCCATCGGGTACTTCGTCAATTTCATTGACAAAAATCGACCCCTTTTGCTTTAGAGTATTAACGACATATTTGTTATGAACGATCTCATGGCGCACATAAATAGGAGCCCCATGGACTTCAAGTGCCCTTTCAACAATTTCTATGGCCTTTCTACTCCGGCACAAAATCCGCGTGGCTGAGCTAGTATTATTTTCATCAACCTCTCCAAATGAACCTTTGATTTTAGTCGAGCGGCAGAATCTTATATTTTTATGAAAAGAGACCGCACAGTTTCATTTGCAACATGATATTTCCGAAACTTTCCAAAGTCTGGCAGGGTGAGGACTCGCGAAGTTTAGAAATTTTTTCCTGAAGTTATGCAAAGTGAAAGAAAACAACGTATAATTTGGTGTTTTAGTCCCTAGCCTATTCACTTTTTGAATCTGCTGAGGGTAAGTTTTAAACAATTTTATTTCTGGAGAGTTAGCGATGGCACGAGTGTGTCAAGTCACCGGCAAAGCTCCAATGGTCGGCAACAATGTTTCGCACGCGAACAACAAAACAAAGCGTCGCTTCATGCCCAATTTGCAATATCGCCGTTTTTGGGTTGAAAGCGAAAACCGCTGGGTCCGTTTGCGCGTGACCAATGCAGCCCTGCGTACAATTGACAAGAACGCATTGATGCTGTTTTAGCGGACCTTCGCGCCCGCGGCGAAATCTAATCTAAGGAGTTCACCATGGCGAAAGGTATTCGTGAAAAAAATCAAATTGGTATCCAGCGCTGGAACCGGCCACTTCTATACAACCACTAAGAACAAACGTAATCAAAGTGGCAAAATGGAAATGAGCAAATACGACCCTGTTGCTCGCAAGCACGTGGTCTACAAAGAAACGAAGTTGAAGTAATTCAGCTAAGATTCTCAACAAAAAACCGAAGCGTCCGCTTCGGTTTTTTGTTGTCCGGAGAGCCTGAGACAAAATCGCTGCCTCTGCTCTTTTTTCCTGACCTACTTCGCAGCCTCTTCAGCCTTTTTCTCAGCCGGCTTTTCAGCCTCTGCATTTTCCGGAGTATTTTGGGTCAAACGTTTGCTTGGCTTTTCTGCTCTTTTCTTCTGAAGTACCGCACCGAAGAAACCATCAGTCTTATTCAAATGCGGAAGCATCACAAAATATTCTCCGAAGCGTTCCTTCTGATAAGGATTGATTTCTACTCCCTGCTTCTGAAGAATATCAAAAGCATCAAGCAGCTCGAAATCTTCATTCTCTTTCAGGAACTCTTCAATCACATCCTGATTCTCGCGCTTCAAAATAGAACAGGTGGAATAAACCAAACGACCGCCCGGTTTCAGCATCTTTGCTGCGCTGCGCAGGACCGACTTTTGAATATCATTAATTCTGTTCAGTTCTTCTTCGCCAAATCTCCATTTCAGATCAGGATTCCTTCTGTAGGTTCCGGTCCCTGAACATGGAGCATCGACAAGAACGCGATCCATCTTGCCGTAAAGACGTTTGATATGCTTGTCGTGTTCATCACGAATGACAACCGGATAAATATTGCTTAATCCGGCTCTTCTCATACGCGGGGCAAGACCGTTCAGACGCTTCTCATTGACATCAAAAGCATAGATTCGGCCTGAACTCTTCATAAGGGCGCCCAGAGCCAGTGTTTTACCGCCGGCACCGGCACAGAAGTCGCAAATCATTTCACCGCGTTTAGGTTGCATCAGGCGAGCAATCAGTTGACTGCCTTCATCCTGCACGTCAACCTTGCCTTCTTTGTAAATAGGCCATTGAGTCAGAGCAGGCTTAGTAAAGAGACGGACGCAGTCAGGACTGTATATGCCCTTTTCTGCTTTGACGCCGTGCTCTTCCAATTCCAGAATAACTTCATCCGGCGTACTCTTAAGGCTATTAACGCGCAAATCCAAAGGAGCGCCTTCCTGCATGGCTTCAAACAAAGCCTTATGGTCGGTGCACTGTACCACCGCCAAGTCATACAGCCATTTCGGCACTTCAGCTTGAATCTCTTTCGGAGCGTCAGAACTCTTAGGAGCAAGCATGTTTTTCAGAGTTTCTTTTTCTTTGCCTAAAATCTGATCATGGATAGCATCCAACCCATGCTGCAGAGCCAACGCAAGCAAACCGGTCAAACGCGGCGCTTTGTCAGGTCTTACCGGATTCATCCTCCAAGTGATCATAGAAAGATGACGCATGGTGTAATAGATGCCTTCAGCAATGAGCGTTCTTTCTCTCGGACCTAAATGCCGTGCATTCTTAAAGTAAATGCTCATCAGAACATCGGCCGGCCCGTCAAGCTTCAAAATAGTTCTTAAAGCTTTGCCCAGTTCATCGACCACTAAAGAAGTGATGCGGACTTGTCCTGGATGCTGCTTCTGCATTCTCGGATTCGGAGCCTTAGTTTTGTCATGCGTTTGACGCTCTTCCGGAGTCATCTTCGCCCAACGTTCTTTCGCCGCTTTTTGTCTGTCAGTTAATTTGCGTTTGGGTGCATCCTGACGCTTATAGCCGGGCTTTCTGGCTGATCTTGGTTTTTCTGTTGCCATTTTTAACTTAGAAAATTGCTAATTGCTCACTGGATTCAAGATCCATCTTGACTGTACCTTCTTCCAGTCGTACCTTTTGACAGGCTACCAGGCGGATTGCTCTTGGGTAGAGTATGTGCTCTTTTTTGAGTACTCTTTCAGCCAGCTTGTCAGGGGTATCTCCTGCTAAAACAGGAACGGCAGCCTGTCCGATTATTTCGCCGCCGTCGAGCACATCGGAAACAAAATGTACCGTTACTCCGTGGATGCGGACGCCCGCTTCCAGTGCTCTTTCATGGGTATGCAGACCGGGAAAAGACGGCAGAAGTGCCGGATGAATGTTGAGAATTCTTCCCGGATACTGACGGACAAAATACGGTGTCAAAACACGCATAAACCCGGCAAGAACAACCAAATCTCCGCGGAATGCTTCAATTTGCTTGACCAGATCTCTCTCGAAGCTTTCTCTGTCTTCATACTTCTTATGATCAACTACTGCGGTCGGAATGCCGACGCTTTGAGCAAATTCCAAACCGGCGGCATCAGGGCGGTTGGAAATGACGCCGACAATGCGAATACCCAAATCTCAGCCCATTTTTCTTTTGCGCTTGTTTCATAAACTGCTTTAAAGTTGCTTCCGCGCCCGGAAATGAGAACGACGATGTTTTTCATAAAATTGAACACTGATAGTAGAAAGGCCTGTGGCCTTTGATAAGGTAATCTGATCGAGTATACACAATTAGAGGTTCTGAAACTCAGGCTCAAAATTGATGCGTTCCTATTTCCAAAGAAACTTCTTGTTAGAAAAGATTCTTACATCCAAAAATGAGAATCCAAATCGATGCTGGCATAATTGATCGTTACAGTTATTTTTTGAGATTTGAGGAAAATGAAAGTTTTTCGAGGACTGCCAAAACCAGAAGATAGATTGGACTGTGCCGTGGCCATCGGCAACTTTGACGGGGTACATCTCGGCCATCAGGCTTTAATTCGGGAAGTAGTTGAGGCTGCACATGCCAGACTGTTATGCCGGCGATTCTGACTTTTGAACCTCATCCTCGGGAATTTTTTAATCCGGATGCCGCCCCCGCAAGAATCTTGAGCCTTCACGATAAAGTGGAAGCACTGAAGGGAAGCGGGATCGAACGAGTCTACATTCTTAAATTCGATGAAAAGCTGGCTTCCTTAAGTCCGTATGACTTCGTTAAAGACCTGCTAGTACAAGGTCTGCACGCTCGTTGGGTCACCGTAGGAGAAAACTTTCACTTCGGTGCTAAGAGAGCGGGAGATTTCCACACACTGGAAGATCTGGGAAAAGAATTTCATTTTGAAGTTCATCCTATGCCCATGATTTATCACGGGGAGGCGGCTATTTCCAGTTCCCGCATTCGTCAAGCCTTAGCCAGAGGCGACATTGCTTCGGCAAACTATATGCTTGGACGCCATTACAGTCTTTCCGGAAAAGTTCTTCACGGAAAACAGTTAGGCCGCAAGCTCGGTTTCCCAACGATTAATCAAAGAATTCTTCCACCGTACTCCAAAGCTCGCCCGGCAATCACCGGTGTCTACGCCGTAAAAGCTCACGGCATAGCTCCGCGCCCGATTGAAGGCGTCGCCTGTATCGGAAAAAGACCGACCGTCGATGATCACGGTGAGTATTTACTCGAAACTCATTTATTTAATTTCCATGAAGACCTCTATGACAAGATTGTCAATGTAGAATTCTTTGCGAAGATCCGAGATGAGAAGAAATTCAATTCTCTCGAAGAGTTGCGGGCAGCGATTGCTGATGACCAGAAAAAGGCAAAGCAAATTTTAGGCTTGTCCGTTTAGTTTTTTATTAACCTTGAAGAGCCCGAGGGGCCAAGGAATTATGTCAAAAGCAAATAAACAGAATTCGGATGCGACCGAAGTAAAAAAATTTCCGTTAAATCTTCCTGATACTGAATTTCCGATGAGAGGCAACTTGCCCAAGCGTGAGCCTGAGTTCATCAAAGAATGGGAAGCTAAGGATGTTTACGGAAAAATCAGAGCTGCACGCAAAGGTGCGCCTAAATTTCTTCTCCACGACGGCCCTCCCTATGCAAACGGCAACATTCACGTCGGACACGCTGTCAATAAGGTCCTAAAGGACATCATCTGCAAAACCCGTACACTCCAGGGTTTTGATGCTCCTTACGTCCCGGGCTGGGACTGCCATGGCATGCCGATCGAAATTCAAATTGAAAAGACTTACGGCAAGAATCTTCCTAAAGAAGAAATCATGGCTAAATGCCGCGCCTACGCCAAAGAACAAATTAAGAACCAAATGGCAGGCTTCAAGCGCCTCGGCGTTCTCGGTGATTGGTCCGATCCATATTTGACCATGCGTCCGAAAACTGAAGCGGAAGAAATTCGCGCCCTCGGTATCATTTTGGAAAAAGGTTACGTCTACCGCGGCCTTAAACCGGTTAACTGGTGCTTCGATTGCAAGAGTGCCTTGGCTGAAGCTGAAGTTGAATATGCGGACAGAAGCAGCCCCGCCATTGATGTTGCTTTCCCCTGGCTGACGAAGACAAAGCCAGAGCCGAAGAGCTTTTCAATGTCAAATTGACCAAGCCGACCGCAACCGTAATCTGGACAACCACTCCTTGGACAATCCCGGCAAACCAGGCTTTGAACTTCAGCCCGGATTTAGACTATGTTGTCGTTGAAACACCGCATAGAAACTTCATCCTTGCCGAAGGTCTGTATGAAGATGCCCTCAAACGTTATGGCTTAGAAGGAAAAGTTATCGGCAAAGCAAAAGGCTCCGATCTTTATCACCTTCGTTTCAAACATCCCTTGCCGGTCTCGACAAAGGCTATGACAGATTTTCACCAGTCATCATCGCCGATTACGTTGATGCAACAGCCGGTACCGGTATCGTTCACAGTGCTCCTGCATACGGTGTGGACGACTACGTCTCCTGCAAGAAAGACGGATTAACCAACGACGAGATCCTCAATCCCGTTCAGGCAGACGGCGTCTATGCCTCTTGGCTGCCGATGTTTGCCGGCTTAAATGTTTGGAAAGCTCAGCCCAAGATTTTGGATGCATTGACCGTTGCCGGCAACCTCCTTAATCACGAGACTATCAGCCACAGCTACATGCACTGCTGGCGTCATAAGACACCGTTGATCTACAGAGCAACTAACCAGTGGTTTATCAGAATGGATGAGCCGGTCGCTGACTCTGAAGGGGTCTGCAAGCCTGTTGAAAAAGAACCTGTTCTTCGCAAAGTCGCCTTGGAAGCTGTTGAAGCCACGACTTTCTATCCTGAATGGGGAGAAGTCAGACTCCACAACATGATCGCCAACCGTCCTGACTGGTGTATCTCCAGACAAAGAACCTGGGGTGTTCCTCTGCCCTTCTTGATCAATAAAGAAACCGGCAAACTTCACCCGGATACATTAAAGATCTTGAGAGATGTTGCAGACAGAGTTGAAGAAGGCGGCATCGAAGTTTGGACCAAGCTGAAAGTCTCCGACCTCATCGATAAAGATGTTGATTTGTATGAAAAGTCTACTGACACATTAGATGTTTGGTTTGATTCCGGTACTACTCATATGACCGTCATGAGAGGATCTCACGCTGACAAGCTTGGCTATCCCGCTGACTTGTACCTCGAAGGCAGCGACCAGCACAGAGGATGGTTCCACTCTTCTCTTCTCACAGGCTGTGCCATCGATAAGAGGGCTCCGTACAAAGCTTTGCTCACACACGGCTTTACCGTAGACGAAGAAGGCCGCAAGATGAGCAAATCTTTGGGCAACGTCATTCTGCCTTCTGAAATTGCCGATAAATACGGTGCTGAAATTATCCGTTTATGGGTCGGCAGCTCCGACTACACAGGAGAAATTTCTCTCGGCCAGACAATTCTGAAAGGTACCGTAGATTCCTACCGTCGCTTCAGAAATACTATCCGCTTCCTCTTGGCCAACACCAACGACTTTGATATTGAAAAAGACGTCGTTCCGGTTGAAGAGTTAGCAGAACTGGATAGATGGGCTATCGCAAGAACTCAGCAGCTTCAAGACGAAGTTTTGACTAAGTACGATGCTTATGACTTCCATATGGTTTCCTCCATGCTGCAGCTTTTTGCCAGCGATGATTTGGGCGGTTTCTATTTAGATATTCTCAAGGATCGTTTGTATACAACAGCTGCCGATTCAAAGGCTCGCCGTTCAGCTCAGACCGCATTGTGGTATCTGACCAATGCGTTCTTGAAGATGATTGCTCCGATTCTTTCCTTCACCGCTGAAGAGGCATACTCCTACTTCAATCCTAAGAGCTCCGGAACCATCTTCACGGAAAAATTCGAAGCCCTTCCTGTCATCAGCGAATCCGTTGAACTGCTCAACAAATGGGCTGTCATCCGCGCTATCCGCTCCGATGTCCAGAAAGAAATTGAAGTTCTCAGAGCTGAAGGTAAAGTCGGTTCCTCATTACAAGCGGCCGTGGAACTGAAGGTACCGCAAACCGAATACGATATCCTCCAGACTTTAGGCGACGAACTTCGCTATGTCTTCATCACAAGTTCTGCAAAACTTGTCGGTGTCTCTGACAAACGCGAAATTATCGTTAAGCCAATGACCGAAAAGAAATGCGAACGCTGCTGGCAATATGTAGATAGCGTCGGGAAAGATTCGAATTATCCGACATTGTGCTGCCGCTGCGTAGGCAATCTATTCGGTGTTCCTGAAGAACGTAAATTTGCTTAATTGATGGCTTCAAAAAAAACTAATAATTGGAACTGGACCGCAGTATTCCTGTGGTCCCTCTTTGCTGCGCTGCTTATCGGACTTGATCAATGGACCAAGTACTGGATTCAGCATCGAATGATTGTCAGTGATTCCGAAAGAGTCACTGACTTCTTCAATCTCGTCGTTGCTTACAACACCGGCGCAGCGTTCTCCTTTCTTGCAGATGCCGGCGGATGGCAGCAGCCGATTTTCTTGGTTCTTGCTCTCGTTATTTCCGTCGTCATTCTGTGTCTTATCGCTAAGAACAGCTCAAAGCCCTTTTTGTGCTTCGGACTGTCTCTCGTTTTAGCCGGTGCCATCGGAAATGCCTACGACCGCATGAATTTAGGTTATGTCGTCGATTTTCTGGACTTCCATGCAGTTAACTATCATTGGCCCGCATTTAACGTTGCTGACATTTGTATTTGCGTCGGCGCTTTCATTGTCATTATTTGGGAATTTTTCCGTTCCAAATAATCTTTCCAAGGATGTCGTATGCACATTCTAAAAGGCAAAAAAATACTGCTTGGGATTACCGGAAGCATTGCTGCTTATAAAGCTTGTGAGCTCATCCGTCTGCTTGTCAAAAATCAGGCGGAAGTTCAGGTTGTGCTTACGGAGGCCGCCTCCCATTTCGTCGGCGAAGCCACCTTCGAGGCTCTTACCCGAAGAAAAGTTGCCAAAAATATGTGGGACTCTTCCAACAGCACAATAGCTCATATCGATCTTGTTGATTGGGCTGATCTCATTGTGGTAGCCCCCGCAACCGCCAACTTCATTGCAAAACTTCGGAACGGCATTTGCGATGATCTCCTCAGTTCTTTATGTGCCGCCCGCAAGACACCGATCATCGTTGCTCCTGCAATGAATTGCTTTATGTGGGACAACCCTGCAAATCTGGAGAACGTTGAAAAACTTCAAAGCTGGCCCGGCGTTTCATTCTCGGGTCCGGAAGCCGGCATCCAAGCTTGCGGAGATAACGGCAAAGGAAGACTCAAAGAGCCGGCAGGCATCGCTGAGGACATTATCCGGTCTTTTTATCCGAAACTTCTTTCGGGTAAAAAAGTATTGATTACGGCAGGACCGACTTTTGAAGCGCTAGATCCGGTCCGAGGAATTACCAATTCCTCCAGCGGAAAACAAGGTTACAGCATTGCATCTGCATGCAGCCGTTACGGCGCTGAAGTTCTATTGGTATCGGGGCCCGTGCATCAGCAGACGCCTGCAGGAGCTGTACGATTTAACGTCACGAGTGCCGAAGAGATGAAGAATTGCGTTATTCAGCTCTTAGAAGAGGAAAAACCGGACGTTTTCATTTCTGTTGCAGCTGTGGCCGACTATCGTCCCGCTCACTTTTCTGATAAGAAAATCAAAAAAGAAAACTCTTCGGATTCTTACTCCCTGGAGCTGACAAAGAATCCGGATATCCTTTCCTTAGTCGGCCATTTAGAAAGCAAGCCTCTTTGCATCGGCTTTGCGGCCGAAACCAATGATGTCATCGACAACGGCAGACTGAAGCTTCAGAGAAAAGGTGCAGACTTAATAGTCGCCAATCCTGCCAATGCGATTAATTCTGACTCCAATGACGCCGTGTTCATCACAAAGGACAGTCTAAAAACAGTCGGACCCGGAAGCAAAGAAGCATTAGCCGACACACTTGTATTAGAAATCAACAGACTCTTGAAGGATAGAAACTGTGAACGTTCAAATTAAATACTTAGATCCGCGGGCAAAAGAATTCAAACCCTCCTACGGGACTCCCGGATCTGCCGGAGTTGACTTAAGAGCCATGATTGATAAACCGATTGTGGTCGAGCCTGGAGAAACTTATCTCATCGGCACAGGAATCAGCATCTATCTGCGGGATCCAAACTATGCGGCTCTTGTTCTTCCGCGCTCAGGCCTCGGTCATAAGCACGGAATCGTTCTCGGAAACTTAGTCGGCTTAATTGACTCAGATTACCAGGGGGAACTGAAAGTATCCTGCTGGAATCGTTCGAGTGAAACTTTTACCGTTCAGCCTCTGGACAGGATTGCACAAATGATTATTGTGCCGGTTGTCCACGCTCAATTCGAAGAGGTTGAAGACTTCCAACAAACGGAACGAGGAACCGGAGGATTTGGTTCCTCGGGAATTGGTTAATTTCTTATCAAGAAAGCCGCATTCTGTGACTTCCTGCTTATTCATGCTACTTATTTTGCGGAACTTCTGCCGGAACCTCTTGGGCAGAATCGGCCGTTTCAGCTTTTGGAATAATCGGAGCCTGCTCGATATCTAAAGTCACTTTTTCCTGCGCATCCAATCCAATTTTGACCTTTCCGCCGCGACTTAGCTGACCGAAAAGCAGTTCATCGGCCAATGCTTTTCTCACCGTATTCTGAATCAAGCGGGACATCGGACGAGCTCCCATCTTCGGATCGAACCCTTTCTTAGCCAAGAATTCTTTAAGCTCTTCCGTAAATGTCGCCTCCACCTTCTTCATGTGAAGCTGAGTTTCAATTTCCAGAAGGAATTTATCAACCACTTTTCTTATTTCGTTTGTCCCCAGTGCTTTAAAGGAAACAATCGCATCTAAGCGGTTGCGAAATTCAGGCGTAAAAGTCTTATTAATCTCGATCTGCTCATCGCCGTAATGCGTTGAGTTAAGAAAGCCGATGGAAGATTTGCTCAAATCTCTGGCCCCGGCATTGGTCGTCAAGATCAAAATAACATTTCTAAAGTCTGCTGTTTTACCGTTGTTGTCCGTCAATGCGCCATGATCCATTACCTGAAGAAGGATGTTGTAAATATCCGGATGAGCTTTTTCAATCTCATCAAGAAGCAGAACGGAATGCGGATGCTTGCCGATTTCTTCAGTCAATAATCCGCCTTGATCAAAGCCCACGTACCCCGGAGGCGCACCAATCAAGCGCGACACGGAGAATTTCTCCATGTATTCACTCATATCAAAGCGAATCAGCTTGACCCCCATGGCTGAAGCCAGCTGTTTTGCTAATTCCGTTTTACCGACGCCTGTAGGCCCGGCAAACAAGAAAGCTCCGATTGGCCTATCCGTCTTGCCAAGACCGCTCCTAGAGAGTTTTATCGCGTCTGAAATAGCTTCAATAGCCGGATCCTGGCCGTAAATTACATTCTTCAATGTCTGAGCCAAAGTCTTCAATCGATTCTTGTCGTCTGAAGAAACGGTCTGGGGAGGTACCCTCGCCATCTTTGTAATGACTTCCTCAATATCCGCCTTGGTAACAATGTTGCTTTTGCCGTCCGAATGCAATCTCTTTCTTGCGCCGGCTTCATCGATTACATCGATGGCCTTATCCGGAAGTTTCTTGTCGGAGATAAAGCGATCGGAGAGTTCAACTGCAGCGACAATGGCCGAGTCTTTGTAAACCACATTGTGATGTTCCTCAAACTTGCCGCTCAAACCCTTAAGAATTTCAATTGTTTCCTTGACTGTCGGTTCAGTCACATCAATCTTCTGGAAACGTCTCATCAGAGCCGAGTCTTTGCTGAAGATTTTTCTGAGTTCGTCGTAAGTCGTGGCCCCAACAACACGAAGAGTTCCTTTTGCGAGATGAGGTTTCATCATGGTCGCGGCGTCCGATGCACTGCCCTCGGTAGTACCTGCACCTAAAATCTGATGGATTTCATCAATGAAAAGAATGGTTTTCGGCTTGGATTCAACTTCCTTGATGAGGTTTTTCATTCTTTCTTCGAAATCGCCGCGGTAATGAGCGCCGGCAAGCATGGAGCCGACATCCACGGAATAAACTTCGAAGTCGGATAAGAATTTAGGAACCTCGCCTTTTACGATCTTGTAGGCAAGTCCTTCTCCAATTGCAGTCTTACCGACACCGGCCTCACCGACAAGAATAGGATTATTCTTCCTTCTTCTTGCCAGAACCTGGATAACTCTTTCAATTTCTTCGCTTCTGCCAATCAACGGATCGATGCGCCCTTCTTTAACCTCATTGTTTAGATTCAAAGCATAGGTGTCTAAAGCGGATTTTCGTCTTTTACTTTCTCCCGCATCTTCCTCGGCCTCTTGTGCTCCGAGTTCTTCGCTCTCGGCCAAGATAGTTTCGATGTATTCGGAGAGAACGTTTCTATCGATACCGTGCTGATTAAGAAGATAGACCGCTTCGCTGTCCTTTTCCGCCAGCAAAGCATCGAGCAGATCTAAGCTGTCGACTTCTTCTCGGTTTTCCGACTGTGCTTGAATAATGGCACGCTGCAGAACTCGTGAGTACCCGACGGTCACGTCCGGGTTCTTATCCTTAGCAAGTTTATTTTGCTCAGCTATCTCTTTTGAAATAACTAGGTTAATTTCGTTTTCGAGTTCATGAGTATCAACTTCTTGTTCTTCCAAGAACTCCTCGACCTCTCCTCCCTGCAGAAGCCCCCATAGCAAATACTCAAGAGTTAGATACTCAACTCCGTCGCTTCTTCCTCGAAGGAAGACAATCATCATTAATTTTTGAACTTCTTTACTTAAACTACTCATTTTCTTCTATGGTTATCTTAAGCGGATAGCCTTCAGCTCTTGCCATTTCACGGGATTTCATCATTTTTGTTTCAGCTAAATCCTTGCTGTAAATCCCTGCAACACCGCGCCCTTCTTCATGCACTTTCAGCATGATCGTCATCGCGTCTTCCGTCGATTTTCCGAATACCTCTTTCAGGAGCATTACAACAAACTCCATTGTCGTTACATCGTCGTTATGGAGAATGACACTCCATCTATTCGGTCTCTTATAAGGCTTAACCTTCGGTTTTACCCTTGTTGACGATCCAGTTTGCGAGCAAGACATATCACTAATTTTTGTGGTTAGATAACAACAATTAAATGCGGACAAACCGCCAAAATACTTTTTCCTTGTCCGAACCCAACTATCAGACAATTTTGACTAAATAACCTCAGAGTAAGGGTTACAAAGCATTTTTTTCTGTAATAAAGATATGCACTTGTCCCAACTCATCTTGTCAATGATACTTTGTCCTCGTTGACAATTCTCCCGTATACATTAAAAATCTAGTTACTGTCAGTCTTTTCTCACAGACAGTAAGGCAGTACCGCAGTAGTAGTCAGGTTTCAACAAAGGGTCGTACCGGTTGTGAAAATCCAGCTTAACGAACTGTCAAAAACACATTCAGTGGCGGGTGAGCACCAGAGACAACGCCGTTAAATTTTTGGAGATATAAAAAATGGCAACAGGAACCGTAAAATGGTTTAACGACGTAAAAGGCTACGGATTCATCACTCCCGATGACGGCGGTGAAGATCTCTTCGCTCATTTCTCTGCAATCAAGATGGACGGCTTCAAGACCCTCAAAGAAGGTCAGAAAGTTACCTATGATTTGAAAGTCGGTGAAAAAGGCAAACAGGCTGACAACATCAAACCGGCTTAATTCAGAATATTAGCTATACAAACTCGGCTCAGACCGAGTTTTTCTTTTTTCTATGAAATACTGCTACCGCATTCTCTTAGCTCTGCTCCTGCCTCTGGCCGTAAATGCCGCGGAAATAAAAGAGATTCAAATCAACCAAAAAAACATTCAAGTGGAAATTGCCGACACGGACCAAGAAAGAGAACTTGGCCTGATGTACCGCAAGGCACTACCTGCTGAGGCCGGAATGCTCTTTAAATTCGACAATGCGATGCCGGTGTGCATGTGGATGAAAAACACCTACATTCCGCTCTCGGTCGCTTTTATTGACAGCAACGGGACAATAATCAATATCGAAAAAATGCACCCCCTGACAGAAAATATTCACTGCAGCAAAAGAGCAGCGAAATACGCTCTTGAAATGAATCAGGGCTGGTTCGAAAAAAACAAAATAAAGGAAGGCGACAAAGTCGCCAAACTTAATTAAAAAACGCAGGCTATAGACCTGCGGCATTCCTTCATCAAATCAGTTCAATTATTGAAGATTCTTTTCTACGAATTCCCAGTTAACGAGATGTTCAAGGAAGGTAGTAACAAACTGGGCTCTGACATTGTAGTAGTCCAGATAGTAAGCATGTTCCCAAACGTCGCAAACCATCAAAGGCTTAGATGGAGAGGAAATTGGGGAGCCTGCATTGCTGGTGTTAAGAATGTCTAAAGTACCGTTTTCTGTTTGAATCAGCCATGTCCAGCCGGAGCCGAAATTGCCGGCAGCACTCTTAATGAACTGTTCTTTGAATGCATCATAGTTTTCCCACTTGGCTTCGATAGCAGCCAAAACACGGCCGCTGGGAGCCCCGCCACCGTTAGGAGTTAAGCTGTTCCAGAAAAAAGTGTGGTTCCAATTTTGAGATGCGTTATTGAAAATTGGACCCTGTTGAGTAGTACGGATAATTTCCTCTAAAGGCATTGATTCGTAGTCTGTACCGGCAATCAATGTGTTGAGCGTGTCAACATAGCCTCTATGATGTTTCCCATAGTGGTAGCTCAAAGTCTTTTCGCTCATGTAAGGCTCAAGAGCATTCATCGCAAAAGGAAGAGGAGGAAGTGTAAATGCCATTTGGGGTCTCCTAGTGTTTATTATTTCTTGCGGTATTATGCATAGTTTTAAGTGTTTTTGCTAGTAATCCTCTCAACTCGAGCATTAATGGTTCGATCATAGAAGATCACTTGAATCTCTTGGCCTTCCTGCAGTTCTTCACCCCGTTTCACAACCTCATTTTTACGCTTAACAATAGCATATCCGAGTTGTAGCATTTTGTTAGGATCCAGTCCTGAAAGTTTCGTCTCCAGATTCATTAAACAATTCCGCCTTACCGTCAGTTTCATTTGGCCGTAAGCACGCATCGACTCGGCGGCGATTTTTATCGAATCATTCTTCAAAACCGGCCTTTGTTTGCGCAGACTCTGCAAACTGCAGAAAAGCCTTTGTCTCTGGAAAACAGCCTCTCTGTAAAACCCCTTAAACAGGAC
>PDYJ01000075.1_pt1 | contig 24773 bp, 20 predicted proteins | sample 1430841 | NCBI WGS metagenome assembly PDYJ01 (sample SAMN07237672, study PRJNA390542) | Gut metagenome, whole genome shotgun sequencing project. | isolation source: fecal pellets | host: Mus musculus | place: USA: New York, NY | collected 2016-10 | reverse complement strand
GTGCGAGGGCTTCCTGATCAACATCCTCGGCTATGATGAGAAGGCCGCGGCCGCTCTGGGCAGTGGCTTCGAGGATGGGAAGCATATCCTTGAGGTTGGAGATCTTCTTGTCGAGAGGAGGATGAAGGGATTTTCCATCACACACTCCATCTTCTCGGGGTTGGTCATGAAGTAGGGCGAGATATATCCGCGGTCAAACTGCATGCCCTCAACGATGTCGACGGTGGTCTCGGTGCCCTTGGCCTCGTCGACGGTGATCACACCCTCTTTCTTGACGGTCTTCATGGCCTCGGCGATGAGACGGCCGATGGCCTCGTCGTTGTTGGCCGACACGCGGGCCACCGACTCGATCTTGTCGAAGTCGTCGCCTACGGGCTCAGCCTGAGCCTTGATGCCCTCCACCACGGTGGCCACGGCCTTGTCGATGCCGCGCTTGATGTCCATGGGGTTGGCGCCGGCGGCCACATTCTTGAGGCCTACGTTGATGATGGCCTGAGCCAGCACGGTGGCGGTGGTGGTGCCGTCGCCGGCATCGTCGCCGGTCTTCGAGGCCACCTCCTTGACGAGCTGTGCGCCCATGTTCTGGAAGGGATCCTCAAGGCTCACCTCGCGGGCCACGCTCACACCGTCTTTGGTGATGTGGGGAGCACCGAATTTCTTCTCGATGATCACATTGCGGCCTTTGGGGCCGAGGGTTACCTTAACTGCGTCGGCAAGAGCGTCGACGCCTTTCTTGAGCTCTTCGCGAGCCTTTATCTCGAATTTGATTTCTTTTGCCATGATTGGGTAGGAGATATGAGTTTATCAGATGTGAATATGACACACACACGGAAGTCTGGTCGCTGATAAGCGCGATCAGCCTTCGATGATAGCGAGGATGTCGCTCTGGCGCATGATGATATACTTCTCGCCATCGAGAGTAACCTCATTGCCGGCATACTTGCCATAGAGCACATTGTCGCCGGGCTTAACCACCATCTCTTCATCCTTGGTGCCCTTGCCTGCAGCTATCACGCGGCCCTGGAGGGGCTTTTCCTTAGCTGAGTCGGGGATGATGATGCCTGCCATTGTCACTTCTTCGGCGGCCGTGGGTGCGATGAGCACGCGATCGGCCAGCGGTTTGATATTCATGGGTGTATATAAATTTTGGTTAATTTTTATGTTTGGATGGGAGCGTCATTGTCGCTGCCGTCTGTTGATGGAGCAAACAACGTGCCAAACCGTTTTTTATGTCAGATATGACACTCTGCCGCCCATGAGCTATAACACACGGATGCGCCCGGAGGTTCGTCGACCGGGCGCATCCGCGCTATATGGCACCGGACTGCTGCCCGGCGGGGTGACCAAAATGTCAGTCCTCGGGTGCAAACATCGGATCCCACGCCGGGAGGAGCACCGGAGTCTGGTCGAGCACCTTGCGGGCTTCGGGGGTGAGATACTTGTTTTCGACCACTACGCGGAACATATATTCGTCAAACCAGCGGTCGGTCAGAATAAGGTGTCCGTCGTTGACACCCGGGCCCCAGCTGTTTTCAACAAGCCACTTGGTGGGCTTGCCCTCCTTGTCGAGATCCACAGCCACAAGGGTCATGGCGTGCGACGATGCCGAGGCGCCGGTCTGGATGCGCTCTTTCTTGTCCATGCGAATGTCACGCCAAGGAGCGAGTCGTAGTCGTAGTTGTCGGGGTCGAGTATGCCTGTCTGGCGGTCAAACTGCTTGCCCACATCGCATGAAAAATACATTGCCGTAGAGTCTTTGATCGAGGCGATAGCCATCTTTTTGATCTCCTCGATGGGGAGGTTGACATAGGTCCAGTTGCGGCCGTCGTAGGTGTGGCGGTCGAGGTCGATCTCGTATAGCTTCCAATAGGGGCGCGAGGGATCGTTCATGAGCATCACATAGTCGCCCTGCAGATCATTGCCGGCAAAGGTGCGGTAGAAGCTCTGGGGAGTGTAGGTGGCAGTCGACACCGCTTCACCCTTGGGGTTGCGGGCTGTCCATTCAAACTCAGTCGGGGGCACTCCGAGATTGAGCGCCAGCATGCGGTAGATTTCGCTGAGCATCTTGGTCTTGCGGGCCTCCACCTCGGCTGTCGAAGCTCCGTCGGCCACCATCTTGCGCAGCTCCAGGCCATCCTCCTTGAGCTTGAGGGCCAGTAGAGTACGCATGGTGCCGGTGTTGTTTGAGCTATTGGTCTCGGGCATCACCTCGGCAGGAACAACACCATATTTGGTGATCAGGTCGGCCACGCCGGTATATTGTCCGCCATCGCCTATGCAGTTGCGGAAGAGCCAAGTGTTTTCCTGCGAGTCGATCTCCTGCCCCGCCTTGTCGATCACGCTCTGAAGGAAAAGATTGCTCTTTTCGAGCTGGTCGTAGAAGAAAAGGTAATTCTGCGAGAGCTTCAGCTCGGGAGGTTATTGGCGGCCATCATCTGGGCGCGGAGCACATTGAGCCCGGTGAAGAGCCAGCAGCGGCCGCTCGAGAGCTGATTGGTGATGCCCTTCGAGGGCACCCGGTGGCTGAAACGGTATTCCGGACGCTGACGGCGGGCCTCGGTGTTGACAGCCAGCTTATTGATATCGTTGTTTGATATTGCGTTGTAGATAGCGCGGTCGGCCGTAGTGGGCACATACGAGCCGCGTATCTCTTCGAGCATAGCGGCATTGATGCCTCCGGCGGGCAAAGCATCGGTCATGGCCGTAAGAGCGGTGAGCGAGATCGAATCAGGCACCTCAGGAGCAGCCATGGCTCCAAGCGTGGCGGCCGAAGCCGCAGCAAGCGCAAGCAGACGTATTTTCATCGGTATATAAATTATGGTTGTGACAGGTTGATGGATTTTTGGCAAAGATAACACTTTTTCCATTTATTTCAGCCCGCAAAACCCCGATAGAAGAAAAAAAACGTCCCTTCATCAAAAAAACCGCAAAAATATTTGGCAGATCGAAAAAGAGTGCATAACTTTGCAGCGCAAAACGGAAGCAACCTCTTCCCGCCAACATTTTAACAACGGGGTATTAGCTCATCTGGCTAGAGCGCGACACTGGCAGTGTCGAGGTGAGCGGTTCGAGTCCGCTATACTCCACAATCTAAGCTGAAAATCAGCAAATTACAAGCACAACACCCAATTTTACACCCAAATCGGTTGAAATTGGGTGTTTTTATATATCTTTAACGCCAATCAGAGCCTCCAACGCCTCACCCACCGCTTACCGACACAATTTTTGGGGGAGCCAGAATTGTGGCGCATGGTAAAAAAGCTGTGTTTAGGCATAGAGATTGCAGAGTCGGAAGATGAAGAATTTTGTATCGTTGACACCATGTAATTTAGCCCGGAAGGCCTTTATTTTGGAGTTGATTGATTCTGCGGATGCATTTGTTGAACGGTTGTCAAAATAGTTGATTATCTCATCTGAGTGCTCGTAGAATGTAGCCGCAATAGTGTTGAACGACCTGAACCCGGATTCAGCGACCCGGTTGTACCAACGTGCAAGATTTAACCTGGCAGTATCAGCGGTTGACCTCTTATTGGAGAAGATGGCCCGGAGATGTTGAGAAAGCCAATATGCTTCATTAAGATCGGGATATAATGAGAACATCAGATCGATGCGCTGTCGTTGTGAGTCAGTCCATTTTTCAGGAGACTTGAACAATGCGTATCGACCTCGTGCAAGCAGTTCTTTGAGTGTGTCACCGTTGGCGAGGCGTATCGGCACATAAGGTTTGCCGGAAAGTTTAGCCTGCTCGCGGGCTTCTGTGTCAGCGTTGATTGCGTCCCAACGGTGGGCAATGCGTACTTCCTGCACGGCTTCAAGAGCCTGCTTCTGCACGTGGAAGCGGTCAATGACGCGCTTTGCACGTGGAAAGGCGTAGCGGCAGATGCGGTTCATACTGTCCGACAGGTCAAGTGTAATCTCTGTAACCTTGTTACGCAGTCTACTGTCAATCTGCCTCAAAGCTCTCAGAACGTCATCGGAATCAGTTCCGAACACGATGGCCACCAGCGAATGTTCCCTGCCATGCGCGGCCTTATTAGTGACTATCGTGTAGAGCTCTCCATTGCTCAGCGATGTCTCGTCTATGCTCAGATGAGGCCCGATGTTCTCGGGGAAGACACGCCATTGCTCGGCGTGAAGCCCCTCTGCGGTGTCTTTCCACTCCCAATAGCCGCTGAGATGACGCTTGTACTGGCGCTCAAACAAATCTCCGTCAATGCCGAAGAACCATTCAAGAGAGCGGCCCGTAAATCGGGTATTTGTCCAAGCATACCTTTTAAAAAAGCCGCGAACTCTTTCGAGAAGCGGGTACCTTCAGCCACTATGTCCCAACGCTTGGACACGCTCTTACCGGTCTCTATTTCAACCCATCTGCGTCGCTTGACATGGAACGTCATCTTGCGGCCTCTGACAGGGTAATCCCTTACCGTACTCTCCTCGTAAAAGCCATTGGGGCGAAGCTGCCCATCGACATATCCCTCTACGCCTTTGTCGCGTTCCTCTAAGGTCACATCCAATGTGTCTTTGGTCTTTTCGACTTTGACAACTTCGAAATATTCAACCATTTCTTCAGGGAGCAGACACTCTGCAAGCTCTATGTACGGATTCTTTTCCATTGTTCTAATTTTATTTCTGCAAAGGTACTAACTTATATCGGTAAACACAGCTTTTTTACTATGCGCCAGAATTGTGGGTGCCGCGGAAGTGTCCACACCCACGCCCCTTTTTCTTTTGCCCAGCCTCATCAATATATATTGGTTTAGGTTTATACGGGCATATATAAAGCCCGAACCAAACCAATGTTACCACTCGTCGTGGTCATCGTAGAGGTCACGGTCGAATTCGAGGTCGTCCAACTCGTCGCGCAGGTCATCGAGTTCATCTTGTATGTCCTCCCACTCTTCCAAGCAATCAATTCTGTCTTGAAGTTCATCGATGCGGTCTTGCAGTTCATCGTAGTGGTCAGACATCACGTCTGTGTCATCTAACCTCAACTGCAATTCATCGACACGGTTTTGCAAGGCATCTATGTCGGATTCGTCCGCATATAACCCCAGATAATCTTCGTGGTCATAATCATGATAAAGCTGTTGCGGAGGAGCATAAGTCCGCTTCGGCTTGCTTGAAAACATATCGCAAACCGCATTGAATAGGGCGAAGCCGCCAAGAAAATTCCAAAAACTCATAAACTTAATATCAAGAAATCAGTGTATGTTCCCACCATCTCGCAATGCTTGACCAAGCCAAGCAAATCCACATAAAAGGGCAATGATTATTGACATAATTCTTCTCAGTTATAAATTTCGAGGAAAGCCACCATGACTTTCATGTGCAAAATTAAAGCGCAAGCGGGCAATAATCCTGCACATGAAAGTTAAATTTTATTTTATGGAGGTCATTGCGTCAATAAGGTCTTGGTAGCATGTTACCTTATGATATTTGACGTTATCGGTTGAGATTTCGTTGAATAACTGAGTGCAGCAGTCAATCTTGGCATTTTCTATGGCGTTTAGCTGCATGGATTGGAGCGAACCTTTGGTTTCGGCAATGAAGAATATATGTTTGACTGCGCCTTTCTGCATCGCTATCGCCCAGTCGGGGGCATAATTGCCAACGGGTGTGGGGATTTGGAATGAGCGAGGCAGTTTCGCATATACCACCACTTCTTCGGCCTCGTCGAGATCGTGGGCAAAGTCGCGCTCGCCCTTGCTGTCGGAGACAACGTAGTCCGTGATATGCTTCGAGGTCTCGACGGCCTTGTCGAAGTCGGCACGGCTCGCGGCTGTGAATATGTCAGAGTCATATTTGCCGTCGGTCAGATGATAGTGTATGTGGTCAACTATCATCGTGGCTTTCTGTTCGCGGATAATCTGCACGACCTTACGGATAAATTCTTCGGGATTGTTGCGGAACAGGGCGAGTTTCGCCGGCCGCAAGCCCTGAAGAATTTTGGCGGCGGTGCGACGGGTGATATTAGCACCTTTAGCAACCTGTCCGATAAGGTCATACTTGACTGATGAAGTGGAGACATCGGTCAGTTCGTTGGAGGTGGACTTGGTGTTGCCAAACTCCGTAACCTCCTGCGCGTCCTGCTGCCCCTCAATCTTGATGTAGCGCAGAGTGCGCACCTTCAGCTCATCGGTGTTGAGATGCAGAATAGCGTTCTTGACAAGTTCGGCGGTGTCGTAACTTACCGTATAGACATACTGCCGGTTTATGGCGTTCCAGAGAGCCTGAAACTCCGGCTTGGCAAAATTGGCGTTGAGTCTTGGCTCAGGCAATTTGGTCTTGTTGCCATCACCGGTCATCTCTTTCAACAGGTTCGGGTCGAAGATTGAGTTGATTAGTAGCGTCACACCCTCTGCCATCGGTGCGAGTTGGTTGCCGTAAGGAGCGACAGCCTCGGCTGCAACATCAGCATGATACTTCGGCGTTATGTTACCCGCATCGTCGATGTACTCATTATCTTCAAGCCATACCATAATGCGGCTTGCCTCGCGGTCGGTGACGACATGAGGCTGCCCCTCCACGGTAATTGTCTTGCCCTCGAAGTAACTTAGCGTGGCTTTAACTGCACGTTCACGCAGCGCATCGCGGGTCTCGCGTTGCAGCGCACCGGTGAAGTCCGAGTAACTTTCATTGGCAATGACGGTGAGCACGTTGATGTTGTGAACTTCGTCACCGAGCAGTTCCTTATCCTGACGGACACCGTTACGGTCAACAGCGATTCGCAGACCGCGCCCCACTTCCTGACGCTTGGCTGTCGTGGAGTCGCTATGCCGGAGCGTACAGATTTGGAACACATTTGGATTATCCCAACCCTCACGTAGAGCAGAGTGCGAGAAGATGAAGCGTGTCGGTTCATCAAAACTTAGCAGACGCTCCTTGTCACGGAGAATAAGGTCGTAGTCAGACGCCTCCTCGCTGACATCGCTGCCGCGCTTGGTCTTGGTCTCAACCATCTTACCTTTCTTGTCGATTGAGAAGTAGCCTCGATGTGTCTGATAGGGAGCGAAGCGACGCAGATACTCGTTGTAGTCTTCATCAAAGATGTGGAACTCCTCATTGACCAGTCGGGCATATTCTTCCTCGAATATTTGTTGAAACACACCTTTTACAGGTTGGTTGTCATCATCATACTGACGATACTTAGCCACTTCGTCAATAAAGAAAAGCGACAGGCACTTTATTCCTTTCTTGAATAATTGACGCTCCTTCTCGAAGTGAGCCTTTATCGTCTCGCGTATCTGAACGCGCTGAAGATGCAGCAGGTTTGAGTCACCAACGACATCCCCTTTGCGGAGCGTAACGCCGTTGGTAAAAGAGACGTAAGCCGTCGGTTGTGTAGCTGAGCCGGGAAAAATCTCGGCAATGTCGAAGCCCCGGTATTGCTCCAGCTCCTTTGACTCGACAAATAGAGAATCACCCACGCCCATAGTCTTAAACAGACGGCGAGGCTCGCCCGATGCGCTCTTGACCTCGATAGATATACGCGCCATCGGTGGCTTGTTGGGTGACAGGATTATATTGTCGAGATACATATAGCCGCTGGTGCCACGCAGGTTCTTCATCTCGAAGCCGATAACCTTGATGCGCTTTACAAGTCGCTCGCGGTAAGCGTCGAGGGCATCGAGGGCATATACAATATCGTGTTTGGTGCGGTGAGTCGCGGAGTAGTTCAACACGAACAGCGGATTGAACTTCTTGAGGGCTGCTTGGGTAGCGGCTCCCTCCATCTTCTGCGGCTCGTCCATGATGATAATCGGGCGATTGGCGGCAATAACGTCGATAGGACGGCGTGAGGCAAAACTCGTCGCGTTTGGAGTAGATAATGCGGCTCTCCTTTGAGCGTCCGCCCTCTTTGAGTGAGGCGGCGAAAGCCTGGGTGTTTATGATCATCACGTTCAGACCTGCGTCTTGCGAGAACTGGTCGAGCTGATTGAGGTTTGAACTGTTGTAGACAAACCAACGCGCTTTCTTTCCGTACTGCTCCATAAAGTGTTCTTCGAGCATACGGAATGACTTTGCCACACCCTCGCGGATAGCGATGCTCGGCACGACGATGATGAACTTCGACCAACCGTAGAGTTTGTTGTGCTCAAACATCGTCTTGATATAGACGTAGGTCTTACCTGTGCCGGTTTCCATCTCGACATCAAGGTTGACGGCACCGAGTCCGTCGATCTTGCTGAGAGACTTTGAGAGCGGCACTCCGGCTGCCGTCTGAACCGAGTGGAGATTTTCAAGCAACTGCTTGGACGAAAGCTCCACATCGGCATTACGATAGCCGTCATCTTCAAGCATTTCCCGCATTGTACCGTCCGGCAGTTTGCCGAGGTCGCGGCGATACTTCGAGGGGTCGCGGTTGGGCTGGCCGATGAAGATGGCGGTTGTATTTTCTACCGCATTAGTCTGATAGCCTTGTATCTTGAATTTGAATTTCATGGCTTACAGAATTTTGCGGATAGTGTCGGGTGAATAATGCGTGAAGATTTGCTCGAAGTTGTCGAGGACGTTGTCGTTTGCGGCCGATGAGTCGCGCATAACGAAGTATTGCGGGCGCATCTTGGCTATCTCGGTAACAGTTGATTCGTTGACTTCGGTGTCGAAAGTAGCGATGAGATAAGTGTCGTCCACGAAGAATACCTTTTTACCATTGACTTCCTTTTCCTCAATCTTTGCGGAAAGTTCGATGTCGAGTTCCGGCATAACTTGAAAAAGGAGGTCAAGCGGAGTGCGGTCGCTCTTGACGTTGTCAACGGTGTTGAACAGGTCTGCCTCGTTGAAGTCTTCGGGTGTGTAGAACACATCCTCCATATTCGACGAGTCAAGTTTGAGCACACGGAAGCCGGTGTCAAGGTCATGTCCGTGCAAACCTGCTTCCTCTTTGACTTTCTTTCCTGCACGACGTATGCGTTCCTCACCGATTTGGCAGATGGTTTCGTAGCCGGCTTTATTTGCTTTATCGTCGGTGTCCTCCGGAAGTTGCACAAGAATAAACTTACAATGTTTATCCTTTTCAGCGTTAAATTTCATGGTAGCGTGACCCATAGACCCCGAACCTGAGAAGAAATCTAAGATAATCGAGTCATCGTCAGATTAGCAAGTGTTAGCAAACGTTCCATAAGACGCTGCGGCTTTGGGCCATCAAATACTCCCGCATCCATAAGTTTATTTACTTCTTGCGAGCCTTCTTGACTATGACCAACCTCTTTGTAGTAGAGAATTGAAGTAGGTGCCATCCCCTCAAATTTCAGTTCAGAGAGAAATCTTTTAATTCGAGGAACACCATTACCATCCGAACCGAACCATATTCGGTTGTCCTGGAGTCTCTCAGCGAAAGCTTTCGCTGAGAGACTCCAGCAGCGTCCTGCTGGAGGCTCTACAACACGCCCAGAGGGCGTGGTTATAGGATAGTCTCCGGAGGGAGAATATGTCTTGACTGTAAGATTATCAGACTGCCATACACCTCTTGGGTCGTTATCAGGATTTGAATAGCGAGCATCGGCTTCTGCTGTTCGAGGTAAACGACCTATTTTGAAGTGATTTATGTTCCGAGCGTACATAACCACATAGTCATGGCTATTGGAAATAAACTTTGCATCATTTTTAGGGGCAAATGCACGCTCCCAAATGAGTTGCGCTATGAAATTTTGACCACCAAAAATCTCGTTACATACCTTGCGCAGATTTTCCTGTTCGTTATCGTCTATTGAAATGAAGATAACGCCGTCCTCGGCGAGCAGGTCGCGAGCTACTTTCAGGCGAGGATATATCATATTGAGCCAGTCGGTATGAAAGCGACCGTTGCTCTCGGTGTTGCGCTGCATAGGGTCGAGGACTTGGTTGCCGTCTTCATCAAAGACTCCACTTCTGATGCCCAATCCTACTGTGTTTTCTTTATCTTCATATACTCCATCCCAGTCAATCTCCTTATTTTTATAAATATTATTGACGATTGAGTATTCATCGTTGTAGACGAAGTCGTTGCCGGTGTTATAGGGAGGGTCAATGTAGATCATCTTGACCTTGCCGAGATAATTCTCGCGGAGAACTTTCAGCACGTCGAGATTGTCGCCCTCAATGTAGAGATTTTTGGTATTCCAAAAATCAACCGAGGCATCTACGTCCGGGCGCAGAGTCTTGTCGGTCGGCGTGTTGGCAAGGCGTGAGGCAGTTCGCTTATCGGGCCATGTGAACTGATAGCGTTCCTCGCCGGTGTCGAGAGCGTCGGTCGACAACTCCGCCCGCAGCTTGTCGAAGTCGATTGCAAGTTCGGCGGTGCCGTCCTTGCCCTTTCGCTCAGTGACGCAATAAGGAAACAATGCAGCAATCTTCGCCACATTACCCTCCACAGCGTCAAGGCTCTTCATTCTCAATTTTTCCATTATTTGGTTTATAATTTATTTTCTAACTGTTTTACAAGGGTGTATTCACTATCCAAAATTTCGCGCCCACTATTTTGAACTGATGCAAACAGCAAATCTGCCCTATCTTTTTGGGTGTCATAAACTCCAATAAGACGTTTTTTCTCAGATTGTAGTTTCTTGCAATGCTCAACGTATTTTATAGCAAAGTCAGATTTATCTTTTTGAGTACCAATATAGTCTGCAACAGTTCTTGCTTCCGAACTTGCAGAGTTCGTAGCAATCCAGTCATTCAGTATTTTTTGCATTGTATCAAATACGACATGATATGCGGCTGAAACCGTCTTAACACAATCCTCAAAAGCAGAAACTTTTGAAGTATCGCTAATTAGATATTTAGAACGAGCAAATTGTTGTTGTGCTTCATCTATCTCTTGCTGAATTTCTAAAACCTCTTTAATTAGACTCGGCGTATCCATTGAAATCTCAATAGAGTACAAGATACTTAATTGCCGACGGCTTATATTAAGTGAGTTAATTACCCTGTTTACGGACTCACTTATAATTTGAAACTCTGATTTTTTGTGCTGAATATCATTGCGGAGTCTATCAGCATTGGCGTACCAATTACCGCCAATAAATATTACCCCACTTATTATTGCATCAGCAACAATAGGCAACCAAGTATTTTCGTCTCCAATAACGTCAGTGATGGCAGGTAATTTCAAAACCCAATTCAGGGCATATAGTATAATTATTGCGGATACAGTGCAAACACAATAAATCCAAAAATTGCTCCTTGTTTTTATTTTCATCATAATATTTTAGATTTCAGCTTCTGGAGTTCAACGAATAATTCACGCTTGCGGCGCGGCTGCTTAGTGGAGTTCATTTGACGCTCCAATGCTGCGATTTGGCGTTCAAGTTTGGCGCGTTCTTCGTCAACCTTGATTTGCTCGGAGAGAGATTTGTCTTTCTCGACGGAGAACTGACCGATTGATGAAACGATGTTTTCCCAAACGGCATCAAGGTTGAGTCCTGACAGCGGCAAAGTGATGTCCTCTACGGCTCGCCATGGAGCGGTAAAGAGTTTAGCGTGATGAGTGGCGAGCATCGCCTCGTCATCGTAGCGCAGAAGATAGACAATGCGTTGAGGGATATATTTGGCAAGTAGTGTTATTGCCTTAGTGTCGAAGTCGCGCGATTTGAGCGATACCTCGACAACAAAAATTTCTTTGACTTCGTTACCGACGGCGATAGCCGGAACAGTGCGAGGTGATATCCAATTAACGAAGTCAAGACGTGACACTTCGGCATCGAAACGGTCGCGTTGCGATGGTGTCCAGTCAAACCGCTTAAAAAGCTGCGCTTTTGGAAGCGGCCGTTTGACTTCGGTGGTTGGTGGCAGTCCTAACATACGCTATCGGATTATCAGGAAACAAATTAGTTCAAAGTTATCGAGACCGCGGACTTCGTTGCCGAATAGCGAGCCGCTGTCGCCGTCGAGGAACGAGAAAAGATCGGTGGTCTCCTTGACTTTTATAAGCGAGGAGATGGCGTCGCCGAGCAACTTGGAGTATGTGCCCATACGTTGACCGTCGCGCGTCTCAGCGTTGAACTTATGGCAAAGGTCGAGCAGCGGTGTTGCATTGCCCCGACACAAATGGCGCATTGTGTCAAGCAAAGATTTCGGGTCAAGGTGGTCAATGACAACTGCCGACTCCTTTGTGATATAGACCATATAGAATGGATGAAGCCTGTTCTTGCGGTCGATATTGATTGAGTTATTGCGATTTTTGAGAACGAAAATCACACCGGGAGGCGTGTCTTTATCGGCAGGTACGATGGCATGTAGCCCCATTGGGGTATGCTCTATATCATTGTCTTGCTTGATGTATTCAAGCAGGTCAAGACGAAATTCATTCAAGCCCAAATCCATAATGGAAACACCTGTGTTCATCTCCTCAATATCCACGACTTCCTCTTTGAGGCGTTCCAACTGGTCTCTACGATATTTGAGGTCGCCTTGTTCGGCATCGGTGAGCGGGTTATCATCGCCGGTGGCAGTGAGTACCGACACTTTCATGCGGGCTTCAACACGTCCTTTGAGGTCGATGTATTCATCCAAGTCCATATCGGGCCAGTAGTTGACGAGCTGAATGACCGTATTACGCGAGCCGATACGGTCGATACGCCCGAAGCGTTGGATTATGCGGACCGGATTCCAGTGTATATCGTAATTGATGAGATAGTCGCAGTCTTGTAGGTTCTGACCCTCGGAAATGCAGTCGGTGGCGATCAGCACGTCGATTTCCTCGTGAAGATTAGGATAGACGGCAGCCTTTTCTTTCGATATAGGCGAAAAAAGAGTGAGGACTTTATTGAAGTCCATTTTCTCACGTGTCTTGATTGTGCAACGTGCTTCGACATCACCGGAGATAAGGGCTGTGTTAAGCCCGGTGCGTTCCTTGATGAGCGACGCAATATTCTCATAGAGATATTGAGCTGTGTCGGAAAATGCTGTAAAGATTATGATTTTCTTGTTGCCGGGATTGATAGGGTTGGCGAACTTCGAGCGAATATCCTCTATGAGCAACTGAAGTTTACTGTCATGCGCAGGTGTAATGTCTTCAAGCATGAATAGCAGTGTGCGAAGATTATCAAGGTCTTTAGCGAGATATTCGCGCCACTGCACATAGTCCATGTCGGCAAGGTCAATCTTTGTTTTCTTACCGCCGATAAAGACCGAATCCTCGCGTTCATCAAAGTCAAGATTGGAGTCAAAGTCATAATCATTGACCGTTGAGTGACCACCATTAGCGGCGAGCCTATCTATAGCGTCAACAGTTGTCTGAATGAAATCCTTAATGCGTGTAAGCGTCAAACGGAACGAGTTGACCGAACTTTCAAGGCGTTTGAGCAGGTTGATACTCATAAGTTGACGTATGCCTCGCTCGCGACCGAAGCGGGAGAGATTTCCAAGCGAGCCGTCAGCCTTTGTATCAAGATATTTTTCAAGTTTGCTCGGCAATATAAAGTCGGAGGGAGTGTAGATAGCGAGGTTAAGTTCGGTTACGCTGACGAAGATATCATTGAACGATACGGCTGTCGGTAAGTCTGTGAGCTTGGGTGAGCGAGAGATTGGCTTCAATCGTTCCGGGAACTTGCCGATGTCGGTCGTGTCGTAATATTGTTCGATGTGTTTGCGGCTTCGGGCTATGGTAACGCTATCGAGCACTTCAAACAAATCAAAGCTCAGGAGCGATAGCAGATTTTTTGTGGTACGTTCATCCGGAGGCATTTTCGACCAACGGTTGAAAGCAGACTGTGCGTCACGAAATATTTTGTCAATGGATGATGTGGTGTTGAGCAGCGCATCCATTCGCTCCGAGTCACCTTCGTATGCAAGTTGCAACTGATTACGGAGGTCGTTAAATCGGTTGTTGACAGGCGTGGCCGACAACATCAGAACCTTCGTCTTGACCCCTGCGCGGATTACCTTATTCATCAGTTGGAGATAGCGATTCTCGCGCGGGTTTTCGTCGTTCTCGTCGGTGGTCACTTTACCACCGTTGCGGAAGTTGTGGCTTTCGTCAATAACGACAAGGTCGTAGTTGCCCCAGTTGATGTATTCGAGGTCGAGACCGTTGCTTTGCCCGGACTGACGCGAAAGGTCGGTATGATAGAGAATATCGTAACGCAAGCGGTCTGCAACAAGCGGATTGTTTAGATAATTGCTGCGATATGTGACCCAGTTTTGATGCAACTTTTTGGGGCAGAGAACGAGCACTGACTTGTTGCGGTTTTCGTAATACTTTATTACGGAAAGTGCGGTGAACGTCTTGCCGAGGCCTACGGAGTCAGCAAGGATGCAGCCGTTATACTTTTCGAGTTTGTTGATGATAGCGAGAGCCGCGTCACGTTGGAAGTTGTAGAGCTTGTTCCAGATTACGCTCGATTTGAAGCCGGTGGCTTCGTTGGGCAATACGTCCTCTGAAATATCTTCAAGAAACTCGTTGAAAATATTGTAGAGTGTAACGAAATAGATAAATTCCGGCGCGTTTTCCTTGTAGGCGTTGGTGATGTTGTCAAGTACCTGTTCGGTGACGACTTGCAGTTTTTCGCCGTCCTGCCATACTTGATTGAAAAGATTCAGGTAGAACTGCGACATCGGAGCATCAGTACGTTGAACGAACTGATAGGCATTATTACCTCGTTCACAACCGAGGTCAACAGTTGTAAATCCTGTGATGGGCATATAATTGACATCATCTACGTTGATGAAGCCCATCATATTTTCATTGGTTCGGTTCGACTTGAAACAAGCCTTTTGCCTGATCCATTCGGCACACTCCTTTGCTACGGCTTTAAGCGACAATTCATTGCGGAGTTTTATCTCAAACTCCGAACCAAATAAATCGCGCTCACGGTTAAGACGTGGTATGTAAAATTCTCGACGTTGCTTATCTGCTTTCTCTGTGGTAAACGAGGGGGAAGTAAAGATAAAACGCAACTCATCTATATCTTTCAACTGCTCTTTAAGTTCTTGAAAGGCATAAATCGAAAAACTTGCGGCCGCTATTGACACACGACTGCCGGATTTGATGGTAGCCACCAAATCATTGCGTAAGGTTTGATTTATGTTGTCAATGAGTTGCACTTCGGGTCACTCGCTTTCACAGCCATTGACTCCGACATGGCACAATTAGATTGGTTTGGGCAAAAAGAAAAGCGGGAGCCTTATCATTACTCGTCCCGCAACTCGTAGCCTTCGAACTTGCTTTAATCGCCAGAACGAGCAACTTCGACTCCACGCTGTTATATGCAAATACCCCAAACCCATTTCAAGCAAGTGCCTGAAATGAGCCCGGATAGGTATATACATACCCGTGGCGTCTATCGTTACTCTGTCCTTTAGCGATTGTTTGGAGTGTTCGAAGTTCCGAGTTGCCAAGAACAAAGCGTAGATATACGCTTTCTCAAAAATATAATAGATTTCCCGCGTGCCGTAGCGATAAACTCCTCTGAGCAACGCTCCCACAGCGTGGAAGTCTAAATGCAAAATTACGAAAATTTTTTGAGGGAACAATCGAATGTGCTGAGAAACATGAAAGTGCGCCCCGACAAATGGGTCGGATTTGTCGGGGCGTCCTCTATCACCAGAATGATTTGGATTCGGGAGTCCAATTGTCTGAGGGGCGGAAGTAAGTGTGGGTGCGTTCAGCGTGCCTTTTACGCTCCGCATTGACAACCATTCGTTTGATGCTGTCTTGTTCCTGTTGGGTGCCGACCATCATGGCTTCTTCGCGGAGCATCATATTCTGAATGCCCTCTTTATCATAGCTGATACGCTCATAGCGATAGAGCCATTCCATTTTCTTGTACTTCTCATTGTCTGCGTGGACATTGAAGAAGCCAATCGAGAAACCGATTGCAGCGAGAATGAAGAATCCGACAACAAAGTACACCCACCGGGGGACTACCAGCCACCAATGGCCGTCGGACACGTGGCGCGACTCCCGTTCCAGACGGTCGGCGGCGTTGTTGAGTTTCCGGGTGCTGTCCGCGTAAATGTTGACAACGCCCTTTTGAATCATCTTCTCAACATTTTCGCCGAGCTCTTTCTTGATGTCTTCGGCAAAATTCTTGTAGAGAAGATTGGCTACACTCTCGCTTGAGGTTTCGATGATGTATCTTGGCGGCTCTTTGAGAGCAGTCTTGATTTCTTCAAATTTGGGAATAATACCCTCCTGCATGAAACCATCGACTTTTTCGCTGACTCCGTCAATGAGATTTTTGCTCATTGCGGTTAAGTCGTCGGCAGTGGCGCAGTTAAGTTGTATTTCCTTGATTTCCTCACAAGTGCCGGAGAGCGTTGCAAGTTCTTCGGCAACCTTCTCGATATGGTTATCAGAAGGATTTTGAATGGAATTTGTACTCACTGTAAAAAAGATATTTATTGTTAAAGTTTAGGTCCTTTTCTCTTGGGCTTTTTATTCAGGCGTCGCATCTTTCGTGCGAAGTCCTCTTCTTCGGGATTGACTGATGGTCCGAGTTGGAACAAGTCGCCGACAGCACCTCCGATGGATTCGCCAATGTCGAGTGCGGCATCCATGACTTTTTCGGCTACACTTGGCTCCTGTTTCTCCACCATTGGAGGCATTTTCGGAGTGGCGACCGATCCCGGCGATGGCGACTGCGATTGTCCGTTTTTATTCTCATTGAGAATCCGGTCGATGTTGACGAAAGAGAATTTTCTCCCTTTGGCAACCTCCGAAGCCTTGAACTTATGCTTGTCTTTTACGAAAGAAAGCCCCTCGACAATGGTAGTGCCGCGACGATATTTCTTTCGGAGCGAAACGCCGCTTTTGGCGAGTTCACGTTGAAATGTAGTCCAGTCTTTAGCAACTTTCAGTGCATCACGGACGGCGATATACACTTCTTGTTTGGCTCGGTCACGACCTTTGAGACGGTTGGTTTTCACCTTGTCGCGGCCTTTGCCAAAGGTCAAACCGTACTTCAATTTCAGTTCCTTGCAGATGTCATTGCTGCGGAAATATTCCCAGCTGTCGCTCACGCATTTGCCGTCATTGTCCACTCGGTTGAATACGATGTGGCAATGAGGATGCTCCTTGTCAAGGTGTCGGGCGATGATAAACTGGGTGTTCTTTATGCCCATCCGCTCTATATATTCGAGTGCGAACTTGACCATTTTCTCATCGGTGAGAATTGCTGAATCCTCAGGAGAATAGGACAATGAGATGTGGCCTACCCAATGTTGAACACGCTGGTTGAGGTGTCGTTGACACTCAAAACCGTTGATAATATCCTGCGGAGTATCGCTCAAAACGCCTTCTGCATACAGCAGCCGAGCCTCTTTGCCGGGTTCATCCACGGCGAGCGCATAGCGGACGCATCCGCCAAAATCGCTCCCTTTAGTTATGCTTCCAATCATTTGACAAGTTGTTGTAAAGGGTTTTCAATTCCTTGCTGCGGGCTTGTACTTCCCAGCTTACGAGCTTGAAGTCTTTGGTTGTGTTGGCAACAGTGGCAAGCTGATTCAGGTTGTTGCTCATGCTACCGATCTGACGAAGTATCGCCATATCTTCGGGCGTGGCGAGTGCTGTTATCTTGGCGTTGAGCAGTGCCCGTCGCCAAAAGTCGGAGAGTTTTCTGCCGGCTTTGCGGCAATTTTCAACTACCTGCTGATACTCTTCTTCTGTAAGCCGGACGCTCACAACCCGGAGTTTCTTGGACTTATTTTGCGCATCCGTGGATGCGACTTTTCTCTTGGTAAATGTCATATACGAATTCAGTTTAGAGGTCGAAAAATAATATTGACTGTGACCATCGGGAGCGTAGTTGCCCACCCGGTAACGGAGGGTGCAAGGTCGGCAAAAGTTTACGTTGCCACTACCTTGCTACCCTCCAAAACCTATCGGCCTTTCCGGGTTACGCTTCGCGGATGGCTACGCCATTTTTGACTATAGTCGCTATGGCGATTAAAGCGACTTACCGAGTTGTGAATACCTGCCGTCGTAGATGTCGGCGTATGCCTCCAAGTGGTCGATGATGATGTGCTCGACAAGGCTCCCGACAGTATAGCCGCGACCTCCGAAGTGTCGGGCAATACGCTCGATGCGGTCAAACGTGTCATTGCTGATTGACACCTGATGCTTTGTTTTCGGAGTAAGCTTAATCGGAGTAAAGAACTCCTTACGGTAATCTTCGATGTTCGACCTGCGCTGTTTGGCTTTGGTGCGTGACGGCTTAGGTTGAGCGGTCACAATCTGTTCAGCGGTTGGCTGAACTTCGGGAAACATTGAGTTCTCCATAGTGTCAGAGGAATTTGAGTTGTTTGTAACTTGGAGTAATTGTGGTGCATCAGTCATCTTGGATGACTCGATAGCGGAAGATTTAGCGTTTGTTGCCATAATCAGAAGTTTATATTTGTTGAGAAATTAAGTTGATTGTGTTCGCTGACTGAATCAGAAATTCATTTAGGTCGTTGAACTGAGTGTAAAGAGTGGAGCAGTCAATCACATTATCGGACTCAGCAGATATTACGGCAAATGCGGATTTACCTGCATTATCGTTATCAAGGTAGCAATTGATTGTGTTGTAATCACGGAGATATTTGATAGCTTTGCCAACATTGCTGACCGAGTTGAGTATGATTGCATCCATGCCTTGGATTATGCCGAGTGTGAGAGCCGACAGATAGTCTATGAACCCCTCGAACACGGCAACATCTGTTGACGGACCATCACGGATGCGTCGCAGACTGATGTCTTTGGGAGCGATGCAACCTTTGAAATACTTGTTGCGCGTCTCGTACCCGCTACTCTCATTTGCGAAGCCAACGGCATAATACCGTTTGCCACGGCAACTGTAATGTATCTGTTTGCAGTGTTCGGCTGCAATCTGTGCCGGGATACCACGCTCTTGGAGATAAGCGACAAGTACGTGGTGTCGCAATGGCACGACCTCAGTGTCTGTGAAACTCGGTGCAGAGTGTCGCTGAGGAGAAAAGGAAGCGACTGTATGCGATGATGGCACTGAAACACATCGGGCGATGCAATCCATCAGATAGCGCAGGTCGTTGGAATGATAGAGTTCGGCTGCAAGGTCGATGATGTTGCCCCCTTTGCCAATACCGAAATCATACCAACAGTTGATGTCGGTCTGCACCTTGAATGATGCCGTATGTTCCTGTCGCAACGGCGACTTATACCACAGCCGATTGCCTTGTGTTTTAACCGGGTAGTGTCCGAGTTGAGACAAGAAGGTGGCTAAAGGGATTGATTTTATCTCTTTCAACATGGGTCTAAAATGTTTTGTGGATTACTGGTTTTTGGTTTGAGTTCTATTATATATGCCATTTGCTAAACCAAACCAAAAATGGTGTTTCTCAAAAGTAGAAATCCGGATGATAGTGGTACTGACGGTTGGCATACTCAATCATATTCTTGTTGTCAAGAAAAGATTTGAGCGACTTTACTTTATTATTCGCGTAGCTGTGGCCACACGCGGCATATCCTCTTTTCAACGCAGCTTCAAACTCTCGGCATCCTTTGACGGGCCCGTCTGCGAACACTATCGCCAATGCCTCACGGTGTTGCTCATCCGTCAGCTCTTTATATGGGAATGGGTCTGATTTCTTTTTGCCCGGCTCGGTGAATACATATCCGCTTGCTATCTCCGGCAGACCGTAGTCATTGATTCGGAAAGCGAATGGGTCGAACTCAGCGGCTCGTATCATAGCCGCTGACACCTCCGACACGGTTTCATCCGTCTTGCTGCGGCTTATTTGCAATATTGTTTCAGCCTTGTTGTTCAGCTCCGTACCAACGTGACCACGGGCATTGTCGTCGCTCTTGTTGAGATGCAGGACGGTGTGAATATGAATCTGGAATTTATCAGTCCACTCCATCAGTTTGCCTATAAGGTCGGTTGACTCCTTGGCGCAGTTGATGTCATACATCAGGTCGCGGACACCGTCTATCACCACCAATCCCACGTTGGGCGTGTTGATTATCGCCTGTTCAATCACTTCAAGGCGCATCACGGGAGTAAGTTGACGCAAGGCAGCGAATTTAAGATTGTCGGGGTGAACATCGGTCGGGAGTTTGGCAAGACGCAGGGCGCGTTCCATCACCTTCTGACAGTGGTAATGGCTTTGCTCGGTGTCGAAGTAGAGGATGGTGCGCTTATCATCCGGGAACTCCGCAGTATAGCCTAAGACCTTACCATTGACCAGCGATGCCGCGACAATGGCTGCCACGTTGAAAGTCTTTTTGCTTTTAGCCTTACCGGTGGAAGCCGAAAAGTTGCCGAGCGTACCGATAACGCTGCCGTTGGCATACAGCACCTCTGGCGCGACCTGGATTTTATCGGTTATACGGAGCTGTTTTTCCTCCCACAGTTTGAGGATGTCGTTTTTCACTTCCTGCATCTGCGTCCTCCCTTCTTCTTCTCGTTGTCCTCCTTGACAAGTGCAAGAGCCTTCTGACGGTCAACCACGATTGTACGACCGGATTGTATAATCGCTTCGTCAATCACTCCCGACCGCTTTATACGCTGCGCGGTGGGCTTGCTGCATCCGAAAATATCACAGATGCCGGAAATACCATAGGCGTACTTCTTGCTATCCGATACATCGGTGACAGTGGCTGTAGCAAGCTGCGTTTCCTGTCGGGTGGCATACGCTGCCGACATAAGGGTTAGAAACTGTGCCCCTGTCATAAGGCCCAGAGGCAGACCTAAAATACTTGAAAGTTCCATAGGCAATATGGGTTTAATTTGACAAATCTCGCGTTGGGATTGCCTCCCTCTACAAGAGCCGGGAATCGTTCCTCGACAATGCAAAATTACTAGCCGTTTCGAGTGGAGTCCAAGTGGTAAAAATTAGGGAAATGAAGAAATTTTGATAAAAAATTTAATGTTGATTATTAGATTGTTATGTAGTAAAATCGTGGGTGGTATCGAATGATATACAGTGGTAAATCAGTGGTAGCGGAATACCACCTATTTCTGATTTTGGATGATTTTTGTGATTTGGGGCTGCATGAAACGAAAAAAGCCCTGCCGAAGCAGAGCCTTTATAGGTTTTTATCAGTGTAACGTCGAAATAGAGTTACAGCTACCTAATTTTAGATAAGATATCATCAGGATTTTGGTGCATTTGGCTGAAGGCGACTATTTTCTTACCAAGGTCTTTGATTGATCCTCCAATGAAATAGATAGTATCGTCTATTATAAGAAAACGGTCGTGTACGTTTGAGCAATGATGAACTGTGATTGCCGGGTACTGGGCATTATGCCTACGCAAATCATTCTCTATATGGGAATGTCTTGGGTCTGTATAAATTGTTGCAGTTACTTCATCGGCTCTCTTGTCAAGAACTTTTAGAATCCTATCATCTACATAATTGTCAATAAGAATGATTCTTGTCTTGGCCTTACGCACCAAATCAGAGATTAGAGTATATGCATCGAAAATCTGACCGTCAAAGAAGAATCCCTCAATTGGTTCAGCTTCTTTATTATCAAGACGAGTCAGCACCTCGTCAATCCTCTTGTCCGTTTCGGAGATATGACGGTGCAAAAGAAGATGATTGTGCTCTAATGTTTCCAACCGTTGAAACACATGCGCATTTGTCTGCAAGAAGCTTCGCATGGCAATAAATGCCCTCATAATGCGAATATTGATCTCGATAGCTTGCTCAGACCTTAATACGCTGCTAAGCATGGCAACTCCTTGTTCGGTAAAAGCATACGGTTTGTAACGGGTACCACCGTGACCGTTGCCGGAACTTGAGGTGCAATTTTTGCACCTCAAGTTATCGAGTTCCTCAAGAGAAAGCTCTATCATAAAATCTGCCGGGAACCGAGATATATTGGATTTCACGGCTCTTTTGAGGTATTTGGTCTCAACTCCATACAGGCGAGCTAAGTCGCTATCGAGCATTACCTGTTGTCCTCTGATGACGTATATCAAATTTTCAATTGGCATTAAAGCCGAACCTACATTTGCATTTACGTCTGAGGCCTTTATTATATTTTTGTCTGTTTTATCTTCCATCTGCCAGTGTTATTGTGATTGCAAAATTACGAAAAATAATCGGTATTTCAGCCGATTACGCTGCGATACCGATTATAGTTTTATCAAGAGGCCTCTCTCAAATCTTCAAACTGTTCTTTCAAGTCGTCAAGTTTTTCCAAGAACTTTTCGTCTTTCTTGGATGGACGGCTCCGCAATTCCGTATATTTGGAATTATAGGTGCTGTAAGACATACACAGATGATGACACATGCTCTTTCGCCACATAGCCCTATGTGATGCATCAATCATTTCTCCAAAGAAAAATATGAAGAAATATACCCGGTTTTTCTCGCCGAAGCGAACTTTTAACCTCCGGGGACAATCCTGTAAATTGATGATTGAATACATATCTCCGGGTGAAATGTGTTCAAATTGTTCGTTGTTGCACACCTTATGAATCAGGTCAACCTGCAACAGATTGAAGAACGTGGGTAGGTTTGGTTTATCCGTTTCGGTCTCATCTTTCGAGTCTGCCTTATCCTCTGAATCAAAACCATGTTCCCAAATCCGATTTATTATATCGTCTGTTGATTTGGCACCCTTTATCAAAGAAAGAAGTGAGTTTTCTTCATCACTATCTCCAAACATCACATCAAGGGGATTCTCCACCTTTACCAAATCGTTCACATACTCAATGGCAATTTCCAATGACGAAAGAAAATCGTGAATACTGTAATAAGTAAAATGCTCTGTATATCCGCGCAGAGTTCTGAACTTCAAGAATTCTTGGTAACGGGTAATCATCTCCTCCATAGAATCGAATACACTGCCCCATTTTGTTTCATAATCCAACTCCATCTGTGACCGACCATTCCATACACATGGTCCGTCAGTGCGATTGTCTATCGCGTCAATCGTCTTTCGGAAATCTTCAATCTGCTTCTTGTTGGCATCGTCGGATTTGAAAATGCTATCACGACACAATGCCTCATATTCCTTGCAGATGTTGCGGTCAAGGACCAACATCAGGTCGAAATCATCAGGATCCCAGTCATAGTTTTCAATGAGCGCATAATATTTGTCTATCTCTTTTGACAAACGCTTGATAACTCCTCGTTCAGGTGAGTTTTTGAAACTACGTATAACATCCGTATGGGCATCATCATCAATTGATATATAACCGAATTTTGCCAATGCTATCGCATCGTCAAGCTCTATCTCACCGCCGTCAAGATAAGTCTTGGTTATAGCGGTGAAACGGGCGATTTGATTTGTGAGTTCCTCAATGTGTTTCTTTGGGGTGAGCATTAATTTAAGTGTTATATGTTATCAAATTTGGACATTTCCTTTGATTTGATAGAATCCGCCACTGCTATATATGGCTTCATGGCACTGTAATCACTATGCCCCGTCCATTTCATAACAACTTGTGGTGGGATACCCAATGCAAGGGCGTTACAAATAAAGGACCTGCGTCCAGTGTGAGTACACAGTAAATCGTGCTTTGGTCGAGTTTCATCAATCCGTTCACGCTGTCGGTAGTAAGTCTGCGTAATTGGCTCATCTAACTCAGCCAAACGACCAAGTTCTTTCAGATAATCATTCATTTTCTGATTGCTGATAACCGGCAGAACCTTTTCCTTTGGGAATGGAATTTCTGCATATTTAGCCAAAATAGCACGGCTATGTTTGTTTAGATCTATGCGTAGTGTGTCCGAAGTTTTTACGGTTGTCAACTCAATATGGTCAGATTTAATGTTGCTCTTGCGCAGATTATAGACATCAGAATGACGCAAGCCTGTCCAGCAGCAAAAGAAGAATACATCGCGAACTCGCTCAAGATATTGCTTGTCAGACGGAATCACGACATTCCCAACTTTCTTTAATTCCTCAACGGTAAGGAATACGATGGTTTTCTCCGGCTTTTTATAGCGTGGTTTGAATCTGTCATAAGCGTTATTGGTATGATAGCCCTGCTTGAAAGCCCATTTCATAAACCAAAGAAGAATACCATACATTTTACTGAGCGTTGAATTACGCATACCTTTCGTTTCTTGAAGATGGTCAAGGAATGCAGCGATACCCTTTTCATCCAAGTCCTCAAAGGTTAGGTTCTCACGGAAAGAACGAAGATGGCGTCCAAAAACATTTACCTTTGCGACCGTTGACTTCTCCCAATTATTGTTATGCCCATTGATATTGACAAATTCATCAAATCGCTCCCACAGGCTTATTGTTGGAGTCTCCTCCAGAGCAACCTCTACATTTTTCTCCTTATACGATTCTCCTTTCATTCTTTCTGAGAATGTCACCCGTAGCTCATCCGGAGAAGGAATGCACTCCTTTACTTCATACTCTTTGAATATCTTCTGAAGTTCGGTACGCATCTCATCAAGATAGTCATTGATTTCTGATGCCGTTTGGTGGAGTTTGTTTGTGGTCTTGGATTTTACACGCTGAACTGTGTCATCCCATTTAGCCACGTCAACACGATAACCAGTAGAGAAGTCAATGCGTGAGCCGGTATAAGTAACACGCATACGGATGGGTACGTTTTCAACGATGTCCACACCTTTGTTTTTACGTTTTTCGAGTTTGAAAGTTATGTTGCGTTTGATATTCATAATTTGGGTGTTAAGGTTTGTCTCACCCAAAATTACACCCATTTTGAATGACGTCAAAATACGCTTTACGATTGTTAACATTTCACACCATAAGCATAATTGACCGAGTATCAAACAACTGAGCGTTTGTGATTGTTCACGTACCTCATATTTTCGTTCCGCTATACTCCACCACTCAAGCGAATCTTGGAGATTTTCAAGGTTCGCTTTTATTTTATGCCGACTCAATCCCGGCGCCATG
>PDYJ01002341.1_pt1 | contig 24940 bp, 27 predicted proteins | sample 1430841 | NCBI WGS metagenome assembly PDYJ01 (sample SAMN07237672, study PRJNA390542) | Gut metagenome, whole genome shotgun sequencing project. | isolation source: fecal pellets | host: Mus musculus | place: USA: New York, NY | collected 2016-10 | reverse complement strand
GCGGTCTGTGGTGCCGTATCGACGACAAAATTCTGTATTTCAACCTCTCCACCCACCGTTTCACCGACATTCATTCACAGCTTGAAAAGAAACTCGCCACGGCCTTCGATGTCAGTCAGATACAGACAGCTACTGACGGCCGGACCGTCTTGAAATGCGCCGACGGCCGATATATCCTGCTGTCAGATTCCAACCCGGTCGAATCGGCGGCCTTTACTGACGAGCGTCCGAAATTGAAATACCACTCGCCCGCACCCGCAAACTTGGCAATGTCGGCGGCTATCGCAACGAAGACCTCCTCTACTCGCGCGCCGACTCCACAGGCACCGCCTGGCTCATCACCCGCGACGGCACGGTCCTCTCTGCCCCTCTGCCGCAGGCCCCTACTCCACGATAGCCCGCATCGATGCTCCTGATGGCTCTCTGACCTGCTGTACCATTGATTTAAGAGGCAACATCTGGCTGCGCAGCAACGACGGCGCCTTCTGCCTGACCCTCGGCCAACTCCCCTACACCTATCTCGCGCATCCTGAGCCCTCGATTGTCCGCGGCTGCGTCCGCGATCCGAAAGGGCGTATATGGATTTCTTACAGCGACAGCAAAGCCGTGGCAGTCTACTCTGATCTCAGCGCGCGCCCAGGTATCTCGGCAGTGACGGACATCTCCACGACTCTTTCGTCAGCTTCGGATCTCCGATCTACTCAATGTCGGCCGACCCGCAGGGCAACATGTGGTTCGGCAGCAAACCCGACGGCCTGTTCAGGCTCACACCGCAGTCAGCCGACGCTTATTCTGTCACAAACTTCCGCCACGATCCGGCGAAACCGGGCCTGACACCCGCGGCCAACGATATTTATGACATCATCTTCGACCGTCAGGGCCGCATGTGGCTTGCAACCATGCGCAAAGGCATCGACTGTGTCCTGAATCCTACATCGGTTGCCCCGGAATTCATCCATCTCGGTCAATTTGCCGACTATCCGCAAAATGCCGTCCGTGTGCGCCGGCTCGCCATCATAGGTGACAGCCTTATCACCGCCGCCACCACCGGCGGATTTCTCACCGTGGGCCTTCCCGCTGAGAAACGCTTCGACCGCACATCTTTCCGCCTGCATGTCAGCCGTCCCGGCGACGACTCCTCACTCGGCAACATCGCCGTCATGAACATACTCCCCGATGCCAAAGGCCGACTCTTCATCGCAACTGAAAGTGACGGTGTCAACATGCTCCCGCCCGAAATCTCAGCCGACTCCGACAGCGCGCGCTTCGTCCACTTCGACACGCGCACCGGTATGCCCGTTGACGTTGCCCTCTCGCTTGCCCGACAGGCAGTGCAGACGACATTCTCGTGGTCAGTAACAAGATGACCTACACCCTTGATCCGCTTTCAGGCCGCACCGTCACCTATCCCGCATCATTCTGGCACCGCCACATGCACTTCAGCGAGGCCGCTCCGCTACGGCTCGGTGACAACAGGTGGCTTCTGGGACTTGAAGACGGAGCGATCTCGGTCAACCTTGACCGTGCGGACACAGCCTTGCGCCCCGTGCCTCCGGTCATCTTCACCTCCGTAGCCCTCCAAAACCGCCCCGACAGCCTGATTTCGGCCCGCACGGACAGCATCATCCTCTCGCCTGACGAACGCAATATCACTATCAATTTCGCCGCACTCGACTACGGCTCAACCGAAGATCTGCAATATCAGTTCTCGATGGACGACAGCGACTGGAACAACCTCGGCACAAACCGCTCGGTGACCTTCCTCGACATGGATCCGGAGAATATCGCCTGCATGTCCGCTCCTCCGACAGCTCCGGCAACTGGCTTGACAACACACGAACTCTGACCCTGATCGTCACTCCGACCTTTTGGGAAACGCCCGCGGCCTATGTGCTTTACATCCTCGCCATCCTCCTGATCATAGTGAGCGTCACTTGGACCATAGTCTACATCCGCAGGATGAAACGCAAGCAGAAAGAACTGCTCGCCGCCTATCTCAGGCTCGTCGACAGCCACACCGAATCAGCCGAGCTCTCCACTCCGCCTGACAGCGCCCCGCAGCAACAGCCGTCGACCGCAACCCTCAGCCCGCCGATGAGGCCTTCATGGGCCGCGTCATGGACTTCATCAATCAGAACCTCGGCAACCCCGATGCCGGAATTGACGACATGGCAGCCGCTACAGCCACAAGCCGCAGCAGCCTGAACCGTAAGATGAAATCGCTGCTCGGCGTGACGCCGGCCGACTTCCTCAAAGAAAGCCGCATCAGCCGCGCGGCCACCCTGCTGAGCGAAACCGACCGCCCGATCAAGGAAATAGCCCTCGACTGCGGATTTTCCGACCTGAATTACTTTGGGAAATGCTTCAAAGCCGCCCGCAAAACCTCCCCACAGCCTACCGCCGCGAACACCGGACTGAATAACCGCCGCACCTATACAATTGTCTCAATGGCGATTACCTAATTTCATTACAGTACTCGCAGATCATGGAATAAGGCCCCGTTCCCCCAATATTTGTTATGGCCGGGGAACGGGGTCTAAGTATGGGGAGCAATGTAGCGATGCGCTTGCATCGTGACTGAACGCCGGTGCCGTTCCTACTCCTTATTTTCCGGTGAGGATGGTGCGGATGTCATGGAGCTTGTTGAGAGCCGCCATAGGGGTCAGGTTGTTGATGTCGAGATCGAGGATCTCATCGCGGAGCTGGGCAAGCACCGGATCGTCAAGCTGGAAGAACGACAGCTGCATTCCTTCAGCCTCATCGGCTACGGCCGAGAGGTTTCGGCTCACCTGCTCGTCGCTCTCGCGGTTGACTTTTTCAAGATGGCGGAGCACTTCATCGGCCCTCCTGACAATGGTCTGGGGCATGCCGGCGAGTTTTGCCACATGGATACCGAAGCTGTGTTCGCTGCCCCCGCGGGCGAGTTTGCGGAGAAAGACAACCTTGCCGTCGATTTCCCGCACCGATACATTATAGTTGACCACCCGGTTAAAACTTTTTTCCATTTCATTCAACTCGTGATAGTGGGTGGCGAAGAGAGTTTTCGGATGGATGCCACCGTGTTCGTGTATATGCTCCACGATGGCCCAGGCTATCGAAATGCCGTCGTAGGTCGAAGTACCGCGTCCGAGCTCGTCGAAGAGTATCAGCGACCGCTGGCTCATGTTGTTGAGAATCGAGGCCGCCTCGTTCATCTCGACCATGAAAGTCGACTCTCCGAGCGAGATATTATCGCTCGCGCCCACACGGGTGAAAATTTTGTCGACAATGCCTATGTGCGCGCTGTCAGCTGCCACGAAACTGCCGATCTGGGCCAGAAGCACATTCAGTGCCGTCTGACGCAGGAGGGCCGATTTACCTGACATGTTCGGACCGGTGATCATCATCACCTGCGTGCCGTTGTTCGACAGGGAGACCGAGTTGGTGATATAAGGCTCGCCGGGAGGCAGTTCTTTCTCAATCACGGGGTGGCGGGCCTCGACAAGTGAGAGTTCAAGAGAATCGTCGACCACCGGACGGTTGTAACGGTTTTCGAGAGCCACACGTGTAAACGAGCCGAACACGTCGAGCTGCGCCACCATCTGGGCATCGAGAAGAATGGCGGGGATGTATTCACAGAGATCCTGGACCAGAGAGGTGTAGATGCGCTGCTCGATGACAGCTATCTTGTCCTGTGCGCCAAGAATCTTCTCCTCATACTCCTTGAGTTCTTCTGTGATATAGCGCTCGGCGTTCACAAGGGTCTGCTTGCGGATCCATTCGGGGGGCACCTTGTCTTTATGAGTGTTGGTGACCTCGATATAATAGCCGAACACGTTGTTATATGCCACCTTGAGCGAGGGGATTCCGGTCAGCGCACTTTCACGCTGCTGAAGCTGCAGAAGATAGTCCTTGCCTTTGTAGGCAATCTCGCGCAGTTCGTCAAGCTCGCTGTCGACCCCTTCGCGGATCACCGGCCCACGATTGATGGCCGTAGGCGGATCAGGAGCTATCTCGCGCTCTATCCGTGCGGCCATTTCGGCGCAGGGATTGAGCTGACGGCCTATGCTTTCCAGCGCGGGCTGGCCCGATGAAAGGCAGATCTCTTTTATAGGCCCGATCATCGACAAGGCATGGTGCATCTGGATCAGTTCGCGGGGATTGACGCGCCCGGCCGAGACTTTTCCGATCAGGCGTTCCAGATCGCCTATCTGGGCGAGAGCGTCTTTAAGATCATCACGCTCTGAAGGCTCCCGGAAGAAATATTCCACGATATCGAGGCGCCGGTTTATCTCTCTCGCGTCTTTCAGCGGGAAGAGCACCCACCGGCGCAGCAGTCGCGCCCCCATAGGGCTTACAGTGCGGTCAATCACGTCAAGGAGGCTTTTGCCGTCATCGCTCATCGACTGGACGAGTTCGAGATTCCGCACTGTGAACCGGTCGAGCCTGACGGCTTTTTCCTCTTCCACGCGGGCTATCGAGGTTATGTGTGATATGTGGGTGTGCTGTGTGATGTCAAGATAGTGGAGAATGGCACCGGCGGCAACGACAGCCGATGGCATGGCGTTGATTCCGAAGCCCTTGAGCGAGCTTGTCTCGAACTGTTTGAGCAGACGGTCCATTGCGGCGTCTTCGGTAAAAATCCAGTCGTCGAGCTCGAAGGCAAGATAGTGTTCCGGGAAGCTGTCGGCCAGCAGTTTCTTGTTGCCGCGCTCCACGAGCACTTCTTTCGGAGCGAAATTGCCGAGAAGTTTTTCTATATAGTCAGCCGAACCTTCGGCTGCGAGAAATTCGCCGGTCGAAATGTCGAGAAAGGCCACCCCGATGGTCTGCTTACCGAAGTTGAGAGCCGCGAGGAAGTTGTTTTCGCGATGGTCAAGCAGAGTGTCGTTGATAGATACTCCGGGGGTGACCAGTTCGGTGATGCCGCGCTTGACAAGCTTCTTTGTGGTCTTCGGATCTTCCAGCTGCTCGCATATGGCCACCCGCTTGCCGGCTCTGACGAGTTTAGGCAGATAGGTGTCAAGAGCGTGGTGCGGAAATCCGGCAAGCTCCACATACTGGGCCGACCCGTTGGCCCTTCGCGTAAGGGTTATGCCGAGAATTTCTGACGCGGCTATCGCATCTTCGGAAAAAGTCTCATAAAAGTCACCGACCCTGAAAAGCAGAATGGCATCGGGATGTTTCTTCTTCATCTCCATGTATTGCTTCATCAGCGGGGTCTCAGCTATTTTTTTTGCCATATCATCAGTTGTCAGGCGCAAGGATTTTTTCTTATAACCCTCGCGTCCGTTTATTTTGAAATCAGTATAGAGGAAAATCGAACTACAAATTTACAAATTTTTCCATTCTTTATTGGCGTGATCCGGCAAATAATGCTAATTTTGCCATCCTCACAAATTCAAACATCAATATTATCAACTTAACATTTAACTCATCTGCATTTATGAAATCATCTTCTGTTATCTCAGCCGGCATCATAGCCCTCGGCATGGTGATTTCCGGTTTCTGCCTGAAAGCAGGCATTGACAACATCGCTTTCCGCGACCGCGAAGTGACAGTGCGCGGACTCGCCGAACGTGAGGTCGAAGCCAATCTCGTCACCTGGCCCATCACCTATTCACTGGCAGGCAACAATCTTCAGACCATCTATGACCAGGTCAGCAGCAACAATGCCAAAATCGTGAAATTCCTGACCTCAAACGGTATCAGCGATGACGAAATTTCAGTCAATCCGCCTGACGCTTATGACGCCACCTCGAACCGCTACCGCTCCGACTCGTTCAGCTACAACTATTCGATCAACTGCACGGTGACCGTCACTACCACCAAGGTGGCAAAGGTGCGCGAGCTGCTCAACCGCCAGTCTGAACTGCTCAAAGAGGGAATAGCATTCTCCAATTCCTATATCAACTATCAGTTCACAGGCTTGAACTCCATAAAGCCTGAAATGATAGCCGAGGCCACCAAAAACGCTCGCTCGGCAGCCGACCAGTTTGCAGCCGACAGCGACAGCCGTGTGGGAAAAATCAAGACTGCATCGCAGGGACAGTTCTCGATTGACGACAGCGACTCCTCGACTCCCTTCATCAAGAAAGTCCGCGTAGTCTCTACGATTGTCTATTATCTTGAGGACTGATCAGATTCAGCCTCTGTCATAATGGGGCATTTCAGCCGGAATCACCATCGAGATCTCGACAAGTCCGGCAATCCGTCCCTCAACGCGCCACGGTGTCTGGTAGATCATCTTCCGGACACCGTTTTTTGTAATCGTATATGCGTTTGACTCACCGGTGGCAAGCATATGACGGATCATGCTTACTGATTTTTCATTATGACACGGAATGAGATTGCGCCCACGCATATCTCCGTGTTTCGAAAATGTTTCGAGTGCCTTTTCATTCATATAGACCACCACTCCGTCGGCATCACACACGGTAACGGCACAGTTCATCTGAAAAGCCCAGTCGGGCAGCGATTTTTCAATATTTTCCATGATATTTCTTACTTTACCGCAAATATAGTGATTTGCCGCGAATATATGGACCGGCACAGCCGATGTTTTTTCATTGTCTTTTCGCCGACCTGCGGGCTTCACGACGCTGAAGACGCTCCTGACGGCGGCGCTGACGGCGGTTGAGCATGACGGCCGGAGCGGCATCTTCAGCCTCCTCCTCGCCCTCCTCGTCGGCTTCATCAAAGGGACGTGAAAGGGCTTTGAAAATATTTGCAAGTTTTTCAGGATCATAATCAGGGCCTGCCATTTCCCTGACTGACTCAGGAATAGCAGCGCAGGCCGGCTTCTGTGACGGCTCATTTTTAGCCCCGTCTGTGACAGTCGCGTCAGCCTGCGGCTTGCGTCTGCGCCTGCGGGCGGCCGCCGAACGGGCCATAGCTTTGTCTATCTCCGGCCGAAGCAGGGCAAACATCAGGCGCACGGATTCAACCACCGCGCCTGAGGGCAACAAACCCGCGCGCAGATATGACTCCACGCAACATATCGCCGACTCAGCGAGAGCATCTGACGGGCTTACAGATGCGAATGACGATCTGATGCGGGCTGAAATCTCATTATAAAATTTTTGCGAGACAGGGAGGCGGTGGGCGGCCGCACATTTTTTGCCCTTTGTGGCAGAAGCAGGTATTTTCATAGCGCATTATAAGAGGTTGTACACTTGTACGGTTAAGAGGTCGTTTAAAAACAATAGTTAAAATCTGAGCGAAAGTTTTGAGATGAAGAGCCATAGGTGCCCAAAACTTTCGCAAGCGAGGGTATTGTCTTTTTCCCTTTTAGTAATTTCATGTTTGAGTATTTTTTTAGTTACCTGAGCCTTGGTGTCTCTTTTGCTAAATTGTTGAAATTCGTCAGTCACATAGCTCGCTATGCTCCTTCCTCATTTGCAACAATTTATCTAAAAGATACACCACTCAGTTTTTAACTCTTGTTTTAATCGACCTCTAAATTTACCCACAAAGTTACACCCGCCCCACCCGTATTTAGTGCGATAATGCGGAGACAAGCAAAAAAATTTCGTATCTTTCTTCTAAAGAAAAAATCATCTCTTTATTCTGTCGGTGTATGAATCTCAGAATTTATATCTACATTTGCGGTAAGAAGTTACGAAAAGAGTGTGTTTTATTGGAAATGAGTTTAGGTTAATTGCTCATAATTGTAATAGATTGCGATTTATTTAGTTATCTGCTGCATTATTCTTCTGCGCATTGCGAAACCTACAAAGAACGGGGCAAGCCGAAAGCACGGTGCATGAATTTTGAGAAAAGTGTTAAATTTGTGACATGAAAACCGCAGATGCAATATGGATGTGCCTGCCCGAAGGCATGGACGAACTATTTGAAATGGTGCGCTTCGAGCGCACGGAACAGTCCTATGACATATGGCTTGACGAAAAGAAGAAACTGTCTGATGAAGACTATCGTAATCCAAATATCGTAGCGCGAGGCTATACGGATTATGTAACAATACAGGACTATCCGATGCGTGGACGACCTGTATTTCTTCACATGCGCAAGAACAAGTGGTGGGACAGGCAGACCAACGAAATCTTCAGCTACAATCTCGAACTTCCCAACGAGGAAGGAACACGACTCAGCGCCGAGTTCGTGGCTTTTTTAAAAGACGAAGGTGGAGACGACAGCCCTGTCGATTAAACAGATAGCGCAGATGTACTGCGTCAACGGCAAACATTTTGCCGACTTGTACCGCAATAAGATAAGCGGTTACGCCGACTGGTGCGAACAGGAGCTTGGCTGTGGGTTCTATTTCAACGCCGATAATATCGGCCCTTACATGAGTCTTGATGAGACGTGTCTGAGCAACGGGGAGGTATGGACGTTCCTGACCAACAAGGACGGCCACGGAGGCAAGGGAACACTTGCGGCAGCCATTCCCGGAACAAAGAGTGACGAAATTATATCCATACTCATCGGAGCTATGGAGAAATCAATCAGACGCAGGGTCAAGGAAGTGACCTGCGATCTCTCGCCATCAATGATGCTCATAGCCGCAGAAGTGTTCTATAACGCCCATGTAGTCAACGACCGTTTTCATGTCCAGCAGGTCTATAATGAGGCCGTTGACGAAATCCGCATTGACATTCGCCGACAGCTCATCGCAGAGGAAAACAACCGCGACAAGTCCGAACCGCCGGTAACGTACTCAAACGGAGAGACCATGCGCCAGATACTGGCCCGCAGCAAACACACTCTGATGATGTCGCAGAACAAATGGACTGACATACAGCGCCATCGTGTCAACATACTGTTCAAATACTATCCAATATTGAAGGCTGCATACAGCCTTGCGATGGAGCTGCGCAAGATTTTCAACGCTAAAATCTCACCGACAAAAGCCATGGGGAGGATGAACAAGTGGTATGAAAAGGTAATGGCATTGGGTAACAACAACTTCCGCTCGGTAATCAAAACATTCAAGAACCACGCCCCAACAATCCTGAACTATTTCCGTAGTCGTGCGACCAATGCCTCTGCCGAGGCATTCAACTCTAAAGTCAAAATATTTCGCTCACAAATGCGTGGTGTCCGGGACCGCGACTTCTTCATCTTCCGATTAGTCAAACTCTACGCCTAAAAATTTAACACTTCTAATTGCCCAATTTAACATATGCACCGTGCTTTCGGCTTGAGCCCAAAGGGGTCAAGCCGAAAGCACGGTGCATGAATTTTGAGAAAAGTGTTAAATTTGTGGCATGAAAACCGCAGATGCAATATGGATGTGCCTGCCCGAGGGCATGGACGAACTATTTGAAATGGTGCGCTTCGAGCGCACGGAACAGTCCTATGACATATGGCTTGACGAAAAGAAGAAACTGTCTGATGAAGACTATCGTAATCCAAATATCGTAGCGCGAGGCTATACGGATTATGTAACAATACAGGACTATCCGATGCGTGGACGACCTGTATTTCTTCACATGCGCAAGAACAAGTGGTGGGACAGGCAGACCAACGAAATCTTCAGCTACAATCTCGAACTTCCCAACGAGGAAGGAACACGACTCAGCGCCGAGTTCGTGGCTTTTTTAAAAGACGAAGGTGGAGACGACAGCCCTGTCGATTAAACAGATAGCGCAGATGTACTGCGTCAACGGCAAACATTTTGCCGACTTGTACCGCAATAAGATAAGCGGTTACGCCGACTGGTGCGAACAGGAGCTTGGCTGTGGGTTCTATTTCAACGCCGATAATATCGGCCCTTACATGAGTCTTGATGAGACGTGTCTGAGCAACGGGGAGGTATGGACGTTCCTGACCAACAAGGACGGCCACGGAGGCAAGGGAACACTTGCGGCAGCCATTCCCGGAACAAAGAGTGACGAAATTATATCCATACTCATCGGAGCTATGGAGAAATCAATCAGACGCAGGGTCAAGGAAGTGACCTGCGATCTCTCGCCATCAATGATGCTCATAGCCGCAGAAGTGTTCTATAACGCCCATGTAGTCAACGACCGTTTTCATGTCCAGCAGGTCTATAATGAGGCCGTTGACGAAATCCGCATTGACATTCGCCGACAGCTCATCGCAGAGGAAAACAACCGCGACAAGTCCGAACCGCCGGTAACGTACTCCAACGGAGAGACCATGCGCCAGATACTGGCCCGCAGCAAACACACTCTGATGATGTCGCAGAACAAATGGACTGACATACAGCGCCATCGTGTCAACATACTGTTCAAATACTATCCAATATTGAAGGCTGCATACAGCCTTGCTATGGAGCTGCGCAAGATTTTCAACGCAAAAATCTCACCGACAAAAGCCATGAGGCGGATGAACAAGTGGTATGAAAAGGTAATGGCTCTTGGTAACAACAACTTCCGCTCGGTAATCAAAACATTCAAGAACCACGCTCCAACTATCCTGAACTACTTCCGTCATCGTGCGACCAATGCCTCTGCCGAGGCATTCAACTCTAAAGTCAAAATATTTCGCTCACAAATGCGTGGTGTCCGAGACCGCGACTTCTTCATCTTCCGATTGGTCAAACTCTACGCTTAAAAATTTAACACTTCTAATTGCCCAATTTAACATATGCACCGTGCTTTCGGCTTGAGCCTAACTTTGTCGCAATGTTCATTTACATTTAAATTTCCTCGTGTTTTTATCCAAGGCATTTCGCTATGGGACAATCGTTCTAATTCCGCGCCACTATATTTAAGATAATTCTCTAATATAAAATCAACAAATTCAGCGTCTTCTGGCGATAAACTCACATTATGATTCAGGCAATCATTAATGTTTATTTCAGAATATAGATATTTCGTAGGATTAAACCGATTATAGATTTCTCTATTTACCGGACCATGAACCCATGCTTCGAACTCGCCGTCAAACATAGGTTTTTTATTGATCCCATACGACCATGCTTGAACATAATACAGTAATTTCTGCAACTTTAAATTAATTAAAGAAGCAAATTTATCTTCCGATTTTACTCGTAAGATAATATAATCTGTTATATCATGGATTGAGCTCATCTGAATTATAACTAATATCAATGCAAAGTTAATAACTTTTTCTAAGATAACAAAATAATGAATTGAATTGATGTGATTTATTCCTATTTATTCTAATGTTACTGAATTTTGTTGTATCTTTGCGGGTTGTTTGGCCGGAAGGCCCGAAAATATCTGAAAATATCAAATAAACCACCATAAATTATGCTTACAGCTAAGGAAATACGCGAATCTTTCAAAGAGTTTTTCCGCTCAAAGGGCCATCACATCGTGCCCTCCGCCCCGATGGTGATCAAGGATGACCCCACCCTGATGTTCACCAACGCCGGCATGAACCAGTTCAAAGACATCATTCTGGGCAATAAAGCCGCGAAATACCAGCGAGTGGCCGACTCGCAGAAATGCCTCCGCGTTTCAGGCAAGCACAATGACCTTGAGGAAGTGGGTATGGACACCTACCACCACACAATGTTTGAAATGCTCGGCAACTGGTCGTTCGGCGACTATTTCAAACAGGAAGCCATAGACTGGGCCTGGGAATATCTCGTGGACGTGCTCAAGCTCGACCCGGCCCGCCTCTATGCCACTGTGTTTGAAGGCGCGCCTGATGAAGGACTCTCTCGCGACGACGAGGCTGCCGGATATTGGGAAAAGCATCTCCCCGCATCTCACATCATCAACGGCAACAAACACGACAACTTCTGGGAAATGGGCGACACAGGCCCCTGCGGTCCCTGCTCGGAAATCCACATCGACCTCCGCAGCGATGAAGAACGCGCTCAGACTGACGGCGCATCGCTTGTCAACAAAGACAATCCTCTGGTGATCGAAATCTGGAACCTCGTGTTCATGCAGTTCAACCGCAAGGCCGATGGTTCTCTCGAATCGCTCCCGGCCAAGGTGATCGACACCGGCATGGGCTTCGAACGTCTCTGCATGGCTCTCCAGGGCAAGAAATCAAACTATGACACAGACGTGTTCACTCCGCTGATCAGCCGCATTGCGCAGCTCTCAGGCAAGGAATACGGCAAAGACGTCAAGGTCGACGTGGCCATGCGCGTGATTGCCGACCACGTCCGCACAATCGCATTCTCGATTGCCGACAGCCAGCTTCCCGGCAACGCCAAGGCCGGCTATGTGATCCGCCGAATCCTGCGCCGTGCCGTCCGCTATGCCTACACCTTCCTTGACCAGAAGCAGGCGTTCATGTACAAGCTTGTCAACACCCTCATCGACTCTATGGGCGAAGCTTATCCCGAAATCGCTTCACAGCGCGAACTCATCATGAAGGTGATCAAAGAAGAGGAAGACTCTTTCCTCCGCACTCTCGACAAGGGTATCGCCATTCTCGACGAGGCCATCAAAAACGCCCGCAAGCAGGGCAAAAACGAGATTTCGGGCAAAGAGGCGTTTGTGCTTTTATGACACCTACGGCTTCCCGCTCGACCTCACAGAACTGATACTCAAGGAAAACGGCATGACTCTCGACAAAAAGGAATTCGATGTCGAGATGGAAGCACAGAAAACCCGTGCCCGCAACGCCGCTGCTGTCGAAGCCACAGACTGGGTGACCGTCAGCGAAGGCGAAACCGAATTCGTGGGCTACGATGTGACCTCAGCACCCACCCGCATACTCCGCTACCGCAAGGTGACTCAGAAAAACAAGGAGTTCTATCAGATAGTGCTCTCCACCACTCCGTTCTATGCCGAAATGGGCGGACAGGTAGGCGACAGCGGATGGCTCGAATCGGCCGACGAAAAGATCGAGATCTACGATACCAAGCGCGAAAACGGCCAGGCAGTTCACCTGAGCAAGAAACTCCCTGCCAACGTGGAAGCCGAATTCACCGCCCGCATCAACGAAGCCAACCGCCGCGCTACCGAGTGTAACCACACCGCCACCCACCTGCTCCATGCCGCACTCCGCGAAGTGCTCGGCTCACACGTGGAACAGAAAGGTTCTTACGTGTCGCCCGGAATGCTCCGCTTCGACTTCTCTCACTTCCAGAAAGTCACTCCTGAAGAACTCCGCAAGGCAGAGCGTATAGCCAACGCCAACGTGCGCAAGGCCATCGCGCTTGACGAACACCGCCACATGCCGATAGCCGAAGCTCTTGAAATGGGCGCAATGGCTCTCTTCGGCGAGAAATACGGCGAAGAAGTGCGTGTGGTAAGATACGGTGACTCAGTAGAACTCTGCGGCGGCACCCACGTGCCCAACACCGGCAATATCGGCATGATCCGCATCATTTCCGAATCGAGCATCGCCGCCGGCATCCGCCGTATCGAGGCAGTGACCGGCGAAGTGGCCGAAGACATGATCGACCAGCTTTCAGACAACATGCGTGAAGTCGGCGAACTGCTCCACAATGCCCCTGACGTGCTCCAGGCTCTCCGCAAGTCTATCGAGGAAAATGCCGAACTGCGCAAGCAGGCCGAAGAATATTTCCAGGAACGCATCCGCAACCTCACAGCCGATGCCATTGCCAAAGCCGAGACCGTCAATGACATCAGACTCGTGTCGATCACCGGTGTCCGTATGCCCGATGTGGTCAAAGGAATTGCCTTCGGAGTGCGCCAGCAGTCACCTGAAAAGACTGCGTTTATCGCAGCTACAGTCGACATGGGAGGCAAGCCACTGCTCACCGTGGCTTTCACCGATGACCTTGTCAAGGAAGGGCTCAACGCCTCAGCGATTGTACGTGAGGCAGCCAAAGCCATCAAGGGTGGCGGCGGCGGCCAGCCCGGATTCGCTCAGGCAGGCGGCAAAGACAAAGACGGCATAGCCCAGGCATTCCAGGCAATGCACCAGGCCATCTGCAAATAAGCACATCCTGCATCAGCAGATAAAAATCACAAAAAACGCTTCGGACCAACTGTGGTCCGAAGCGTTTTTTCTACTGCCTGACCGCTATCTACAGACTTGCCGGGAAACAATTCATATCCTTGCATGAAGGCAGAACAAAAGACCCGCAAACGTGTATCGGATTCAGATCACGCTTGCGGGTTTTCTATTTTGTCAGTGACGGCCTGCGGAAGAGATGATCAGGCTTTCTGCGGGTAGAACTTTTCGCGGGCGGCGAGCACCTTCTCGTCGGTGATATAGTCATCATAGTCCATCATCTTGTCGATCGTACCGCCTGGAGTAAGCTCGATGATGCGGTTGCAGACAGTCTGGATAAACTCATGGTCATGGCTTGACAGAAGCAGATTGCCCTTGAAGGCCTGAAGCGTATTGTTGAAGGCCTGGATCGACTCAAGGTCAAGATGGTTGGTTGGCGAGTCGAGTACGAGAGTGTTGGCATCGGCCATCATCATGCGGGCTATCATACAGCGCATCTTCTCTCCACCGGAAAGCACTGATGCTTTCTTGAGCACCTCCTCGCCTGAGAACAGCATCTTGCCGAGGAAGCCTTTGAGATAGATCTCTGAGCTGTCATTGGAGAACTGCGAAAGCCAGTCAACGAGGTTGAGGTCGCAGTTGAAGAAGGCAGAGTTGTCGAGCGGCAGATAGGCGGTAGTGATAGTCTGGCCCCATTCATAGGTGCCCTCGTCAGCCTTGCGGTTGCCGGTTATGATCTCAAAGAGGGCAGTCATCGCACGCGGGTCGTGGCTGAGGAAAGCGATCTTGTCGCCCTTCTCCACCTGGAAATTGACATCCTTGAAAAGGATCTCGCCGTCGATCGATGCTGTGAGACCCTTGACTTCAAGAATCTTGTTGCCGGGCTCACGGTTGGGGGTGAAGATGATGCCGGGATAGCGGCGCGATGAGGGCTGGATCTCCTCGACATTGAGTTTTTCGAGCATTTTCTTGCGCGAGGTGGTCTGCTTCGACTTGGCCACGTTGGCGCTGAAGCGCTGGATGAATTCAAGAAGTTCCTTGCGTTTTTCCTCGGCTTTCTTGTTGGCTTGCTGCTGCTGGCGCAGGGCGAGCTGTGATGACTCATACCAGAAGCTGTAGTTTCCGGCAAAGAGGGTGAGTTTGTTGTAGTCGATATCGAGAGTGTGGGTGCAGACGGAGTCAAGGAAGTGACGGTCGTGGCTGACCACAAGCACAGTGTTTTCGAATTTCGACAGATAGTCTTCGAGCCATGCCACGGTGTCGAGGTCAAGGTCGTTGGTAGGTTCGTCAAGCAGCAGGTTGTCAGGATTTCCGAAAAGAGCCTTGGCGAGAAGCACGCGGACTTTCTCGTTACCGCTCATGTCGCGCATGAGAGTATAGTGCTTGTCTTCCTTGATGCCGAGACCGCTAAGGAGGGCCGCAGCGTCGCTTTCGGCATTCCAGCCTTCGAGTTCGGCGAATTTCTCCTCCAGTTCAGAGGCGCGGATGCCGTCGGCATCAGAGAAATCTTCCTTGGCATAGAGAGCGTCTTTCTCCTGCATGATATCCCAGAGCACAGTGTGGCCGCGGAGCACGGTTTCCATCACCGTGCAGTCGTCAAACTTGAAGTGGTCCTGTTCAAGGACGCTCATGCGCTCGCCTGGACCCTGGCTCACAGTGCCGTGAGTGGGCGAAAGCTGATCGCTGAGAATGCGCATAAGAGTCGATTTGCCGGCTCCGTTCGCACCGATTATACCATAGCAGTTGCCCGGAGTGAACTTGAGATTCACGTCCTGAAAGAGCACACGCTTGCCGAATTGGATTCCTAAATTGTTAACAGCTATCATCTAATTTTTTATATAAACTCTTCGAGAATGATTGATTCTGATTTTTCGGGGTGCAAAGTTACGAATTTTTCTCCACATAAACTAATGATTTTCCACCGGATATGCGATAGCGTCTGCCGATATGGCAAAAAGTGTCAAAGTAACGGCTGTCGCAGTGAACTTTGTTTGCAGGGTTTTTCATTTTTTATATTTATCTTTGCGACAAATTCATCACAATGATTCGGTAAAAATCACCGAAGTGGTTGAAACTTAAGTTAATATATCGAATCGTCAAATACAAATGAATCGCCAAAGCGTTCATTATAAAAACATTAAACAATATGAACGTATTGGCGATTCTCAAAGACTTCACCTTTCGGTGTAAGTCGGTATTTGAAAATACTACAACCAAGATGAGCAAAAGGTTCCTCAACTGGCTGATTTTAACAATACGCACTGTGGCGTTGATTCCGGGCAAAGTCAATTTTACCCGGCTGTCGCGCTATGGCGGTCGTACAGCCAAGACCTTTGCTTCCAATTTCAAGACATCCGTAGACTGGATGAAAGTCAACATAGGTATGGCGCAGGATTGTTTTGGGCCGGCCGATGACATGGCAGTGGCAATCGATCCGTCGTTCATTTCAAAAGCAGGCAGACTGACGTATGGCATAGGCCGTTTCTGGTCAGGGGTGGCACAACGTGTCAAACGCGGTCTGGAGATAATGGCGATCGGGCAATAAGTCTGAGTAAACATACATGCGTGATGCTCGGTGCTGTCCAGTCACCGAACTTCAGGACTCTTGAATCTGAGAAACAAATGTCAATGCTTGACTGGTATGTGGCACTTGTCAGGTCAAAGGCGACAGAGCTGCTCTCACTGACGGATATTCTGGTTGCCGATGCCTTTTTCTCCAAATATGAGTTTGTAAATGAAGTGATTGGCATGGGATTTCGATTTGTCGGGAGATTACGTGCCAACTCATATCTGAGGTATCTGGCCATACCGGATTCCTCCGCCCGCGAAGACGCGGCAGAAAGAAAAAGTATGGAGAGAAAGTGGATTTCTCCAACCTTGACATGTCCGTCTTCACTTCATTCATATATGAGGATTCCAAAGGAAACAAAACCCGATGTCACACGGCGGTCGTACATTCGAGGGCATTGAAACGCGACATCCGTATCGTGGTCTGTCCGGTTGAAAACGCAGAGCCTCTTCTTTACTTCTCTACCGACACCAATATGAGGTCTGAAAAGATCATCGGTTTCTACCGCACCCGCTTTCAGATTGAGTTCGGCATACGCGATGCCAAACAGTTTACAGGACTCCAGTCGCAACAGACACGCGACAAAGACCGGCTTGACTTCGCATTCAATCTTTCCTTCACTGCACTCAATGTCTGCAAGGAGGTCATAAGGAAAGATTATCCGGATCTTTCGTTAGCACAGTTCAAACGGCTTATGTTTGAATCTTATCTCGCCTCTACAATTATTTCGACCTACGGAAAATCTCCGCATCTCAAAATAATTCAGAAAATAAATCATCGGTTGGCTCAGTTAGCGGCTTAGCCAAGACTGAACAACCTCAAATTTTACCGAATCATTGATATTTGATTCCTTGACAACAGCTCTGATAAAATCAATCAGCGGCTTATGCTTTTTGTTATTGACAGATGTCGGCCCGACCTTGCCTGTAAGGCAGGCAATACAGTCAATAGTATCTGTAAATGACAGATTGCGACTGGTTACTATCAGTTTAAGGAGCGCGTCTTTCCTGTCATCGTTGTTGATTTCCCGGATTAGCCAAAGTTTAGGGTGAAAGTTGGCTTTGTGGTTCGGCGGTCAAATACTTCAAAGATATTACGTTCCATCAACGAATACACTTTTCGTATGGCCGGTGGTACTGCTATTCCTCCTTTGTTGCAGAAGACAACAACCTTCTCACTGCTCTTTGCGATGGCATCTAACAGCAGGTGGTGAGACTGAATGACATTATCGTCCATTTCACCAAGCATACCAAATGCCAGATGGGCGGTAAGCATGGCCTCGAAACTCAAGCAATAGGTCATTCCAAGTGCAAAGTCGGTAGAATAACCTGGTGTAGGTGAGAGGAGATCGCCATACAGATGTTCTTTCAGTAATTTATCTGCCATAGTCTTGCTTTGGGTTTCTGATTTCGTTTACCATTGTCCGAACTGTTTCCCAACGGAATGTGTTAGGTCTGGATTTCCGCGCCGTTGATCCCGATAGGCGTTATTGCCAATTTTACTGCGCTCTTTCTTGACGGTCTGTTCACGGTTCTTGACAAGCTGGTCAAGTTGTGAACGATCGCCTGTCCTAATTGCTTCATAGCAATCCTTGCAAAATTCAGTGAACATAGGATCAATGGAACGGATGTAGTCAAACAGGGCTTCGTATGCTTTCTGATTATAGATATCCTCCTTGTATTCCTCTAATAGTTCAAAATATTTTTTATCGCAATATTCGGCATCATCTGACTTGCCAAAACTATAATAGTAGCGATAGTTGAATCTCCAGTCAGCAAGATGGATGAGTTTGGAAAATAACACAGATTTTTTGTAAATATCAAGCACATCCGGAGTCAGGCCGGCCAATATTTTCTCTATATCGAAATATTTGATACCATCAGGGATTTCGAATTCGCTGTCAATGAGATAGGCGAGCATAGAGCCTTGGCAACTTGCATGTATTCTATCTTTGAGAAAGGATGCTTCCTTCTCTGACAAGGAAAGCTCCATAGTCTTCCCGTTAAAGAAATCATAAGTCTCGCCACAGGTCATGATTAACTGTTTTTCTCCGGTCATGTCACCTGCATCCTCTGTCAGGTCATCGCCCTTCGGTATGCGATTGCTATGAGGATCTTCGAAGCGTTTCTTATTAAGTTCAAGAATCAATCGTTCTACTCCGGTATCAGGAATAATGCCATATCGGGCTAATCCGCTGCCGTAAATGTAGGCGGGATCATACTTGACATATTTGGTGTGGTCATTCAAGGCATCTTTTAAGGTATTTATTCCAGTTATACCTTTTTCGAATGTGTTGACTTGACCATTGTCCCATTTTGCCAATTGCCTCGTTATCTGTATTTCAGCTTCTTTGATGAAAGTGCGGACCTCGGCAAGGTTTTGAAACTTACGGCTCTTGAATGCGGTATGGTAATATAATGAAGACAACACTACAAAATACTTGGCATGATGCTGAAGGGTAGAGGTGCCGGGAAACAGGGTGTTGGAGAAGTGATCCCGTACTCTGCCAATACCTAACTCCTCGATAGCTTCTGATTCCTGCAGCAACTGCATCATCTTGGCTACACGCTTCTTTTCTGCTGTGTTGAAGTTTACAAATCCTATTTGCATTATAGATGGAGTATTAGACATAAAATTGGCTACGATCAAATCATTGCGCTTGATGCCGGATCTGTGGGTTTATGTCGAGTAACTGCCGGATAAATTCCTCCTGCCGGACCGGAGAGATGATGAGCGGAATATAGCTTTTGAGAATCTTGCGGTCGGTAAACGTGATTGCCAGACGGTGAGACAACGATGTGGCCGGAGCCGAGAGTACACTCTTTGTCGGTTTAATTTCCTTAATCTTGTCAATAGGGTAGGCGGTAGGGATAAAGAGCGAGTACACTACCAGTTTGTTGCCGTCAATCCGGTAATAGGTACCGATAAATCCCGTTAAAATGAACGCTAATATCGCTAAACCGACTGTGATAGTGATCAGCAATAAACTATGGTCGATGAAACAAGGTATCAGACAACACGCCACCGCAAGTCCAATGATGAGCCACGTCGACCCATCCCACATCGAGTTATATCTTGTTCCTTCAAATTTCTCCATAACCAATAAATTGTGTATCGGATGTTTATATCGGTTACGCAAAATTACTACAAATATTTATTTTGCCAAATGCGTAATGTTTATTCTGAATTTATTTCGTTCTGTTATGCACATAGTTGTCAGAATGGCAAGATCATTTCAAATTGCCTGTTTATAATCGGTATATTTCTATTGTTCAAAAAATGGTGAAGCGAGATGTCATCGGTCGGGATATTCAGAATTTTTATAAAGTCGGTTTTCATCATTGATACTGCTTTTTGCAGCAACAGGGAGGCAATGCCTTGACCTCGAAAATCTTTAATAGTACCGGTCCCGGTGTCGTAGGCAGTTGAAATCCGGTTATGCTTACCGATTCCGTTTAATGTGAACGCTACAATTTCATCATCTGCAAATGCTGTATCATCGATGAAGGCGGTGAAGCATCATGCTCCATCGCCTTCATTTGCCAAAATTTATTTTCAGTGGCAAAGAGCTAAGGTGATAACAGCCGCCAAAAGGCAACGTTGTGGCTTTAATTGTTGCATCCGCAGGTATAATTATCGTCGCACTTGCAATTGGCTATCACCATACCTTCACGGAGTGCCTTCTCCATATCCGGACCCGTTGCCTTGCGAACAATGGCAAGTGCGAATTCGAGCGTTGTTCCGGGACCCTTTGAGGTTATAAGACGGTCTCCGATTACCACTGGCTCCTCAGAGTATATCCCGCCATTATTTTCAAAGTCTTCTTTGAGGAACGGATAACCGGTGGCTTTTACCCCGTTGATGATACCGAGCGGACCAAGCACCAGAGCCGGAGCGGCGCATATAGCGGCGATGTTGCCTCCTTTTTCCCAATGGGCTTTCACAAGTTCGCTCAGCTTTTCGTCAAGGTTTACTGCATCCTCCGATTTGTCTGCACCGGGGAATATGAGCCAGTCTATCCGGTCGGGGGACAAATCGGAAACACTCATGTCGGCAACGATGAGGTTGCCTGTGGCTCCTTTTACAAGACGGTTATCTGTCATGGAGACGGTGAAAACCTCCATCCCGGCACGTCGCATGACATCAACGGGCGCCAGAGCCTCGATTTCATCGAAGCCTGTTCCAACCATCACGAACACTGCCTTGCCAGAAGGTTGAGCCGATGGAGGAATGCTGATACTGATTTCAGTCATAATTTGTAGGTTTATGTTGTTTTAGTTAACTTTGCAAAGGGTAACTGCTACCTTTGGATAGTGCAAAGTTAGCTGTCAATGCACTACCATGCAAGAGGTTACTTTGAGAGTAGCCACTTACTTCAAACTCACTTTTAGTCAATATCAGACAGATGAAGACCGAAAAAATTTCAGAAAAATATTCATGTGTCGCCACATGCCCATGAGGAACGTGATAGCACATTTCGCAAATAAGTGGTCGATGCTCCTGCTTGTCATACTTGACGAGTTCGGCGTAATGCGTTTCAACGAATTGTCGAGGGCCATCCCCGACATATCTCCGAAAGTATTGTCAGGCCATCTGAAAACACTTGAATCAGTCGGACTGGTAAAGCGAATCCTATATGCCGAGGTGCCACCTCGCACAGAATACGAGTTAACCGATTTGGGTAGAACCTTGATACCAATACTCAATCAGCTGTCAGATTGGGACGCAGGCATCTTAACGATATAACCAAATCTCTTTCAAAATATCAATAGGAATTTTATACGTCAAACAGAATGAAGATGGCAGAAAAAAACTATCACCTTCATTCTGTTTACAGGTGTATTTCCGGATATTGTCAGAGCAGGCTTTTACGCTCGGTTATATCAGCATCGGTCATTGTATAACCACCGAGACTGTCTTCTTTTGCCTGTATACAGATGTAGGTCATCGCTTCTGTTGAGGTACATTTGAGATTGCGGTCGCAGTTGGTTGACACTCGGATTACAGAACCCTCCGCCACATCAAAGACGTTGTCGTCAACCTGAAATTTACCTGCTCCGGACAGGATTATGTAATTTTCCTCGTTAGCCTTGTGGCTGTGGAAGAATGGCACAGCAGCGCCCGAAGACAGAGTGCCGAATGAAATCTCGCATGAAGTGGCGCCGGTGGCTTCCTTAACGAACTGTTTTCCTTCGAAGCCACACAGCGTGCCGATGGATGCGTGGGCGAATTTATCGCCGGAATTGAGAGTCTTGATTTCGCTCATATTTCTTGGTTTGAAATTAAATTATTAACTTTGCGACAGTAAGCCGCTTTCATTTGGATAGTGCAAAGTTAAGTCATGTTTTTGAGTCATGCAAGACGTTACTCCGATGTAAGGCGCTAACTTTTAGGTAACTATTTTTGATTATGAACGCATTGCCACTGAAAGAAAATTTGAAAAAATATACAGGCATAGCATCGTGTCCTGTCAGAAACGTCATAAGCCGGTTTTCCGGCAAATGGACTATGCTCGTTCTCTGTGTCCTTGCTGAGAACGAGGCAACCCGCTTTAATGAAATCGGGAGGGCAATTCCCGATATATCACCTAAAGTCCTTACAGAAACTCTAAAAAGCCTTGAAGCCGATGGTCTGATTTCAAGGAAGCTGTATGCCGAGATTCCTCCCAAAGTGGAGTATTCACTGACAGAGCTTGGCAAAAGCCTCATGCCGTTACTTGGCAATCTTATTGAATGGGCACTCGACAACTTCAATGCAATAGCTAAACGGTAGAGATTTCCTTTTGAAGCACGTTGAGGAAGCGAGCTGCATGGGCACCATCCATTTGGGTGTGATGGAACTGGAATGATACCGTGAGTGTTGTCTTGAACCAGCGGCGACGGTATGCACCCCATATCATGAAGGGGTTGTTGAACACTCCGCTATACATTCCGACAGCTCCGTCTATGTCGTATTGAGCTAATGCTGATGTGCCGATAACCATGCTGTTGGTTAAATCGTGATTCTCGCAGGTTTCGGCGACCTGACGTGTCAGACGTAAATAATCCTTATTGAAGCACGCGAGGTCGTCACTGAAAGGGATATCGCATGAGCTGACCTCATCCTGTGAGTTGGCAACAATAGTATTGACGGCAATCGTGTCATATCTGATGAGTTTGTCACCGACCGGGAGCATATAGAACTCTTTTATCTGAGAGGCGGCTTTGCCGATGCTCCAGCACATCAACATATTGAATTTCAGACCTCGCTTTCGGCTGATATGCCGTAAACGAGTTACATCGAGAGTCTTGATCAATGTCACCATCGGCATCGGTGCCTTCATCCACATTTCATAAGCGTAGGCTCGTGTGGTATCTTTCGGATTTACTTCCTGCATCATAGTTTTTTTGATGCAAAGTTATTAGGATAACAGCGCTCCCGATAGAACAAAAGCGACATTATGCCGGAGCTGTAAACAGATCTGAGTATGGTGCGCAGTGCTTTATAAGCGCCTCAGGAGTATAACCGCTCAGTTCCTTGAAATTCCTTATAAAGTGTGACTGGTCGGAGTAGCCGCATTCGGCAGCGATTCCGGCATAGTTGCTTTCTCCTCGTTGCATCAGCCACAGTGCCTTTTGAAATTTCACGATGCGGGCATATTCCTTAGGATTCATCCCGACCGTTTCGCGGAACACTCTTTCATATTGCCGCTTGCTGAGACAAGCTCTGTCAGCAAGAGCATTCACAGATGTTGAAGGAACGGAGAGCAATGTGCCGATTGTCGAACCCACTCGGCTGATATTCAATACCGGACGGATCTTCGATGTCAGAAAATCCTCCAGTATATCAATACAATCTTTCGCATTCTCACAGTCGAAAATCTTTTGAGCAACATCATTCACTTGCCGATTCTCAATGTTATAACCGGATATTTCAAGATTGTAGAATGCTGATGGCGGCATATCGATAAACATTCCGATGGTATGTGGGTAGAAAACCGCCACTATCATTTCCAGACTTCCGTCTGATTGAATATGCGCAGGAAAATTCACTTGTCCGCTAATAGTAAATTGCGACTGGCTCTTGTCAAGTTCCGGTATATAAAGCGGTGTTTTTTTTGTGAAAGATTATCTGCGGACAACCGATAGGAAATGTCAGGATGCTGAAAGGCTCATCGCCTTTCAGTACCCAATAGTAGCGCACATATGGCGCAGCTCCTCTCTCGGTTGATAGATTATCATCAGCGTTTAATAATCAAGCAATCTACCACAGTCGTGCCAGTCGCCTATCATCTCGCCATGCTCACTTGCGTTGACCAGTTTTGTGAGTCGTGAGGCGAAGAGTGCGCTGTTGGATTTATTAGCTTGTATGTTATCTATTTTTACACGCTGGTAAAGTTCTGGAAATGACCGGAAGTTTGACCAAAGCCACAGGATAGGCTTCAAATTCTGTGATAATGTCAGTATCGATGACAAATTCAGCATCGAGGTCGGGACAGGCTGCCCGACCTCTGTCGGTCATCAATCCAAGTTTATCAAGGCGGCGGCATCGCTCTTTGTTGAGTTCTGTCCAACGCCCCTTTTTGGTTCGTGGCCCGAAGCGCTGCAATGTAACACCACCCACATTCTTCACCGTGGAATCTATCCATCCGAAACAGAGAGCCTCCTCGACAGCATCGAGATACCATAATGCGTCAACAGGCGGAGTCTTGCCTCGCTTTACCGCAATCCAGCACTCCTTTTCGCAAGAGCTGTTCTCCATAAGCCATTGTCGGAATCTCTCGCGGCGTGTTATGTCAAGAATGTTCTTCGGTGTCATTTTTATTGAAATCTTTGTATAGATATACCATATCGCGAAGCGTTACATCTTCCTCGACAATAGGATTGGGATAGTTGTCAGTGAAGAAATTGGGGATTCGATGAGAGTAGCGATAGCCGCAAGCCTGATAGAAACGAAGTGTGGAGGGTGTTTCGCCTGTACTGAGGATTATCTTCTTGTCAGGATACAATTTCTCCACATATTCAAGCATCTTACGGCCTATGCCTCTGCGACGAAATGCGGCATCTACTGCCAGATTCTTTATCTCAACCGAGCCGTTATCATTCTCAACCGTCACAATCACAGCAACATCTTTATTGTCAATCGAACCGACATAAAGGCTTCCCCGGTCGAGATACTTCATGATCATATCTTCCGATTCATCGCCAATAAGCAACAAGTCAATGAAATCTCGCTTGTCGTCTTCAACTTTTCTTATAACCAAAGAAGAAAGACTGAGTCGGAATGCTTTCGACGGTGTCCCATTGTTGTCATAGTCGGTGAAGTTGATGAATCCACATTTCTCAGCTACCCGCTGAGAGGCTTTATTGGCGACATCAGTCGTAATCAGCAGTGAGTCAAGGCGAATATTATTGCGGCAAAATTCAATCATGGATTTCAATGCTTCCGAGGTCAATCCTTTGCCCCAGTACTGAAAACCTATCCAATATCCGACTTCCCGCTCGTTTGCAAATGGCTTGTAATGCTCGGCTCCAGCCGGCACAAGTCCTATGCAACCAATAGGTTCGTTGGTTT
>PDYJ01000795.1_pt1 | contig 24960 bp, 24 predicted proteins | sample 1430841 | NCBI WGS metagenome assembly PDYJ01 (sample SAMN07237672, study PRJNA390542) | Gut metagenome, whole genome shotgun sequencing project. | isolation source: fecal pellets | host: Mus musculus | place: USA: New York, NY | collected 2016-10 | reverse complement strand
AATAGCATTCGTCTATCCTAACATGGCCTCACCGGGAAATATGGAAAATTACGCCATGAGTATCCGGGAACTCGAACAGATCACCGGCTACGACTTCCTCTATGCCCTCCCCGACTCGATAGAGGACATTATCGAATCATCAGCATCTTTCAGAGAATGGAACAGACGGAATTGAACGGAACTACGGCCGACACGATAGTGGCCCTGGCTACTCCTCCCGGCACGGGAGGCATAGCTGTGGTGCGTCTGTCAGGACCCGATGCCGTGGCCATTGCCGACAGCGTATGGCGCGGTAAGTCGTTATCGGATGTGGCGAGCCATACCGCTCACCTCGGTGAAATTATCGGTGAAGACGGGAATCCGATAGACATGGCCCTTGTCACGGTTTTCCGGGGGCCGCACTCCTTCACGGGAGAGGACACCGTGGAATTCTCACTGCATGGCTCGCGGTGGATCCAGCGCACGACGGTGGCCAGACTCACCGCCGCCGGGGCGCGCGCCGCCACAGCCGGAGAATTCACACGCCGCGCGTTTCTCAACAACAGACTTGACCTGGCTCAGGCCGAAGCCGTGGCCGACTTAATAGCCGCCGAATCAAAAGCCGCCCACCGTCTTGCCATGACACAGATGAGCGGATCTTTCTCCCGCAAACTCGAGTCGCTCCGTGAGCGGCTCGTTGAGCTGGCATCGCTGCTTGAACTGGAGCTCGATTTCTCGGAAGAGGAAGTTGAATTCGCCGACCGCAGCCGGCTGCTGGCGCTCGTACAGGAAGTGCTCGACCAGATCGACCGCCTCGTCTCTACCTACCGCGCCGGGAAGGCCTTCAAAGAGGGGGTCCCGGTGGCGATAGCCGGCCGCCCCAATGCGGGGAAGTCAACCCTACTGAACAGACTCCTCGGGGAGGACCGTGCCATCGTCAGCGACATCCCCGGCACCACACGCGACGTAATAGAAGACACACGCGAGATAAATGGCATCCTGTTCCGATTCTTCGACACCGCAGGACTCCGCGAGACCGATGACACAGTGGAACAGATGGGAATCGACAGGGCCATGAGCGCGATAGACCGGGCAGCCATAGTCCTCTGGACAATCGATGCCACAGACACCGCAAACATCGCGCCGGAACTGGCGGAAGTCCGCGCCAGAAAGGCAGCCAACCCCGACAGCACATATATGGTCCTCCTCAACAAAAGCGATCTGTCAGATGCCGGACAGGACACGGCACATCGCACCAATCCCGCAGAAGACCCGGAATTCAGTTGTGAGGTCGGCCAGGCCAAAGAAAACAGTACCGAACTAATACGGATATCGGCAAAAAGCGGGACAGGATGCGACACGTTGGAAACTATGCTGAGCAAAGCCGCCACGCGGGAGCACGACCCCGAACAGGAACTGATAGTGACCAACGAGCGCCATCTCGCCGCCATGCGCGACGGCTCCGACTCCCTCCGCCGCGTAAAGGAAGGGCTCGCCTCCGGCCTTCCCACCGACCTGGTAGCCCAGGACCTCCGCGAAGCCACCCGCCACCTCGCCGCCATCACCGGCACCATCACCACCCCCACCCTCCTCTCCACCATCTTCTCCCGCTTCTGCATCGGTAAATAGATGATTGTCACCATTTGGTGATAAATGGCAGAAACTATTGAAAAGTCGCTCTTTATCGGGCGACTTTTTTTGTGCCTACTGCTCAATAAAACCACTTTTCACCCCTTTTCACCTGCTTTTTTGTACCCGATTTGTATCAAGTCGGTTAGTCTTACTTTTAGCCTTAGAAAGGTCTTGGACTTTTGAGACACGATGAGACACAGTGAGACGCGATGAGACACTTTCGGCGAAATAACTGGCGAAATAACCACAAATAATGTTGAAATATGAGCAGTAATATTGAAATCATCAAAAGATGCGGATGGTGCGGCAAAGAGTTTGTCGCACGAAAGACATCAACGGAGTATTGCAGCCACCGATGCTCCGGACTCACTTATAAGGAGCGAAAAAGACAACAGAAAATTGAGGCTTTCAAGAGTGAGTATGCGAAAGCCACCGATGAAGTAACGGAGATTGAGAAACTGGAATTTCTTTCTCCTACCCAACTATGTCGGCTGTTAGGGATAAGCCGAGCAACCATCTATCGTTATTTCGCAGATAATGCAATAACGACAGTACAATTCAAAGGCAAAACGCTCATTCGCAGAACGGATGTTGACAGCCTTTTTGAGAATGGACATAAATATCTGAAGCGTCCAAAGAAAAAGTCAGAACCCATCACGGAATTCTACACATCGAAGGAGGTGCAGGAGAAGTACAGTATATCTAATTCGGGGCTGTATGAGATAGCCAAACGTGAGAAGTGGCCGAAGACTCAACAAAGGGGCAAAACTCTTTGGAGCCGGAAGCATGTTGACGCTTACTTCGCAAAACAACAGACTAGTGATGAAATATCTGAGTGGTACACCGCAGCTGAGATTCAGGCGCGATATGGGATGACATTATCGGCAATATACTGTTTGGTGTCAAAGGAGGGTATTCCCAAGAAGAAGGTCGGCGCAGCTACGTTCTACTCCAAATATAATTTCGATTTAGCCAAAGGTGCAGTTGATCCGAAAGAACCGGAGTATTATACATATCCGGAAGCGATGGAGAAGTATAGGCTGACTCGTGACCAGCTGCACCACTATCTGAAGTATCATAACATCACCCGAGTGAAGAAGGGCAAGTACACTCATATTCTCCGGAGTGAATTAGATAATCTCTTGAAATCCCGGAGATATAGCCAATGGAGACGATTTGGAGATACATCGGAGAGCATCCGGACTCTATTGTTCTCCCTCGATTCTCATGCTTACTTTGTGTCAAATTTTAATCCCCCACACAGATGAATACATGTACCAAAGTATTCCTCCGCAAGCGTCCATACGCCGGAGGAAAGCTATCGCTGTATCTTGACTATTACCCGGCGATACGCAATCCGCACACCAACAAGATGACACGTCGTGAGACTCTCGGTATTGTCATCTTTGCGAACCCCACCAATGAAATGCAACGCCGTTTCAATCAGGAAATGGAAGAAAAGGCCGAGGCCATACGTTGCATCCGTTATCAGAGTCTGATAAATGAACAGTTTGGTTTTCTCGATAAGACAAAGCAGAAGCAGGATTTCCTCGCCTACTTCGAGAAGAAAGCCAAAAGCAAGTATGACAAATGGATGAGTGTATATCTACATTTCAAGAACTTCACCAGAGGTCAATGCACTTTCGGTGATGTTACCGTGAGCCTGTGCGAGGACTTCCGTGACTATCTTCTCATAGCCTACTCACTGCGCCACCCGGAGAAGAAGATACCCTTATCGGCAAACTCTGCCGCCGGATACTGGTCAACATTCCGTTGCTTGTTGAAAATGGCATACAAGGAGAAACTTCTGCTTGAAAATGTCAATGATTTTCTTGATGGGCTCAAATGGCAGGAGGTCAAGAAGGAGTATATCACATTGGAGGAGATGAAGATTCTTGCCAATTCTCATTGTGACATACCAGTTTTTGAAGCGAGCCTCTATGTTCGGTCTATTCACCGGCTTACGTCTCAGCGACCTTCTTCAGCTCAAATGGGAGAATATCGAGCGTAGTCCCGATGGAGGTCACTGCATCAGACTCTGCACTGAGAAAACAGAAACAGAGGCTACACTCCCTATCAGTGAGGAAGCACTGCAATACTGTGGTGAACGAGGTGACGGTCTTGTTTTCAAGGGTTTCAAACGCTCAATGGCTCAACACGCTTTCAAGAATTGGGTAAAGTCAGCAGGGATAACAAAGAAGTTGTCATTCCACTGCCTACGCCATTCATTCGCAACTATCCTTATCTCATTGGGTATTGATGTATATATCGTGTCAAAGATGCTTACTCACCGTAGCGTCAGAACGACTCAGATTTATGCCGAAGTGGTCGGCGAGAAGAAGCGCGAAGCCTCCAACGCCATCACGCTCAAATAGTCGCCACCCTTTCAAGTCTATCTGAAATGCCATCTTGTAGAAATGCAGGGTGGCATTTTTAACATATCAGGTCACGAACAATCGTCGATAACTCCGTGTTTTATTCTTGTTTACAAAATTCAGCACAATTTAAGAGTTATAAAAATCGAATGAAAGACCTGATTAAAGGCCACAATCCGCTGATGCTATTCTTCGTAGCTCTAATGAGTCTCTTCTTTGCGTATGCGGTGAGAAACAAGATTGTCAGTGAAGGTCACACTGACTTAAACGCCAATTTCTTCTTTTTCATGGTATTGGCAAGTTGTATCGGAGTTTATTTCCTTATCCATGAAGGGATAAAGGAACTCACGGACTTCTTTGTCAAGAAGAGTTGGAAGAACCGCGGAATAACTCCGCAGACCGCTACAAGTCTGGACACTTCAACGAATGAGAACAAAAACTCCGAAATTGAACAGCCAACGACCGAGAGTCAACCTCTTACGAGAGAGGATGCAAGAATGCTGTTGACCGAGGTTTTGGCAGTCAAAGCTGAAAAAGCTTCTGACGAGAAAGAGGAGTTAGTCAAGACTATCAACGAAAATATGCTTGATCTGTCGAATGTTGCCGCCAATGCTGCTAACGAGATTGAAGCAGGATTGCAACGTACATTCCAAGAGGCGTGTCTATACACAATCGAAGTACTTGGCCCCTATATGACCAAAGAAAATCTGGAGATACTCATAAGCCGGTTATCGAAGTTTCAGAGAGCTGGTAATAAGACATGGTCGGTATTATCTGCAAGTGAGACTGTCCACAAAAAAGTGGAAACTCATTCTCCTATTACCAAAACAGACCTGTATCACTATGGCTGGAATATGCAACAACTCTTCAGCAAGAGTGGACCTCAGGCAGCATACTTTCTTCAAAGCACATTCCATGAGCATTTTGAGGATCTCCAATTGAAGACAATCAAAGGAAAACTGACCCTTGACGCGGACAAAGGCATTATCAAAATAAATAAAGAATTCAGTCCTAACTATCGCAATCGGTTGGAACGAGAGAAGCAGAGGAATCAGCGAGAACTGACTAAGCAGCTTGAGGAAGAGCAAAAACAAAAGAAGTTCGAAGCTCAAGCCGACCGTCGAGAAAAGGCAGAGGAAAGATATAGGCAGCAGCAATCAAGTCAAACTCCCCAGCCACCAAATGTAAGCCCTCCAAAGACTTGAAATCGGGAAGGATGACAGATGATGACAAAGCTTATGCGTCTGCCGCCAAATTCCGTGAAGAGGATTATGATGACAACTTAGACGATGATTTGGACGGAATCACAGAGTTCCCGGATTTGTCTGGTTCATATTATTGAATACTCATCTCCAAACCATCTCCGCTCAATTTCTCCGGAGAAAAGTACTGATTTATAGCTTTGGAGACGTTTTAGAGACACTTTAGAGTCGGTTCAGACCCTATTGTTCTCCCTTTATTTCTCCCTGTAATTTTGCAACCGAATCCTTGACACGGATATGCCATGTCGGCGTGCCGTTTTCCCAAGGGTTCGGTTGTAAATTTATGGAAACATCCATCAGCTTTGATAAGTTGCCCGAAGCGGTGACTTATCTGACCGCGCTGGTAACAAGCCTGCTCGGTGAACTGAGGGAGTTGCGCAACGCGCTCTCCCCACCCCACAAGTCGCGCCTGAATTCATATCCACTAAAGAGGCGTGCGCATTGCTCGGAGAGTGTAAGAACACTCTTTATAATAAGGCGCGAAACGGTGTTGTTCCGGGTTACAAGAATCCCGGCGGCAAAGGCTGGCGCTTTATCCGAAGCGAGCTGCTCGATTATATGGCATCGGGCAAACCGAAATCTCAAGCGCAAGCCTATGACGAGATGGTAGTCGAGATGAACAAGGGTCTTCGTCCCGGAGGTAGAAACAAATCCTGTCGCCTATGAGTGAGAAATCTACACCTCAGCTAATTCTCGACAAAGCCATCGACCTCAGCGTCAATCGACCGGTAGCGGTTTCCCCATCAGCATCTTTCCTTCAAAAATTCAGAAAATCATCAGGGAGGTAAACGATTGCTATGGTTTCCTATCGACTATGTCGGAGCGGCGATGCTGGTTGCGGTTTCAGTCGCGGTGGGCAACACTCATCTGGCGAGGATGAAAGAGGGTTGGGACGAAAGCGCTATTCTGTATATGGCTCTAATCGGCAGACCCGGAGCCAACAAGAGTCATCCGTTGAGTTTCGCTATGCGACCGTTTGTGGAGCATGACTACGAGCAAAACAGAATTTATGAGAAACAGTATCTGGAATATCAGGACCAATTGGAGATGAGCCGGAAGGAACGTGCAGAAAAAGGTATTGATGTCTGCCTCCGTGAACCTGTCCGCCTGCCGCTTTTGGTTTCCGATATAACGCCGGAGGGTCTGAGTCTCATTCATTCTCAAAATCGCCGTGGTCTGTGTCTTCTTTCAGACGAGCTTTCAGCATGGGTCAAAAACTTCAACCGCTACAACAACGGCTCTGAGGAACAGTTTTGGCTTTCGGTATTCAGTGCTAAGCCTACTATGTCCGACCGCAAGAGTTCCCGCAGTTCCATCTTCATCAAGCAACCGTTCATATCAGTTATCGGTACTATGCAAAAACGCATCCTTTCGGAACTCGCCAAAGGTGAACGCTTGGCAAACGGATTCATTGACCGCATTCTTTTCGTGATACTCAAACATGAGATGTCAACCAGATGGTCGATGAAGCAACCATCATTTGATGTTCGCCAATGAATGGCAAAATATTATATCCGCGATTGATGTGCATTGAATGTGCCTACGATGAAAACAACGACATTTTGCCTGTCATCGTCCCCTTTGCTGAAGAAGCCCTTGAAAGGCTTTTTGAGTGGCAGCATGGTTTGTCAGACAAATGCGATACAGAACCTAACGAGACTCTTGTCGGCATCTATTGCAAATTGCAGATATACGCCATCCGATTTGCCTGATAATACAAATGGCACGATGGGCTTGCAATGATGCCGGGAAAGATGTCATCGACCTGATTTCAGTTGAGAGAGCCATTACCCTTGCTGAATACTTTATGGAATCAGCCAAGAAAGTTCAGACGATTCTCAAAGAGCTTGCGCTCACAGCACAGCAGTTGGCCATTGTCACCGCCTTACCTCCGGAATTTACTACTGGGAGTGCTATCGCCGTGGCAGCGGAAAACGGCATGTCGGAGCGGGCGCTCATGGAGTTTCTGAAGAACTTCAACGGCAAACTTTTTCAAAAGTCGAAGCATGGGAATTATATCAAACTCTAACCTCATGCAGTATCAGCAGATTCAGCAGTTTGACTTTAGAAACTGCGTAAACTGCCGAAACTGCGGTACTCTTCGATTTGACACTCCGATGGCTTGCAGAGCTACACCATCCAAGTATCAAAGGGTATGGAATCAGGGCAGAGACTGCTTCTCAGACTCTGCTTTTCTCATCGGTACTTCGTAATGCCGAAGGCTCGCAGTGGATTTTACAGTGATAGGAGCAAGTTAGTGTTTTGGGACAACCAAAACCTGCCGAAGACCACCTCCGGCGGCACGGCTAAACTTGCATCCCGTCGGTCTAAAACTATTTATCAACCAGTCGTCACCAGTGGCGAATTACCTTCTAATTTTCTCGCAAATGACAAATGAGAAATCTCCAAAGAGGAAAGGTGGACGACCTCCAAAATCAGCCACAGAGAAGAGGCGTTACCGCTTCACTTTGAAAGTCTGCACGGCGGAGAAGTTCGACCTTTTGACCAAGGCCGGACAAGCCGGGATGACTCCGACAGAGTATATCCGGCAGAGCGTGGCACACTCTGTAGTGAAGGAACGGATGACACCCGAACTTGCCGAATTCCGGCGCGACGTATGCGGTATGAAAAACAATCTCAACCAGACGGCACATGTCGCCAACCGGGACGGGTACGCATTTGCTGCGCAGATGAACCGCGAGCTTTGCGCCCGTCTTGACAACGCCCTCAAACATTTTGGACTATGATGTCGAAGTTGAAGAAAGGTCAGGAATTCAGAGGTGCGGTTACATACGTTCTCAATGAGAAGAAAGGTGCAGAAATCATCGCCGCTGATGGTCTGATGCTCGACTCGATTGACAGCATTACCCATAGCTTCGAGGCACAAGCCGAGATGAATCCGAGGCTGGCAAAGAATGTCGGGCATACCGTGCTGAGCTTTTCGCCCAATGATGCCCCACGCATGAGCAATGACTATATGCGGCAAATTGCGCTGGAGTATCTGGAGCGAATGGGAATCCGCGACACTCAATTTCTGATTGTACGCCACCATGACCGGGAGCATCCGCATTGCCATATCGTTTTCAATCGCGTTAGCAATTCCGGAAAGACTGTATCCGACAGCAACGAGCGTTTCCGCAGCCAGCGGGTTTGTCGGGATATTACCGAGCGTGAAGGCTGTATATAGCACCCGGCAAAGAGGAAGTCAAACGCAACCGCTTACGTGAGCCAGACAAGACACGTTACCGGATATTCGACATCATAAAGGCTGAGTTGCCACGACATACAGATTTCAACAGCTTCATCGCGGCTGTTGAGAGCCATGGCGTAGAATGCACCCTCATCAACAACGGAAGCACCAACAAGGTGCAGGGCATCCGGTTCAAGATGGGTAAGTATGCGTTCAATGGCTCAAAGATTGATAAGTCGTGCAGCTACTCCAAGTTGATTCGTGCATTGGAAGCCAACAAGCCAAGAGTGCAACATCAGCCGGAACGTCAGAAGCCGATGCCACAGCAATCTCACGCTCCACAACAGGAGTACAGAGATGAGTCGCAGGATTTCAGCCTCGGTCTAAACTTATTTCAACTTCATTCAAGCGGCGATAATGTACCGGTTACAGAAACTACATGGTTCAAGAGTCGCCGACGTAAACCTAAAAAAGGAAGATCTGTATAATGAACACCTTCACTACATCTCAGGGAGAAGCGGGTAAGAATCCGGCGCTCCCGACCTCTTCCTCAAACGTGACTGCCAGCCCCAAGAATATCGACCTCAACACCGTCTATATGTTCTTGGAGGAATTGAAACTCTCGTTTGAGAAAGGTCAAGCCAAACAGTCTGATGGCTCACAGGTTCAGGCTGAAGTGTATAACCCCGAAGTTTTTGAGAATATTCTCCTCAAAGCAATGTCCGGCATTGATTTCAGATTCAACAATCCGATACCGGACTTATCCAAGTTGCCCAAGCCTAAGGACTACTCTCAAAACTTCACCGACCTCGGACAAAAATTGAAAAGAAAGATTCCGAAACGGCAAAGGCTCTGAGTACGTTGGGCACGACATGACAAAATTGGAGGCGGCTGTCAACTCGAACACTGCCGCCGTCAATGCCGGACCCAAGTACAGAAAGTTGAGAAAACTATCAAGTTTGACATCAACTCATGGAAATGTTTCGCTTGCGTGGTCGCCAGCTTCATCATCAGCATTTTTCTCGGCGTATGGATTATAATTCAGAGTCATGACATGGATAAGTACACCGACACCGACCTGAAATATCGCTTTATCCAGATGAATGGCAGCGTGTCGGGTGTCGGACTCGACAGCATCGAGGTCTGGTTTCAAGACCCAAACAGAGTGAGTAACATCCGCAAGATGGTCACCGAGCATGAGCAGCGTATGAAGCAACTCCGCCGCTCGACTCTTGAACGCGACCGCCTTAACAATGAGATTAACGAACTTAATTCTCAGAACAACCCCAACAAAAAATGAAAAGAATGACATCAAACCTCCCCATTTCGGCAGATGCTCAAAAGAGTATCAAGGCCTTCTTCTATGACTTCTGCAAGTACATGGAAGAGAACTATTGCGCAACCCCAACCAGCTTATGCTAGATTGGAACAGCGTCGGCGCAACCGCACGATTCATCGGCAACGGTTGTAACATCCAATATCGTCTTTGGGAACGCTCCAACGGCTACCTCGGCATACCCGACATGACTCTCATCGTCCATGTATTCTCCGTAGCTGACAGCATGGAGAACGCACTCGCACTGTGCAAATGGACAGGCGAGGCTGCTAAAGCCAACGGCTTCCGCCACATCGCCGACCCCGACCGTCAGCCCGAAGATGCCGACAACCAAGTTACAGAATGTCAAATCGCATGTTTAACCCTTTAACCCCCACCATTTATATGACAAGCATCTCAACCCTTACCGAGCGTAGAATCGACGATTTCTACCTCGACCTCCGTGACTATGTAGCACTCGTATTCGACGGTGACCCGAAGAAGTATCTCTCGACTGGAACTGCGTCGGCGCAACCCTCAGCTACCGCGACGACACCCACAACATCTTCATCCGCTTGTGGGAACGCTCCGAAGGCCACCTCAACCTCCCCGACATGACAATGATTGTCGAGACAGTTATCTTCGACCGTAAACTCGGCACACGCCCAATCACGAGTTCGCCGACCGTCTCCGTAAAGAGATGAACGCCTTCTCCAAATGGCTCATCCTGACTGCACGCATCTGCGGCTTCAAGTATGTAGCCGACCCCAACATGCCGTCCATCCCCGATGAAAACGTCCCCAGCTGCCCCATCGCCTGCCTCACCCTAAAATAATCCCCGTCAACCCCTCCCACGCCACCCCGACGAGCCCCTCGCCGGGGTGGCGTTTATATGTTTCTTAGCATATTCTTTTGCTACATCAAAATTTATCACTAAATTTGCATAATACGCAAATGATATAACTAATCTCAGAAAATGGGAAAAGACATAAATCGATTAAAAAATAGTGCTCGCAGAGCAGAAAAAGACTAATAAATGGCTTGCACAGCAGCTTGGGAAAGACCCGGCAACTGTGTCGAAGTGGTGTACCAATACAGCACAACCGTCATTGGAAACTCTTTCTGAGATTGCGCAGTGTTTGAAAGTGGATGTTCGCACCCTCCTTCATTCCAATTTTTTATTTGATATGGCTTCCGAGCCTTATGTCTCATACGGCAGAAAAGACGGCACATTATGAGCAAATTTAATGAAGCAACCCGCGTGCAGATGCCGGCTATGGTACATCTGACTCGTTTAGGATATACATATTTTGGGAAAATATCTGAGGAAGATGCAGGAACAGTCTATGACCCTTCTACAAATATTCTTATTGAGGTTTTCCAAAAGCAATTTAATAACCTGAATCCAAACTCTCCGGTTTCAGCTTCCCAAATACTTCAAGACATACGCAATGACTTGAAGAATGATGACCTTGGATATGCTTTCTATCAGAGACTAAAGGCGGTGTCTCCAGTCAAACTGATTGACTATGATACCCCATCCAACAACACATTTCATTTTACTGCCGAATTCACCTGCAAGAATGGTCAAGATGAGTTCAGACCGGATATTACATTGTTTGTAAACGGTATGCCTTTGGTTTTCATTGAAGTGAAGAAACCAAACAACTCCGGCGGTATGGTCGCGGAAAGTAAGCGGATGAATCTACAGCGGTTCCCCAACAAGCGTTTTCCGTTCCTTTATCAACATTACTCAGTTGATGATATTCTCTAACAATATGGAGTATGACACAATGGGAGGGATTGTTCCGTTGCAAGGTGCATTCTATTGCACAGCTGCAAAAGAGTCTGCCCCATTCAACTGTTTCCGCGAGGAAAATCGCTCGAATGCTGATATAGCGCCATACAATCGGAATTACCCATATAAACCCATAAACAAGGACTTTGAGAAGAAAATTCTTAAAGACTTCAATTGCGAAGTTATTCATACAACTCCCGAATACAAGACTAATCTCGATACCAATACGCCAACCAACCGCATACTGACCTCAATGTGCTCTCCGGAACGTTTGCTGTTTATCCTCAGATACGGCATCGCATACGTAAAATCTGAGCGTGAGGTTGACGGAAAGATTGAGATTACCGACCAAAAACATATCATGCGCTATCAACAGATGTTCGCGGCATTGGCAATCAGAGAACATCTTGAGAACGGGGCAAAGGCCGGCGTGGTATGGCATACGCAAGGCAGCGGCAAAACAGCATTATCCTATCATTTAGCCTATTTCCTTAACGACTATTTTGCCAAACAAAATAAAGTCGCCAAATTCTACTTTATTGTTGACCGTCTCGACCTTCTCGAACAAGCAACACAGGAATTTGAAGCCCGGGGCTTGGTAGTCACCACTGCCAATTCCAGAAAAGAATTGATGGATCAGTTCCGCAGTAACCAGTCACAGCAGGGCGCAAGCGGCAAACAGGAAATAACGGTAGTGAATATCCAGCGTTTCGCTGAAGACAAGGAAAAAGTAAAACTTCCAGAGTATGCAACAAATCTTCAGAGAGTGTTCATTCTTGACGAGGCACATCGTGGCTATCGTCCTGGCGGTTGCTTCCTTGCCAATCTTTTCGATGCTGATCCCAATTCCATTAAGATTGCACTGACCGGCACTCCTCTTCTTAAAGATGAAAAGGCCACCGCTACAGTTTTTAGCGACTATTTTCACACATATTATTATGACCGCTCGATAGCAGACGGATATACTCTAAAAATCATCCGTGAAGAAATTGAGACCTCCTACAAGGAGAAACTCACTCAGATTATGGATAAGTTGGAGCAACTTGTTCTAAAAAAGGATGTTCAGAAATCAACCATCATCGAGCATGAGAACTATGTCAAGGAACTTATCCGCTATGTCATAACCGACCTCTCAAGATTCCGTCAGCAACATGGCGACAATACTCTCGGAGGTATGATTATCTGCGAGACAAGCGGACAAGCCCGTAACTTGGCAATGTATTGGGATGAGGTGCAACGAGAAATGAACAAAGATGCCTCTTTCCCTACCGACATCAAGGCAAAACTTATTCTCCACGATACAGACGATAAGGAGACCAGAAAGCAGATAGTTAAGGACTTCAAGAAAAATATGACCGTAGATGTGCTGATTGTGTTCAATATGTTGCTGACAGGATTTGACGCTCCGCGTTTGAAGCGCCTTTACTTCGGCAGAAAACTGAAAGACCACAATCTTCTTCAAGCTCTGACTCGCGTCAACCGCCCATATAAGAATAATCGCTACGGCTACATCATAGACTTTGCAGACATAAAGCGCAACTTCGAAGAAACCAACGAGGCTTATCTTCAGGAATTGAATCGTTTTAACGACCCGGAAGAAGATGGTAGCGGAGTGACCAACACGTTCACACAAGTACTCGAAAATCCGCAGGAAATACTTGACACTATGCGGGATATTCACGACACCCTGTTTGAATATACCGTTGACAATGTAGAGGAATTCAGTTCGGAGGTCTCAACAATACAAGACAAGGAGGAACTGTTGAAGCTTAAAAAAGTGTTGGAGGCGGCCCGCGATTGTGGCAACCTTGTCCGCACTTTCGGCGATGATGAGTTGAAGGAAAAATTTTCAAAGGTGGAACTGACCAAACTTCCAGATATGCTGAAAGAGGTACAGCATCACATCACCATTATCAATCAGAAAGAAGCCTTCAACGCAAATGAGCAGACCACCATTCTTGTAAACGAGGCAATGCAGGATATTGAGTTCACCTTCTCGAAGATTGGAGAAGAGGAGCTGAAACTTATTTCCGGTGGCCGCGAGCTGCAAGACAAATGGCGCGATACTATCCGAGCCTTTATGGACAACATCGACCAAGACGATCCGGAGTTCATCACTCTGAGAGAAGCCTTCACCCAGCGATTCAAGGAGCACGGCTTTGTTATTGATTCCATTGCCAAGTTTAATGAAGAAACCGCCGCACTCGATTCGATAATTGTCAGATTGAAAGCGATTCAAATAGCCAACAAAGCTCTTCTAAAGAAATATAATGGAGACGCCAAGTTCGCCCGTGTTCACAAAAGAATCCGGGAGGTGAATAATGACCGCAAAGAGAAATCTGCGAAACCTATTTTCACTTTCAGTGATTATGAAATTAGCATAATTCTCAACATGATAAAATCGGAGGTTGACCAACGGGTATATGACAAGAATGACATCTTGAAAAAGGATGCCTACTTCGAGCAGACAGTCCTCTCCATTGTCGCAAATATGCTGTATCACTTCCCTCAGATAAGCGATACCGCCACAATCGAAGATTACGATTTCGTAAAGAACGGCATCGCCCGTCAATACCTCAACCAGTATAACGCCACATACGCAGCCTGCTAATGAACATCAAAGAAAAAACCATACGTCTTATCGACGACCTCAAAGCCACATGTCAGTCCTACGGGCTCGGCAACGATGGCAACGAATACAAGATTATCACTCAGATATTCATGTATAAGTTTCTCAACGACAAATTCGGGCATGAATTGAAAATTGCCAAGAGTCCCTTTGCAAAGAAAATTCAGGACTCCGAGCGTTGGGAACTTGCATATTCCGAAATGCCAGAGACAGAGCGGCAGCTTCTTCTTGTCTCATTGCCGCCTGAAACACTGAAACTGCGTCCGGAGCATCTTATGTATAGCCTTTGGAATCGTCAGAGCCGAGGAGAATTTGACGAGATATTCGATGCGACCATGACCGATATTGCAGAACAGAACATCGACATATTCTCTACTCAAACTACACAGAATACAAAGATACCCCTCTTTGAACGCCTCACGCCATACGTTACCGACATCGACCAACGCCCGGCTTTCGCACGTGCATTGGTTGATAAACTTGTCAACTTCTCATTCGAGGATGCATTCTCCGATGAAAAAGGTTATGACTTCTTCGCAACTATTTTTGAATATCTAATCAAGGATTACAATACAGCAGGAGGTGGCAAATATGCTGAATACTACACCCCTCATGCCATCGCAACCATCATGGCCCGGCTTCTTGTGAGTGACGATGACGACCTCCACAATATCGAGGCATATGACCCTTCAGCCGGCACAGGCACACTGCTAATGGCGTTGGCTCATAGGGTTGGCAAAAGCAAATGCACAATCTTCGCTCAGGATATTTCCCAACGAAGCAACAAGATGTTGAAACTCAATCTGCTTCTCAACGGATTGGTTTCATCACTTGACCATGCCATTCAAGGAGACACTCTTGTTTCCCCATATCATAAGAATGATGAAGGAAGTGCAATTCGCCAGTTTGACTATGTGGTTTCCAATCCTCCATTCAAGATGGATTTCTCGATACACGCGAAAAGATTGCAGCCAACCTGCACGATTCTGGGCAGGTGTACCAAATATTCCGGCAAAGAAAAAGGAGAGCATGGCAATATACACTGCTTCATCCAGCATGTTATAAATTCACTGAAAAAGACAGGCAAAGGAGCTATCGTCATTCCGACAGGATTCATTACCGCCAAGTCAGGTATTGAGAATAAAATCCTAAAACACATTGTTGACAACAAGATTGTCTATGGTGTAGTTTCAATGCCTTCAAACGTTTTTGCCAATACAGGTACTAACGTGTCAGTCCTTTTCTTCGACAATTCACGTGCCACTGAGAAGGTTATTCTTGTTGATGCCTCAAAACTTGGCGAGGAATACAAGGAGGGCAACAATCAGAAAAAGCGTCTTCGCCCGGAAGAAATCGACAAGATTGTAGATACTTTCCGCGATAAGAAAGCCGAGGATGGTTTCTCCGTAGCAGTCACATACGATGAAATAAAGGAGAAAGGTTATTCCCTCTCTGCCGGACAATATTTCGACATCAAGATTGAGTATGTAGACATAACAGCAGAGGAGTTTGAACAGCGCATGAATGGTTATCGTTCAAAACTTACGGAACTGTTCAATGAGAGCCATCGCCTTGAATCAGAAATCCTCAAACAGCTCAATAGCCTCAAATTCAACTCCTGATATCAATGGCAAAGGTAATTCAGTTTATATTATATAATTTGCCTGATAACTCAGGTACGGTTCAGGCCTATGTGGAAAATGAGACTTTATGGCTGACTCAAAAGGCCATGTCTCAATTATTTGATGTGTCTGTTCCCGCAATAAATCAGCACCTCAAAAACATCTACGAAACCAATGAACTGACCCCTGAGGCAACTATTAAGAAAAACTTAATAGTTCAGCAAGAAGGAAACCGTCAGGTAAAACGAGAACAAACTTTTTATTCTCTGGATGCTATTATTAGCGTCGGATATCGTGTGAACAGTCAACGAGCTACGCTTTTCCGACAGTGGGCAACCCGTGTCTTGAATGAGTATATCCGCAAAGGCTTTGTTCTCGATGATGACCGCTTAAAGCAGGGAAACGCTGTGTTTGGTCAAGATTATTTCCGGGAACTTCTTGAGAGAGTTCGCTCAATCCGAGCCAGCGAACGGCGAATTTGGCAACAGATAACCGATATTTATGCCGAATGCAGCATCGATTACGACCGTCTTGCCCCAACAACAAAAGAATTTTATGCAATGGTACAAAATCGGTTTCATTATGCGATTACCGGACATACGGCAGCCGAAATCATACATGCCGGAGCAGACCATACAAAACCTCACATGGGTCTGACCACTTGGAAATATGCCCCCGATGGCCGCATCCTTAAATCAGATGTCAGCATTGCTAAAAATTACCTCTCGGAAAAAGAGATACGATCGCTTGAACGCACCGTAACATCTTACTTCGACTACATCGAGAGTCAAATTGAGCGAGGTAATGTATTCAATATGGAGCAATTTGCCGCAAGTGTCAATAAATTTTTGACCTTCAACGACTATAAGATACTTCCTAATCGTGGAAATATCTCGGCGGCACAAGCTAAGGCAAAAGCAGAAGCAGAATACGATCTTTTTAATCCGACACAACAAATTGACTCCGATTTTGACAAAGAAATCAGAGGTATGTTCGATAAATAAGCATCATGGAGAATTATACCGTATGGGCAACTTTACTAAGTCCCATAATAAGTGTTATTGCCATTATCGTTGCGCTAATTATAGCTCGTAGCTCATCAAAGGACGCGAAAACACAGATAACAGCAATTCGCCATCTACTTGATGTCTTTGTTGCAGCTAATAATTTAGACATTGTTGAAGCTAAACGAAAATATCAACAGCTACTTGTAGAAATAAATCGAAAGATTGAAGATGCACAAATGGAAGTTGATATTGTTAGCCCTTTTGTAGGCGGAGCAAAAATTGACCAAATTAAGGAAGTTCAAGAAAAAACTGAACAAAAAGCATATCTTAATCAATTACTCTACAAACGTCGAGAGATAGAGCTGAATCTTTCGTTAATACAAGATTACATCAATAAAGCAGCACGATAAATGAAACTAACAAAATATAAACTTGGCGACCTACTTGAAGTTACGCGTGGGGCTTCTCTTGCCGGGGAGTACTATGCCTCTGAGGGCAATCTCATTCGACTAACTCTTGGTCATTTTGACTATCAAAATGGTGGTTTCAAGGAAAACACCTCGAAAGATAATCTCTATTTTGTTGGGCCTGTCAAAAGCCAATTTGTTCTCAATGAAGGAGATATAATAACTCCTCTGACAGAGCAAACACCCGGTCTGCTTGGCAGTACTGCAATGATTCCCGAATCGGGTCAATATATCCAAAGTCAGGATGTTGCGCTTATTCGCTGTAAAGAGGATAAACTTGATCCAATGTTTTGCTATTACCTACTGCCATCAAAGATTGTAAAATCTCAGTTAGGAGCAGCGGCTCAACAGACAAAGATTCGGCATACAACTCCTGACCGGATTAAGGATGTTATCGTATTCATCCCTGAATTGGAGGAACAGCGACGGATTGGAGCAACCCTTCACGCTATAGATAAAAAGATTGCAGTTAATCGAGAGATAAATCGCAATTTACCTCTGACGGCATAACCGACACCTGACCGTTCATCAGCAATGGCAGCAACTCATCACGTTCTTGTATCAGTGCCTTGATTTCCACTTCAATTTGTCTCTTCTTACTCAATATAGGCTCAAGCATTTGATTAAAAGACCAAAGAATTGTATCTATTGGCCTTACGAATGGGAAAGCGTAATACGCAATCGATGTCATGCTTGGAACACCAGTTCCAGAATCAAACCGAGTTATATCATGGTACGATAACCCATAATACACATACTTTGCCGCTCCGGTCATCAATTCCTGAGTATAGAACATAGTATCAACTGTCCAAAAGGCTTCGTTAACAAGCATGAAATTTGTCAAACTACCTTTTCTTGGCAAGAGAACAGATTCTCCTTTGTAAAGAGCCGCATCAACCCCACGCATGAATCCTCCAGTACCATAAACCGGTATGCCTCCATCGTTCAGTTGTTTCCTGACTTCGTCACTCAAAAAATAACGAAAATATAAATGACTCAATCATAATAAATTGTAATTTTGCGTACCCCGAATTTGGGGTACGCAAGTTATTTTTTATTATTACTGTCCGCTAAAGTTTTTTGAGCAGTTGAAAAATTAGGGCTGGCACCTATTGCAGGAGTCAGCCCTAAATGGTTATTTTGGTGTCGCCAAACTATCCATTAATAACCATGAGTAAAAGTAGTAATTTCTTCGGACAGCCGATATATGGTCAGCTGATAAAATCACTCAATCGTGATAAAATTGTTGAAATAAGCCGCAAACATGGCGGAGAGAAGTATGTAAAGAGCTTTGACGGCTATACTCATCTGCTTACGATGCTCTACGCCGTGATCCAGCGATTCGACTCGCTGCGTGAGATAGAGACATCTATGACAGCGGAGGTTCGCAAACTGCACCATGTAGGTATAAACAGTGTGCCCAGACGTAGCACCCTGTCGGATGCAAATGCCAGACGGTCAGAGAAGTTCTTCGAAGAAGTATATCGCGACCTATATGCTGCCAATAAGGACATTCTTTCCTCGGACAGCCGACGCAATGGTACGGAAGAATGGATAAAGCAGCTTCGAATCATTGATTCCACGACCATTTCGCTGTTCTCCAATGCCATTTTCAAGGGTGTCGGCCGACATCCCAAGACCGGAAAGAAGAAGGGTGGCATCAAAGTACACTCGGTCATACACGCCAACGAAGGCGTTCCCTGCGACGTGCGGTTCACTTCGGCGGCGACCAATGACTCTTTCATGCTCGCTCCGAGCCATTACAGCCACAACGAGATTGTGGCACTTGACCGTGCATATATCAACTATGCCAAATTCGAGGAACTGACAGACCGTGGCGTCGTATATGTCACCAAAATGAAGAGCAATCTCAATTATGAGGTGCTTGTTGACTGTATGCATCAGAATCCACAGGGGCTTATGGAATATCGTGAGCAGGTCGTAGTTTTCCGTAAAGACGGTATAAACCACATAGCCAGAATAATAACATACGTCGATATCAAGAAAGGCAAGAAACCAAAACTCATATCGCTTCTGACCAATGATTTCGACATGCCGCTGGAGACAATCGTGGCGATATACCGCCGCCGCTGGCAGATAGAGTCTCTTTTCAAGCAGATCAAGCAGAACTTCCCTCTGAGATATTTCTACGGAGAAAGTGCCAACGCCATCAAAATCCAGATATGGGTCACGCTCATCGCCAATCTGTTACTCTCGGTCTTGCAAAGCACCTTGAACAGGCATTGGAGCTTCTCGGGACTGGCTACAATCGTGAGAATCGTTCTGATGTATTACCTTAATCTCGAAAAGTTCCTCAATCAGCCCGATGCAGACCTGAAAATCATGCTCGCCGAAGCTTCGGAATCGCCCCCCCGAAGTCCTTGAAAACTACTGAGGGGGCTTATCCTATACAAAAAGTAAGCCCAACTTCTGCCGTTCAAGAAGTTGGACTCACTATTTTATGGTTTAGCGGACAGTAATAATTTTTTATATGTTTGTCAAAAGGAAAAAGAATCGCTCGGGCTCCATCAGCGTGGTCATTGCAGAGAAAATTTCAGGAAGATATTCTGAGTTGGCTACCATTGGGATTGCTCAAAACGAAAAAGAAGTCGAAAAATTTGTGCAAGAAGGTCGTGAATGGATAGAGCGCGAGAATCAACGCCGCCATCCTCGTCTGGATCTGTTCGGAGAAGAACGCTCCGGATGCGAGGCTGAACTGCTAAGTGCGGAACAGATGCTGTCCTGCATCTCGAACATCACCATTGATGGAGCGGATCTGATTCTTGACCGCGTCTTTGACAATGTCGGATTCAACCGCATAGGGGATGACATATTCAGGAAGCTGGTAAAAGCGCGTCTCTCATATCCGGCAAGCAAGGCTGCCACGGTTGAATACCTGAAAAACCATTTTGACGAGGATATCAGCCTGTCGAAGATATACCGTTATCTTGACAAGCTCAGTGACAGCCAGCATCAGGTAGTACAGGATATAAGCGTGGAGCATACACGGAAGATACTCGGAGGCAATATCGGAGTGCTGTTCTATGATGTCACAACGCTGTATTTTGAAGCGGATTACGAGGATGATCTGCGCAAGACAGGTTTCTCAAAAGAGGGACGGCACAAGAGCCCTCAGATAATACTTGGTCTGCTGGTCAGCATCGACGGCTACCCGTTGGCTTACTGCATTCACGAGGGCAATAAATACGAGGGACACACCATGCTTCCGGTGGTTACGGAGTTTGTGCGCAAATACAAGCTTGACAACTTCATCGTGGTGGCTGACTCCGGTCTTATGAATAACGATAACATTGCGGACCTTGAAGCGAACGGTTACAAATATATCATCGGAGCCAGGATCAAGAATGAGAGCAGGATTATAAAGGATTGGATTCTTGGGCAACCCAAGAGCGACTGTCAGATGGTTGAATATGACAAGGGCAACGGACAGAGGCTGCTTGTCGGATATACGGAGAAAAGGGCTCGTAAGGACTCATATAACCGCGAGAAAGGGATCCGCAGGCTTGAGAAGGCTTACAACAGGGGAACATTGACCAAAGACAACATCAACAAGCGCGGTTACAACAAGTTCCTGAAGATGGAGGGCGATCTCAAAGTGTCCATCAACTATGACAAGCTTGAGGCCGATGCAAAATGGGACGGACTGAAAGGATATCTGACCAATACCGACATACCCGTGGAGGAAGTATATGCCGCATATCATAATCTATGGCATGTGGAGAAAGCCTTCCGCATAGCAAAATCCAAGATTGAGATCAGACCGATGTTCCATTTTACACGTAAAAGAATTATTACTGTCCGCTAAACCATAAAATAGTGAGTCCAACTTCTTGAACGGCAGAAGTTGGGCTTACTTTTTGTATAGGATAAGCCCCCTCAGTAGTTTTCAAGGACTTCGGGGGGGCGATTCCGAAGCTTCGGCGAGCATGATTTTCAGGTCTGCATCGGGCTGATTGAGGAACTTTTCGAGATTAAGGTAATACATCAGAACGATTCTCACGATTGTAGCCAGTCCCGAGAAGCTCCAATGCCTGTTCAAGGTGCTTTGCAAGACCGAGAGTAACAGATTGGCGATGAGCGTGACCCATATCTGGATTTTGATGGCGTTGGCACTTTCTCCGTAGAAATATCTCAGAGGGAAGTTCTGCTTGATCTGCTTGAAAAGAGACTCTATCTGCCAGCGGCGGCGGTATATCGCCACGATTGTCTCCAGCGGCATGTCGAAATCATTGGTCAGAAGCGATATGAGTTTTGGTTTCTTGCCTTTCTTGATATCGACGTATGTTATTATTCTGGCTATGTGGTTTATACCGTCTTTACGGAAAACTACGACCTGCTCACGATATTCCATAAGCCCCTGTGGATTCTGATGCATACAGTCAACAAGCACCTCATAATTGAGATTGCTCTTCATTTTGGTGACATATACGACGCCACGGTCTGTCAGTTCCTCGAATTTGGCATAGTTGATATATGCACGGTCAAGTGCCACAATCTCGTTGTGGCTGTAATGGCTCGGAGCGAGCATGAAAGAGTCATTGGTCGCCGCCGAAGTGAACCGCACGTCGCAGGGAACGCCTTCGTTGGCGTGTATGACCGAGTGTACTTTGATGCCACCCTTCTTCTTTCCGGTCTTGGGATGTCGGCCGACACCCTTGAAAATGGCATTGGAGAACAGCGAAATGGTCGTGGAATCAATGATTCGAAGCTGCTTTATCCATTCTTCCGTACCATTGCGTCGGCTGTCCGAGGAAAGAATGTCCTTATTGGCAGCATATAGGTCGCGATATACTTCTTCGAAGAACTTCTCTGACCGTCTGGCATTTGCATCCGACAGGGTGCTACGTCTGGGCACACTGTTTATACCTACATGGTGCAGTTTGCGAACCTCCGCTGTCATAGATGTCTCTATCTCACGCAGCGAGTCGAATCGCTGGATCACGGCGTAGAGCATCGTAAGCAGATGAGTATAGCCGTCAAAGCTCTTTACATACTTCTCTCCGCCATGTTTGCGGCTTATTTCAACAATTTTATCACGATTGAGTGATTTTATCAGCTGACCATATATCGGCTGTCCGAAGAAATTACTACTTTTACTCATGGTTATTAATGGATAGTTTGGCGACACCAAAATAACCATTTAGGGCTGACTCCTGCAATAGGTGCCAGCCCTAATTTTTCAACTGCTCAAAAAACTTTAGCGGACAGTAATATAAAAGAATAGAGGCGCATGTATGCATCTGCTTCGTCGCCCTGAAAGTTTACAAGGAACTGGAGAGGCTGCTGAGGCTGTCGGCAATCAACATGAGCGTTGACAAAGTGCTTGCATTGGCACAGACCATCGTGACGATCCAACTGACATTGCCGCAAAACAAGACTACGATCAGCAAAACCATGCTCATGAAACGCCATCAACGCATCGCCCCGCTATTCTCTGATGAATTTTGGGGTACGCATTGACGAAGTCAGGAGATTCTCCTTTGTAAAGAGCCGCATCAACCCCACGCATGAATCCTCCAGTACCATAAACCGGTATGCCTCCATCGTTCAGTTGTTTGTGGTCGCGACCATTACAAATTTTGAGAAAGTCTCTCATTGTGCCGTTAGTCCATTCTTCCGGAATTTCACGTTTTAGTCGTTCATTCCACACCATCTTGCCGCCGCTCGACTTGTATGGCTTGCCGTTCTCGTCGGGGAAGTCGAACTGCACGAACCAGTAGTCGTAGAGCTGGCGGGCCATCGCCTCTAAATTGCGATTTATCTCACGATTAACTGCAATTTTTTCATCAATCTTGGATAAAATAGATGATATGGCATCTTGATCTTCGCGATTCTCATGGAAGTTCACCACCATGGGATACACTACATTGCGATTAAGAGATGGTATTACACTACTTCCGCATAGTGACTCAAGATGAAGAAGCTGGAGAAGATAATAAAGATACTTGGGATTATTGCCTTTAAAATCGGTAAGATAAAGTGCCGTGTTATGAACCCAAGTGGGAGTGTCGTACATATGGATTTTGCCGGCGCTTCCACTCCTACCGATTGTTATAGTTGGAGTAATACATTTTGCGGTATCGTGATAACCAATAACCCCATTAGAACCGACAACAGGTGTTTGCCCATTTCTCATCTGAGAAACAGGTAAATCGTACCCTCTTTGCATTTGAAGAATATTTCCGATTTTCTCTTTTTTCATCTTTGTAGTCGGTTTTAGACTACAAAGTTACTAAAAATCGGCGTATTATCCTAAAAATTTGCGGTGTGCGATACGCACATTCGTCTGATTCACCATGGCGTAATGGAGCGTGGTGTCAATTTTGCAGTGACCGAGAAGTCGCTGCACTTGTTCAATTGGCATACCCTTGTCAATGGCCATTGTTGCCAGTGTGCGCCTGAATTTGTGCGGGTGTATTCGGCAAATCTTAGCCTCTTTACCGAGTTGTCGCAAGCGCGTTTCCACTCCACTTATGGTGAGTCGATTGTTCGGAGCAGAAAGTGAGACGAACAGTGCATGATTATCATCTTTGCGTGTTGCCAGATAATTTTGTAGATGCACTTTAGCTCTTGCGTTGAAATACACCGTCCGCTCTTTATTTCCCTTACCAAGGACAACGCACTGACGTTCATTGAAATCAATGTCGTTGCGATTAAGAGTTACCAATTCTCCCACACGAACGCCGGTTGACACTAAGAAGTCTATCATAGCAAGGTCGCGAACTTCTTTGCACGTATCTCGGAGTTTCTCCAAATGCTCGTCGCTGATAGTTTCCTTAACCGTCGTTTCAGAACGCACCTTGTGGATACGTCTAACCGGACTCTTGACAATATAGTCTTCATCTTCCAACCAAGAGAAGAAACTCGACAGAATACGTCTCACGTTGTCAACGGTGGTCTTACTGGAATTTCTCTTTGCTTGGAAATCCGACAGATACTTGCGGATTTCATTAGTTGTTACATCATGCAGTTCCTTTGAGGTTTCATCAAGGAATGCACGAATAGTATTTTCGTAGTAGTTAAGCGTTTTCTCAGAGCAGCCCTCTATTCTCTTTGCAGAGATGAACTGTGCCGCCAAATCATCATTGGCTTTACGTGCTTTCTCAACTCCTTTGGGGGCTGAGGTTACATCGAATTCAGCAAGTTCATCATCAAGTGCCCTTCGCAGAGCGAAAAGCTGTTGCGGCGACAACCCACCACTCATCTTGGCAATAACGCCATCTATTAGTCTTTCTTTCATGGGTATATTAAAGTTTTTCTAATAAGATAGCGATTTTTTTGCCCGAACTATTCACTTTTTTAATGGATTGGGACTATATACTTATAGGGAGGCAATAGTGCCAACCATAACAGATAAATACAAAGATATGGATAAATCAATATCCGTTAGAGTAAAAGTCTGCGAATGCTGCAGACAGCCCCTCTCTTCGAGAGAGATTAAAGAAGGCAAGATTTTCTGCCAAGAATGTGAAGACCACTGGAACAACGAGTAAGTGAATATCATGGCTATAATACGACCTCCTCCCGCATACGACTACACCATTAAGCCGCTAAATCGCAATTTAGAGGCGATGGCCCGCCAGCTCTACGACTACTGGTTCGTGCAGTTCGACTTCCCCGACGAGAACGGCAAGCCATACAAGTCGAGCGGTGGCAAGATGGT
>PDYJ01003165.1_pt1 | contig 24969 bp, 12 predicted proteins | sample 1430841 | NCBI WGS metagenome assembly PDYJ01 (sample SAMN07237672, study PRJNA390542) | Gut metagenome, whole genome shotgun sequencing project. | isolation source: fecal pellets | host: Mus musculus | place: USA: New York, NY | collected 2016-10 | reverse complement strand
CGGCAGTGGTGAAGAGGATGAAGCCCCTTCGGGCTTACCCTTCACGGCTATAGCGCGATTGAGTTCAAACTCGTCGCCCACGGTGAGATTGAGCTCAGCAGGAGCGATAATCTCAACCACCATCTCGGGCTCGGCCTCAGATACGGTGACCACACACTCGGCTTTCACGTCGGGATTGGTGGCGGCGCCTACATAGGCCATAACCTTGGCAGTGCGGGCGCAACGGCGGTGATCACACCATTGGCATCGACAGTAACAACGCTCTTGTCGTAGGAGAGCCACTTCACTTCGGTGGGATCAATGTTGACGAGAGCCACATTGAGAGTGGCGGTCTGGCCGGCCTCGATCGACACATTCTCCTCAGCAAAGCTGATGGAGGGAGCAACGGGAGCGGGATCGGCAGCAAGCACAGTGATGGTGCAGGTAGCGGTGGCACGTGTCATGCCGTCGATGATCCAGTTGACATTGAATGTCACGGTGCCTTCGGCATAGGCAGTCACCTTACCGTTTTCGTCGGCCATGGCGATATTGTCGTCCGACGAGATCCAGCGCACTTCGCCCTTCTTGACAGCCGGACGGAGGATAGCGGGGATGTAGAGGGTCTCGCCCACCTTCATCTCAGCCTCATCGAAGTCGAGGGTAACGGTGTAGTTGGGAGCGGGGAGTGATGCCGAGCACAGTTATCTCAGCGGTGGCCGATGCTACAACCACATCGGTGCCCTTCATGAGATTGGCGGTGATGATGGCGGTGCCTTCGCCCACAGCGGTCACTACGCCGCGGACATTGACGGTGGCCACCTCAGTGTTGTCCGACGAATACATCACATAGATGCCTTCCGAGCCTTCGATGTCGGGATTGAGGAGGGTCTGGTCGCCTACTGTGAGCTTCCTGGTGGGGAATTTGAAGCTGATGGTGCCTTCCACGGGCTTAGCCTCAACCACAACAGTGATCTCTTTGCCTACGAGCAGCTCGCCGTCGGGAGAATACAGATCTACAGCAAGAACAATCTCGCCGGGGTTAACGGCGGTGATCACACCGGTGCCGTCGACATAAGCTATGTCGGCTTGAGCCTTGGGCATCGTATACATCAGAGTGGAGCCTTCGGGAGCCTTGATGGCTATGAGGCCCGACTGAGGAACAGAGAACTTTGAGCCTGCGATGACCGAGAACTGCTCGGGGGCGATGATCTCACCCACCTGCTTGGCACGTACCTCTACCCACACACTCGTCAGTGATGTTATCGCCGGTGGCAGTCTTGGTGGAAGCGGTGATAACGGCTTGCCGGCTTTAACGGCTACAACCTTACCTGTTTCATCAACGGTGGCAACAGTCTCATCGCTCGACGACCAAACAATACCTACGTTGGAATTTTCAGGCTCTACGATGGCTTCGAGCTGCAGAGTCTCACCCTCGGCGAGATTTGCTTCATTATAGTTGAGTTTGATGCTCTTGGCAGAGATAGGCTTTGCTACTACTTCTACTGCACACTCGGCTTTGATAATATCGTTGGTGGCAGTCTTGGCGGAAGCGGTGATAACGGCTTTGCCGGGCTTAACGGCTACAACCTTTCCTACTTCATCAACGGTAACAACAGTCTTGTCGCTCGATGACCAAACAACGGGTACGGTAGCATTTTCTGGCTCTACGATAGCTTCGAGAAGAAGAGTCTGGCCTTCGATGATATTAGCAACAGTGAAGTTGAGAGTGATGCTCTTGGCAGAGATTTCCTTTGCCTTGACCTCTACTGCGCATGTGGCTTCAGTTGTGCCGGTGGCAGTCTTGGCGGTAGCGGTGATAACGGCCTTGCCGGGCTTAACAGCTACGACCTTACCCACCTCATCAACAGTGGCAACAGCCTTGTCGCTTGAAGTCCACATAACGGGTACAGTAGCATTCACAGGATCTATGATGGCTTCGAGAAGAAGTGTCTCCCCTTCGGTGAGATTGGCTTCCTTGTAGTTGAGAGTGATGCTCTTGGCATTGATCTCTTTTGCCTTGACATCTACGGCGCAGGTAGCTTCAGTTGTGCCGGTGGCAGTCTTGGCGGTAGCGGTGATAACGCCCTTTCCGGGCTTAACAGCTACAACCTTACCAGTCTCATCGACAGTAACAACGTTCTCGTCGCTCGAAGTCCATATAACGGGTACAGTGGCATTCACAGGATCTACAATGGCTTCGAGAAGAAGTGTCTCTCCCTCGGTGAGATTGGCTTCCTTGTAGTTGAGAGTGATGCTCTTGGCATTGATCTCTTTTGCCTTGACATCTACGGTGCAGGTAGCTTCAGTTGTGCCGGTGGCAGTCTTGGCGGTAGCGGTGATAACGCCCTTACCGGGCTTAACAGCTACAACCTTACCAGTCTCATCGACAGTAACAACGTTCTCGTCGCTTGAAGTCCATATAACGGGTACAGTGGCATTCACAGGATCTACAATGGCTTCGAGAAGAAGTGTCTCTCCCTCGGTGAGATTGGCTTCCTTGTAGTTGAGGGTGATGCTCTTGGCATTGATCTCTTTTGCCTTGACTGTGACTTTGATCACCACGCGCTCTTCAAGGCCGTTTACGTTAAAGAGATCGGCATTAATGTCGGTGCTTCCGGCAGCCTTAGCTTCAAGTGTTGAACCTGACAGAGATACCACATTGTTGTCGCGGTCAGCAACGTTAAACATGATCTCCCAGCCTTCGGGAAGATTGACACCCTGCACCTTTTCTGCGAGGTCAATCTTATCCCCTTCGGTCAACACGAGATCGGTCGATTCGATAGCCAGATCCCATACCTTCACCTTGCAGTTTTGCATTACTGCGGTGGTGCTGGTACCGACCTGAGCAGTAACTACAGCATCGCCGGCTTTCTCTCCGGTGACACCGCAGATAAGAGGATTTGTAGCATAGGGCTTGATGGATGCAATACCTTCCGGTTTTACAACCCAGCTGAGTGCGCCTGCCTCAGTGCCTCGGGTGGCTGTAAGTTCTACCGTTGTCCCTCTCTTAAGGGTCATTTCCGACTGATCAAGCCGCAAGGCCAGCATCGGGAATGTGGCCGTGACGAGCAGCAACAGACTCATAAAGAGTCTGATTCCGCTCCATGACTTCGGGATGAGTAATCTTTTAGTCATAATAGATTGGTTAATTATGTGATTTGATTGTGTGATTTTTACATTCTCAAGAGGAGAACATAACGGCCTATAACAGAAGATATATACCGTTGGGCAAATTTAGGAACTAAAAGATTGAGTGGTTTAAAATTAGCGTGGCCCTTGATTTCACACTATGTGAAGTATATTTACACACCATCCCCCGGAAGCACGGAGCCTCCGGGGGATGGGAAAGTGTCGTCGGATAGATCTTTGAAAAAATTGTGGTCGAGAATAATCGAGATCCGCCTCAGCAACTCGGTGTCGATTGTCGACCGCGCGAAGATATTGTATACGTTACGGCGGTCGCAATTGAGCTGACGGGCAAACCATGTGACCGTGTGGTCTTTGGGATGCCTGTCGATTATCTGCTTGATACGTTGGCCGATATGCATCATGGCGGTCTTTTGCGGAAGCCCTTCCTACGCCTGAAAAGCAAGCAATAAGGCATGAGCCCTCCTCACATCTTTGATCAGAAGGTACCGGAAAAAACCTGAAAAGATAGATGTAGTAAGAGCCCACACCCGTATGTGTATATAAATACGACGAATGCAGGCCCTTGCACCAGACAAGGAGCATCACGTAGATATGCACGATACAGGAGTATGGCTTGTCCACTATCAGCCTCTTTTCATTAGAATTTTCCGGATTCTCTGATTGACTACAGTAGATAAGTAATACTCGGTTTCATACCGATCCCACCTAAATGGGAGTCAGCTTTTTGCAAAGTTATGACTATTTCGGATGAAAACCAACGGTGTGGGCTCATTTTTTTCGTTAAAAAGCGTATCGAGCGCTAATATACGAAAAAACACCGGGTGCGGCAAAAGAATTATTATTGTGGTGGCAACTTATGGTCTATACGGTTCAGTTTCCAATAGCCGCTTTTGTTGCTCCCGACCCGCTCGATGACATTATTCTCGCGAAGTCGCCTGACTATTTTTTCTACCGCTCTCTTGGTAAGACTCAAACGGTCGGCAATCTTTTGAGCTGAAAACATCGGATTGGAATTGAGAAGGAGCAAGACCCTCATATCATTATCGCCGAACTTTATACCGAACTTTATACCGAACTCGTTTCCGAATATTATACCGAATTCTCTTTCGAGCGGTGATGCGTTCTCATCAATCGGCTTTTTCTCGTTGCCTTGATGTGAGGTCAGCGTGTCGAGTATCTCGCCGAGCATAAACTCTATGAAGGGGTTGACTCGCCGGCTGAGGTAGAGGCGCTTATGGCATCATAATATGCCTGTTGGTTGGAAAACACCATATTTTCCACCGGCAGATGGGCAAACAGCGGATGCAGCTGAGTGAGGATCAGCGATTGCCACAATCGGCCTGTGCGCCCATTGCCATCGGTAAACGGATGGATAAACTCAAATTCGTAGTGAAACACACACGACCGGATCAGCAGATGGTCGTCGGCGTTTTTGAGCCAGTCGAAAAGCTCCGACATAAGCCCGGGCACACGGTTGGCCGGAGGAGCCATGTGTATGCAACCGGCGTCGCCAAACACCCCCACTCCACTTGCGCGCCAGCGTCCGGGATTGTCGACGAGGGTGAGCATCATGGTGTGATGGGCTTTCAGGAGATCGTTTTCGTCAAATGGATTTAGCGTCGGAAAGATATCGTAGGTGGCGATGGCATTTTTCACCTCCTGGATCTCACGCAGTGGCGCCACCACGTTTTTGCCATTGATGATGTCGCGCACCTGCCCCTCCGAGAGCTCATTTCCCTCTATGGCGAGTGAGCTGTGGATGGTCTTGATGCGGTTGGCTTTGCGCAGGCGCAGGGTGGTGTCCTGCTCAAGCACTATGGCATATCGCTCAATCTTTGCTGATATTTCGGCAACGAGATTGAGTATACGCGACGTGTATCTGAATGGAGGCGTATACATCTTATGATTCAAAGGTGGGAAGGTGTGATTTCTGAGTCTCAGCGGGTGGCTGCACGAATGAGAAGAGGAGCCTCGGGGCCGAGGTTGAAGATGAGGTCGAGGATGCTCAGGCCCGGTATGAAGCCGAGGGTGCCGGCCCTGACCTGCCAGTAGGGCGGGAGCTCGGGGAGCGGGGCGCCGGGTGTCTTGACGACCTCCGTGGCGCTATGCACTATGCGGTGGGAGGTCAACCCGAGTATACCACACACGGCGCTGTCGAGGGCCGAGGCAAAGTCGATGAGCTTGTCGCCCCCACGGGCGTTGGCGATGATGGGGAGCAGACGGTCGGCATAAAACTCAAAAAACGGGGTGCGGCCATATGCGCTTTTCGAGGGCGGTGGGCATGGTTTCCTGCCAGCGACCATGATCGCTGAGCTCCACGTCGGCCCATCGTGCGCCCCCCTGCGGCTTGGCTATCGGCACAGTGAGGGTGAGCGGCCCCCGGGTGTCGGCTATCCTGAATCGGTGGGTGTCTTTGTCGGTCCTGTCGTAGCGGCCACCCCACCCCACCCCAGCCTCCGGATAGGAGGCCATGAGGGCGTAGTAGGCGGCGGAAGGGAGAAGGCGCGGCGGAAGGGATATCACCTCGCCGGGTGCATGGGTGATCAGCGGATGGCTCACGAGCGGGCGTTGCGGAATATTCGGTTCCATCTGATATTGAAGGGGAAGCTCCGGTCCTTGTCAAAGGATATGAGCACCCTCTCGGGGCGTCCCACGATATGGTCTTCGGGAACAAAACCCCAGTAGCGCGAGTCGAGCGAGTTGTCGCGGTTGTCGCCCATCATGAAGTAATAATCCATGGCAAAGGTATATTCTGTGGCGGGCTTGCCATCGATATAGGCTGTCTGGGTCGATTCGTCGAAATAGGCGTCGGGGTGATTCTCGTAGTTGCGTATCACGCGGCTGTAGCGGTCCCAGGTGTCGGCATCGAGCTTGATGGTAGCTCCCTTGGCGGGTACCCAGAGGGGGCCGTAGTCGGCACGGGTCCATCCGGCTCCTGCGCCACGGGGATAGAGAAATTCGTTGCCTGCCTGCGAGGTCTCTCTGATGATATGGGTCAGATCGCCACGAGTGCGGAGGGAGGCTATCATGGATGCCGTGAGAGGGGCGCGGTAGATGGGGGGCACGCTACCGTCGTGGCGCACGGTAAATCCGAGCTGGCTGAGCCCATCGATGTCGGCCATGTTGATCGTCGGATTGACAAGGGCTATGTCGTCCTTAGCAATACCGAGAGCTTCGAGGTCGACTTCGGAGAGGGGGGCTCCATTGATCTGGAAGATGTAGTTGAACTGTGCGTCGGCAGGCATCTCCTGCTTCACTCCGTCGATATATATATCGCCGCCCGCTATGCGGATGGTGTCGCCCGGAAGGGCCACGCAGCGCTTCACATAGTTCTCGCGACGGTCTACCGGACGGTAGATCACCTCGCCGAAGCGGGGATTGCCCGAGTTGACTGCCTCGCGCCCGAATATGTCGCAGAGGGTATAGTAGTCGGGGTTCTGCATGTTGAGCGCCACGGTGTCGCCCGCTGGGAAGTTAAACACCACAATGTCGCCGCGCTCCACCGCTGTATAGCCTTTGAGGCGATGATAGGGCCATTCGGGAGTGTCGAGATAGCTCTTGCCTCCTGTCACGGGCATGGTGTTGTGGGCCAGCGGGAAATGGATGGGGGTGTTGGGCACCCGAGGGCCATAGGCCATCTTGTTGACCCATAGATAGTCGCCGGTGAGGAGGGTCTTTTCAAGCGACGACGACGGGATCTGATAGTTCTGCCCGACAAAGAGAAATATGAAATAGACCAGAATGAGGGCATAGACTATCGCGTCGACCCACCCCATGACGGTGCGCACCGCCGGGCTCTTGCTCTTCTTCCACCATGTGAGGGGTATATATCCGGTGATATAGATGTCGAAGAGGAGGATGAGGAAGAGGGCTACCCACCAGCTGCCGAGCCATGCCACCCACGCCAGAAATATCACGGCTACGATGGCAAAACGGATCCAGCGGCTCGGCTTCACTGCCTTGATGCGCTCGCTGAATGTTGGATAATGATTATCTGACGGCGATGGGGTGGCTGAGGAGGGGGCAACGGGCTTTTCTTGCATGGTGTGATGAGGATGAGAGGTAGATAATGGTGGTTATCAGCGGGGTAGGTCAGGCTTTGAGCAGATCCGACATGAGGGCGTCCATACCCTGCATGCCCTTATGGCCGGGAAGCCATTCGGCGGCCATCACGGCTCCTAAGGCAAATCCCTCGCGGCTCTTGGCGCGGTGGGTGATGGAGATGCTGTCGACGGGGCTATCCCATGTGATGGTGTGGGTGCCCGGCACTTCGCCCTCGCGTATGTGGCTCACAATGAGCGCATCGTCGGCCGCTGGCACCTCCTCAGTCCATGAGTTGACGCGCGGATGCTCCTCGACGATACCCTCGGCGAGGGTCACGGCGGTGCCGCTCGGATGGTCGAGCTTGTGGATGTGGTGGGTCTCGCTCATGAAGGGGCGATACTGGGGAAATGGCTCCATGAGGCGCGCCAACCGCTTGTTGAGCTCGAAAAATATGTTGACACCAACGGAAAAGTTGGAGGTCCAGAAAAGACTTGCGTCGCTCTCGGCCACCATCTGCTCCACTTCGGCCATGCGGGAGGTCCAGCCGGTGGAGCCCGACACCACGGGCACTCCGGCGGCAAAGGCGCGACGGTAGTTGTCGATGGCGGTGGCGGGGGTGGTAAACTCTATGGCCACGTCGGCCGAGCGGAAGGCGTCGGAGTCGAAGTCGGCCTGATTGTCGACGTCGATCACCGACACTATATCATGGCCGCGCTCGCGGGCTATGCGCTCAACGATGTGGCCCATCTTGCCATATCCTATGATTGCTATTTTCATTGCTCTAAGGTGGGGATAAATCAGTCGCGGCTGCTGCCGAAGAAGCGGAGCAGGTAGAGGAAGAGGTTGATAAAGTCGAGGTAGAGGCTCAGGGCGCCGATGGTGGCGAGGCGGCCGGTCGACTCGGCGGGTGCCATGGCGGCCATGCGCTTCACCTGCTGGGTGTCCCAGGCGGTGAGGCCGATAAAGATCAGGACTCCGGCACCCGAGATGATCCATTCAAGGGTGGTGGAATGGGCGAAGATGTTGACAACCGACACCACGATAAGACCTATGAGGGCCATGATGAGGAAGCTGCCCCACTTGGTGAGATCCTGCGAGGTGGTGTAGCCGAAGATGCTCATGGCGCCAAAGGTGCCGGCGGTGATGAAGAAGGTCTTGGCTATCGACGTGTGGGTGTAGACCATGAAGATCGGGAAGAGCATCAGGCCGTTGACCACGGCAAAGAGATAGAAGAGCATGGTGGCGGTGGGGGAGCTCAGGCGGTTGATGCCTGCCGAGATGCCGAGCACAAGGCCTATCTCAAGGAGCATGAGCACCCACATCACGGCCGAGTGGGTGGCAAAGAAGCTGATCACAGCCGGAGTGGAGTAGCACCACAGCGAGGTGAGGGCCGTGACGAGCAGGCCGAGGGTCATCTTGACATATACCGAGCGCATGATGCGGCTCACGCGGTTGTCGAGCGACATGGGCTGCTTCACTTCGGCGTGATATTCGGGAGGGAGATTGTAGCTGTTCATCGTTGATGGATGGGGATTGGTTATGGTTAACGGTTTTCAAAATCGGGGGATAGACCGCCGGTACATACTATAATACGACCGGAGCCCCCGATTTATCATTCCGTTAGGATTATTTAACTTACATGCGCTCCGGCATGGTGATGCCGAGCAGATCCATGGCCGAGGCAAGGGTGCGCGCGGTGACATCGCTCAGCACAAGGCGCAGCGACCTCACGGCTTCATTTTCCTCGCGCAGGATCGAGCAGTCGTGGTAGAACTGATTATATTCCTTGGTGAGATCGTAGGCATAGTTGGCTATCAGGGCTGGGCTGTAGCTGCGTCCTGCCTCCTCTACCACCGAGGGGAAGTCGGCCAGTCGCTGGATCAGTGTCACCTCACGCTCGCCGGGAGTGGCGGGTGTATAGTCGGTGATGGCGAGCCCGGCGGCCTCGGCCTTGCGGAGCAGCGAGCGGATACGGGCGTAGGTATACTGGATGAAGGGGCCGGTGTTGCCGTTGAAGTCGATGCTCTCCTTGGGGTTGAAGGTCATGTTTTTGCGAGGGTCGACTTTGAGCAGGAAATATTTCAGGGCGCCGAGACCTATAGCCTCGGTGATGGCTGCGCGCTCGGCGTCGGTGAGGCCGTCGAGCTTGCCCAGCTCCTCGCTGACGGCGCGCGCCGTGCCCACCATCTCGTCCATCAGATCGTCGGCGTCGACCACGGTGCCTTCGCGGCTCTTCATCTTGCCCTCTGGAAGCTCTACCATACCGTAGGAGAAGTGCACGAGGTCTTTGCCCCATGCAAAGCCCAGACGGTCGAGAAGCAGCGAGAGCACCTGGAAGTGGTAGTTCTGCTCATTGCCCACCACATAGATCATCTTGTCGATGGGATAGTCCTGATAACGCAGCTTGGCGGTGCCTATATCCTGGGTCATGTACACCGAGGTGCCGTCGGAGCGGAGGAGCAACTTGTGGTCGAGGCCCGCATCGGTCAGGTCGGCCCACACCGAGCCATCCTCCTTGCGGTACATAAGCCCCTTCTCAAGACCCTCCATCACCTTATCCTTGCCTTCGAGGTAGGTCTGGCTCTCGTAGTAGATCTTGTCAAAGCCCACTCCCATGCGCTCGTAGGTGGCATCGAAGCCGGCATATACCCAGCTGTTCATCATCTCCCAGAGGGCGCGAACCTCGGGTCGCGGGCCTCCATGCGCGGAGCATGGCGCGGGCCTCGGCCATGAGGGGCGAGGCGGCTTCGGCCTCCTCTTTGCTCAGACCCTGGCTCTCCATGAGCTCTTTCACTTCGGCGCGGTAGTGCTTGTCGAAGGCCACATAGAAGTCGCCTATCAGATGGTCGCCCTTCTTGCCGGTCGACTCGGGTGTGGCGCCCTCGCCCCACTTCTGCCAGGCGAGCATCGACTTGCAGATATGGATGCCGCGGTCGTTGACGATATTGGTGCGCACCACGCGGTTGCCACACGCGGCGAGGATCTTCGACAGCGAATGGCCGAGGAGGATGTTGCGCACATGGCCCAGATGGAGCGGTTTGTTGGTGTTGGGGCTCGAATACTCCACCATCACGAGCGGCGACGCATCGGTGGCGGCCTTGATGCCCCACGAGGGCTCGCCGGCTATGTGGCGCAGCACGGCGCCCCAGAACGACGGCTCGATGACGATGTTGAGGAAGCCTTTGACAACATTTGTCGAGGCCACGGCGGGCTCGTTGGTCTCAAGCCACTCGCCTATCTCCTTGCCTGTGGCTTCGGGGCTCTTGCGGGCTGCCTTCACCCAGGGAAACACTACTACAGTGAGGTCGCCCTCAAACTCCTTGCGGGTGGCCTGCACCTGCACCGATTCCGGATAGACTTCAAGGCCGTAAAGCTCCTTGAGTGCTGCCGCTATGGCTTGCGATATGATATTGTCGATTGACATACTCTTTGTTGATGATATAAAGGGAATTTCGCCACAAAGTTACGAATTTTTCGGGGCATTCAGAGCCATGCACCGCCAAAAGTAACGGGCAGCAACGCCGCTGTGGCCCTGCTGCCCGTCGATAGGGTTATGGATCGGTCGATCCGGTTACTGCCTGATCGCTACTTTGGTCACTTCATTGCCGCAGCGGCGGATGTAGAGACCGGGAGCGGTGGGGCGCTCGGTGCCAAGATACTGGCCCTGGACGGTAAACCACTGCTCGGGAGCGTCGGTGGCCTCGCCGTCGGCTTCAATGTCGTCTATGCCGGTGGGGTTGTAGAAGAGGGCATTGAGGCGGGTGTCGGCGTTGATGGTCACGGTGGTGGTCACGGTGCCGGGACGGTTGTAGCGGCCTGTCTCGCGGTCGTTGACCACGAGGGTGGCAACATTGTAGTTCTTGTTGGCGGTCATCTTCACATTCACGCGGGTGCCGGCCTTGAGCCATGCGCCGGAGGCCTGGGTGATGAGGGTGCCGTCGGCAAGGGTCACTTCGATGGTGCCATTTTCGGGCTTGACTATTTCAAGGCGATATTTCTGGCCGAAGCGGGCGGTGATGGTCACATTGTTGTCGCCGCCATATTCGAGGCTGCCACCTTTCTCATCGGCTGTCTGAGTCACGGTGCCGGCTCCGGCGCCGCTGATCTGCCAGCTGTCGAAGTAGTAGCGGGCATTGCCCTCTTCATCTTCTTTGGGTGTGGCCTCAACCTTAACATACTGGTTCCAGTCTTTGATGTAGACTGAGCTCTGGTTCCAGCTTGTCCAGATCTGGGCGCTGGGATAGACGATGCCGATCTCGCCCCAGTCTTCCTGACCCTTGGCCACCTGGATGCTCACCGAGTGAGCCTTATACTTGATCTCATCATATACGGCGGTGAATACCTGATTGCCTTCGGGCATGGTGAAGGAGTAGGTGGAGCCGGCGAGAACATTACCGTTTTTCACATCCTGACCATTGAGCATCCACTTCACAAACTTATAGCCGGGGTTGACAGGGGCATAGATGGTGACGCGGCTTCCCTTGCTGAAGCTCTGCACCGAGGTCTCCTTGTTGCTGCCGATATATGGCGAGCCACCCTGCGAGGGTGATGCAAACAGCTGCACGCGATAGGTGCGCGGCTCAAAGTTGACCACGATATTGGTGGCCTGCTTGATAACCACGGGAATTGTCACTTTCTGTGCGTTGATGTCAAAATCCTGCGCATTGCCGTTTACGGTGATCGATTTGATCTGATAGTTGGTCTCTGGTTCGGCTGTCACGTCAACAGTTGTGCCTTTGAGCACCTTGGTCAGATCGGCTGCGCCTGAGTAGGTCACGGTGCCATATTCCACCTCAAGGGCTTGTCTTTATCGGCAACCTTGCCGCCGACTGCCGAGATGGTCACCTTGAAGTATTGTGGGATCTCCTTGAAGGTCACGGATACTATCATATTACCAACGCCTTGACCTGCTTTGGGCGTCGTATAGACGTCAGTCAAAGTCACCTGACCATTCTTTATAGAGTATTCCTCATCGGCTTCCGTGTAGCTCTTATCATTAACAGTCACTGTAGCAACTTGATAACCCGACTTCGGTGTTACGGTAATAGTGATGGGGGAGTTGGTGGGCACGCTCTGCGACTCTGTCGAGTTGGGAGAAAGCTTCTTGGTGCCGCAAGAAGCCGACACCGAACCCATCTCTGTGATATTTGTATCGTTGAGCTTAAAGTAGATGGAGGTCTTCTTATGGTTGAAGGTGGCGCTCACTGCAAGTGATGAGGGCTTGTTGGCGGGCATCACATACTCAATCGTGGCCTCTTCGGCATTGGGGCCGACAGTTGCCGACTGATTGCCTACGCGGAATGTGGCGATTGTATATTCCGCAGGAGCCGTAAGGGTGAATGTCACCTTGCCACCTTCCGGAATCTCGGTCTGATCGGTGATGGGGGCGCCATTGTATTCAGCGGTAAACTTAGCGCCGTCAAGCAGTTTGTCTACGCCGGTGAGAGTGAGAGTGTTCTTCTTTATCTCGGCGAAAGCAAAGCTTAAGGACTGGTTATTTTTAACTACGTAGGTACCCACCTTCTGAGTCTGCTCATCGGTGGTATAGGTGATGGTACTGGTGTTGGGAGCTGAGCTAATCTTATACCCGGTGGTTGCACTAATGGTAAATGTGATCTCGCTACCCTCTTTGGCTATAATCTTATCGCCCGAAGCCGAGATGCTATACTCGGTATTGTCACCCTTTATTGTATAGCTTATGGAGCCATGCTCGAGACCGGTCACATTGACTGTGATGGTACGGTCGGGCATAATCTTTTCAAATTCAGCCGTAACAGTTGCGGCCTGACCGGGCATGGCAAAGCTGAAGTCACCATTGCTGTCGGGGCTGATGGGAAAGAGCTGAGCGCCCTTGGCAGTCACTCCTATCGACTTGAGTTCGTAGTCGTAGCCACTAACTTTAGTAGTAGTGACCTTACCATAAATCATGGTACCCTCGAGGATATTCGCACCGGAAGAAACAGGCGTTTCAGTTCCCTTCTCATTGAGAGTCCACAATTTGACAGTGCCTCCAGTGGCTATATTGGTAGTGAGCTGATATGAATTGAGCTTCTTGCCGATATAGGGTTTCAGAACGGCGTTGTCTGAGATGGTCACTTCCCACTGGTTCTTACCAAGAGACTTAACTGTAGCACCGGTAGCATCGAGCGAAGTGACTGCATTGGGTACGGTACCGTCGGGAGTAAGGGTCACTATCAGCTTCTCGCCACCTTTGATCATATCGCCCGAATTAAACGTATTGCCGTTGTAGGTCACGGTCATGGTACCGTTGGAGGGAGCGGTCCATTCAACCTTATACATCTTCACAAAAGTTGCGTCGATATTTACAGCGCTCTCATTTACAGTATAGTCAGTGGGGTTGCTGGTAAATACCTGACTATTGATCTTAAGGGAGCCGATAGCATAACCGTCATTAGGGGTAAGTTTGATAGTGAGCTTAGTGCCGTCGGCAACCATAGCTCCGGAATTGACCATAGCACCATTCCCGTCTGTCACTGAGATGGAGCCACCGGTGAGAGAGGTGCTGAAAGTGACGGGATAGCTCTTAATTTCCTTATCTTTCAGAGTAACAACAACTGAGAGATTATCAGTGATCTTCACAGTGCCGTAGCAGTTAGCATTACCGGCACCGAGTCCAACAACATTTCCTTTGCTATCGGTACATACCACCGATGCAATCTCCTTACCGTTGGCATAACCGTCGATCTTAATACCTACACTGGTGTCGTAAGCGATAGGTTGATCCAGCACTTGACCATTAGAGGGATTGACAAACGAAACATTAGCTCCGCCATTTGCAGTGCAACTGATAGTTAATGTCTTCACTTCGGTCTTGACATTCCATTTAGCATCTTTTTTGACAACGATAGTGCCCGACCATGAGCCATCTTCGGCAAAAGTGCCGCTGGCAGGTGCGTCGCCATAAGTAACCTCAGTTATCTTATTCTTGGGGTCGGTGGGAGTGAGTGTGACGCTCAGAGAAGTGCCTACGGTCACCTTCTCGCCCCCTTTGAGCTCTGTATCGCCATTCTTCACAACAGCTTTAACGCCGGTGATGCTTGGCATGGTAAAGGAGATCTCTTCAGCAATAGGATCGGCATCCCTCTCCTCGACACTCCCGACAAGCGGCTCGCCGGTATATTCGATCACCGCCGCCTGAAGATAGACGCCGAGGCTTACGTATTTGCTGGCTATTTCTACTGGTGTATTGAATAGTTTAGAAGACTCGATTTGATCATATGTTATCTCAACTTCTGCCTTTTTGGTCGATGAATACCTACCAAGATAGAAGCAAGATGCTGGAAAATAAGAATCATAATCATTATCGGCATAATAAAACTTGATAGCTTTGATGCCGCGATTACCATCGAGAGAGAGAGAAACTATCTGATTTACGATAAGCAGACTCTTAGAAATAGATCTTACTGAGAATGAAGGAGCCAACTTCGGCTGTCCGATGACATCATTCATCGGACCAATAAGCGAAAAAGTAAGGCCATCTTTTGTAACCGACACGGGTTTATCATAGTCAGTTACAGCCTTGAGCGATGAGCAGTCAAGGTTGATGTGCTCCATAGTATCGAAGCCGAGGATTTCTGACCCGTCGTAACCTGTGTTAAAGGTCACGGCAACGGTATTCTGCGCGGATACCGTGGGCGCGAAGAGCGCCATAATGACACACATGAGGCCTGTGATGCGAGCCGTGAGCGTGCGCCGTCTGTTGGGATGCAATAAGTTAGCTAACATATTGATAGTGATGGTATATTATGCGGGTAATAAGTTCACAAAGATAATCAACTGCAACTATCATCCCAACAACCCACCCTCTTTTTTAACTTTTTTAACACTATGATTACCTTCCACCCTTAGATATAATTGCCAAAACATCTGCCAACAACGACCTTTGAGCCCAACCCGTAAGATGCTCCGTGGAGCATCCGATCCGCACGCCCAGCGCCCGCAAAAGCGCTCCACGCACCCCGTAGGGATGCACCACGGTGCATCCGACCAGCGACGCCCTGCGCCCGCAAAAGCGCTCCTCGCACCCGTAGGGATGCACCACGGTGCATCCGACCAGCGCGACGATGCCCGCGACGATGCCCCGGCGCGTAGCGCCCAAAGCCGCGTTAGCGGCACACCTGATGGGTGGCCCCGGGCAAGAGCGTGCGTTAGCCGCCGCAGCCCGGGGGTTAAGGCGCTAATAAGAGAATCGCTCAGCGTCAGCCGAGCTCCACACCGCGTCGCCCAAACGCCCACAAAAGAGTTTCGCGCGCGTAGCGCCCAAAGTCGCGTTAGCGGCGCCCCTGATGGGTGGCCCCGGGCAAGAGCGTGCGTAGCCGCCGCAGCCCGGGGTGTAAGACGCTAATAAGAGAAATGCTCAGCGTCAGCCGAGCTCCTCAACGCGTCGCCAAGCCCACAAAAGAGTTTCCAACGACTGGGAGCGCGCGTAGCGCCCAAAGCCGCGTTAGCGGCGTCCCTGATGGGTGGCCCCGGGCAAGAGCGTGCGTTAGCCGCCGCAGCCCGGGGATAAAAGCGCTCATAAGAAAATAGCTCAGCGTCAGCCGAGCTACACACCGCGTCGCCAAGCCCACAAAAGAGTTTCCAACGACTGGGAGCGCGCGTAGCCGCCGAGTCGCGTTAGCGGCGTCCCTGATGGGTGGCCCCGGGCAAGAGCGCGCGTAGCCGCCGCAGCCCGGGGTTAAGGCCCCAATAAGAGAATGGCTCAGCGTCAGCCGAGATCCTCACCGCGTCGCCCAAACGCCCACAAAAGAGTTTCCAACGACTGGGAGCGCGCGTAGCGCCCAAAGCCGCATTTGCGGCGCTCCTGATGGGTGGCCCCGGGCGAGAGCGTGCGTAGCCGCCGCAGCCCGGGGTTAAAAGCGCTCATAAGAGAATAGCTCAGCGTCAGCCGAGCTACAAACCGCGTCGCCCATCCCACCCAAGGGGCTCGGCTGACGCTGAGCAATCGGGAAAGGCTCTCGCGGACCCGCGGCTGCGGCGGCTAACGCGCGCTCTTGCCGCGGGCTACCCACAAGGTTCGCCCCCAAAGGGGCTTTGGGCGCTAACGCGCCTCCCCCTTCGCACGCCCCATGCCGCCCAACGTCGCCGGTTCGGATGCATCAGGATGCATCCTAATCCTGGTCAAAATGAGATTATGTAATTCCAAGAGTCGCAACTGAATCATCTATCATTCTGCAAGACAAGTAATTCGTAATGGAACAACGGCAATCTTCCAACTGTATATAGAGGCGGTCCTTGGCCTCGGTGTAACCCAGGTGGTTCAACCTTGCGAACAAGAGTATCAGCATCGCTGTCATCAATATGATGTAAATCATATTAGCGATACCATTTGGAGTGCAGCTTATGAACTTGTTAAGGGACAGTTTCTGCTTCAGGAACCTGAAAAGGCATTCGATGCGCCAGCGAAGTCCATAAAATGCCACGATTTCAAGAGCGGGAAGATTCATGTTGTCAGTGATTAACCAAAGTTCTTCATCCATTCTGTCTCTGTGTCCCTTTCGGCTCATCACCGGAGCTTTGGTCTTCACTTTTATGAGTCGGTATTCGGTGGAATCAAACTGGGTTGACCTTTTTTTGCGAAGATGTACAATCTGGTCGCTTATGACTTCATCATTCTCATGCAGCTTCATTATCTCAGCATCTATGATAGGATGACATTTCGGGATTTTGCTGTTTCCTACCGCTTCATAGGTGCGATTCATGTTAACTCTGCATATGAACTCGACATGATTATCTTTGAGCTTATTAAAATTGTCAGAACTATTAAGCCCCCTGTCAATCAAATATATATTGGTGGATAATGGGTCGTGTTTCCTATAATAATCGATAATTTCATAGAGCGCGTTGTTCTCACTGAGATATTTTTGGCCGGTATATATCAAGGCATCCATCACTCCCCTATCTGCGAACCCAAACGAATATTTTACATTTTTGGTTGCCCCCGGCTTATGCGCCCTCAACGGCTTTTTCACTTCAATGTAATCCGTGAGATATCTGGTTGAATACGAGACCAACGTGCTGTCAATAGCCACCAAATCATGTATTTCAGAGCCGCCGAACTGTTTCTCCATACGCCTCATCTCTGTACGGTCAAGGAGCCTGAACAAGTCGTTGAAAAGCTGGCGGAAGTAATTGTTATCCATACTCCTCAAGCGATAACCGATTGAATTGTGTTTAATCCTCTTGTGTTTGAGACCCTCCACCGCTTGCTGAAATTCTTTCGACTCAAATTCCAAGGAAACGCGGCGTTGAGTCAGTATGTCAAAGCGTAGTATACTGAGCACAAGCAGCGTAAACATGAGCCTGCCTGTCAGTATCTTAACTTCGTAATCTACTGCATACTCTTCTGCGAGTTGTGCAAATCGCTCGTCCGGAATAAAATTCAGGATATCTTGCGGGTTAATTGATTGTTGATTGCTTCTATCCATAGTTTGTAGTGTTACCTACTTTAAAACAATCCATAATCCATATTTTCTCCACGATTCTCACATTTTGACCAAGATTAGATGCATCCCTACAAGCCGCGACATCTCACCCGATCCGCCTCATACCCAGGATGTAGGGATGCACCACGGTGCATCCTAACCGCGACGATACCCGCGACGATGCCCCGGCGCGTAGCCGCCAAGCCGCGTTAGCGGCGTCCCTGATGGGTGGCCCCGGGCAAGAGCGTGCGTAGCCGCCGCAACCCGGGGTTAAAAGCGCTAATAAGAGAATCGCTCAGCGCCAGCCGAGCTACACACCGCGTCGCCCAGTCGCCGAAGGGGCTCGGCTGACGCTGAGCAATCGGGAATGGTTCTCGCGGACCCGCGGCTGCGGCGGCTAACGCGCGCTCTTGCCGCGGGCTACCCACATGGTTCGCCCCCAAAGGGGCTTTGGGCGCTAACGCGCCTCCGCCTTCGCCCCCCCATACCGACGCCCAACGTCGCCGAATCGGATGCACCATGGTGCATCCCTACAAGCCGCGACATCTCACCCTATCCGCCTCATAACCAGGATGTAGGGTTGCACCACTGTGCATCCGAACCGCGACGATGACCGCGACGATGTCCCGGCGCGTAGCGCCCAAAGCCGCGTTAGCGGCGTCCCTGATGGGTGGCCCCGGGCAAGAGCGCGCGTTAGCCGCCGCAGCCCGGGGTCAAAAGCGCTCATAAGAGAATGGCTCAGCGTCAGCCGAGCTCCCCAACGCGACGCCCAAGGAGCTCGGCTGACGCTGAGCAATCGGGAAAGGCTCTCGCGGACCCGCGGCTGCGGCGGCTAACGCGCGCTCTTGCCGCGGGCTACCCACAAGGCTCGCCCCAAGGGGGCTTTGGGCGCTAACGCGCCTCCCCTTCGCTCGCCCCATGCCGCCTCCCAACGTCGCCGAATCGGATGCACCGTGGTGCATCCCTACAAGCCGCGACATTTTACCCGATCCGCCTCATACCCAGGATGTAGGGATGCACCACGGTGCATCCGAACCGCGACGATGACCGCGACGATGCCCCGGCGCGTAGCGCTCAAAGCCGCATTAGCGGCGCTCCTGATGGGTGGCCCCGGGCAAGAGCGTGCGTAGCCGCCGCATCCCGGGGGTTAATGCGCTAATAGAGAATGGCTCAGCGTCAGCCGAGCTACACTCCGCGTCGCCCTGCCGCCCAAGGGGCTCGGCTGACGCTGAGCAATCGGGAAATGCTCTCGCTGACCCGCGGCTGCGGCGGCTAACGCGCGCTCTTGCCGCGGGCTACCCACAAGATTCGCCCCCAAAGGGGCTTCTTGCGCTAAACGCGCCTCCCCTTCGCTCGCCCCATGCCGCCTCCCAACGTCGCCGAATCGGATGCATCCTGATGCATCCCTACAAGGTGCCACACAAGTAATGCCGGTACGTAAGCGTCCGAAAAAAGTCGGCTCGATTTTTGGAAATGAATTCGGCTCTTTTCGGACGGTTACTATAAAAGAGAAGCGCCGGCACGGACTGTTGTGTCTGTGTCGGCGCTCTCGGAGGGGCGGTTACCTACTTTCCCACTTTCGCAGTATCATCGGCGTGGCAAGGTTTAACTTCTCTGTTCGGAATGGGAAGAGGTGGATCCCTTGCGCTATGGCCACCTAAATTCTTTTGTCCGTATGGCTCGCTTGCCATAGGTGATGAGGTTGGCTTCTCGGCCGCCTGAGTGCATTGACCGGAGACTCGCTACGGGCTTTTCTTATTTCTGCAATCTCTGCTTTCGTGCCCGACGGCTTATTCTATTCCGACGACTGCTCGTTGCAGTTTTTCTTTCCCCCTTAGGGGAACTGAAAGGGTTTGGGTGATTAGTATCGCTCGGCTGAATGTGTTACCACACGTACACCTGCGACCTATCGACGTCTTCGTCTTAAACGACCCTTATGTGGAGATCTTATCTTGAGGGGGGCTTCGTGCTTAGATGCTTTCAGCACTTATCCTTGCCAGACGCGGCTACCCGGCGGTGCCCCTGGCGGGACAACCGGTGCACCGGTGGTCTGTCCAACACGGTCCTCTCGTACTAGTGTCGGGTCCTCGCAAATCTCCTGCGCCCACAACAGATAGAGACCGAACTGTCTCACGACGTTCTGAACCCAGCTCGCGTGCCACTTTAATAGGCGAACAGCCTAACCCTTGGGACCTTCTCCAGCCCCGGGATGTGACGAGCCGACATCGAGGTGCCAAACCACTCCGTCGATATGAGCTCTTGGGAGGGATCAGCCTGTTATCCCCGGAGTACCTTTTATCCTTTGAGCGATGGCCCTTCCATGCGGAACCACCGGATCACTATGCTCTAGTTTCCTACCTGATCGACTTGTTGGTCTCCCAGTCAAGCGCGCTTGTGCCATTACACTCTGCGGCCGGTTACCAAATCGGCCTGAGCGCACCTTTAGAAGCCTCCGTTACTCTTTTGGAGGCGACCACCCCAGTCAAACTACCCACCAAGCAGTGTCCTCTCACTGAGAGTTAGAAACCAAATGCGCAAAGGTCAGTATTTCAACAACGGCTCCTTGATAACTGGCGTCACCAATTCTTAGCCTCCTGACTATCCTACACATCGCGCACCCGGTCCCAATGCTAAGCTGCAGTAAAGGTTCACGGGTCTTTTCGTCCCGTTGCGGGTAATCGGCATCTTCACCGATACTACAATTTCACCGAGCTCACGGTTGAGACAGTGTCCAGATCATTACACCATTCGTGCAGGTCGGAACTTACCCGACAAGGAATTTCGCTACCTTAGGACCGTTATAGTTACGGCCGCCGTTTACCGGGGCTTCAATTCAATGCTTCTCTTGCGATGACATCTCCTCTTAACCTTCCGGCACCGGGGGTGTCAGGCTGTATGCTTCATCTTTGAACTTTGCACAGCCCTGTGTTTTTGTTAAACAGTTGCCTGGACCTATTCTCTGCGCCCTGCTTCCGCAGGGACCCCTTATTCCGAAGTTACGGGGTCAATTTGCCTAGTTCCTTAACCGTGAATCTCTCGAGCGCCTCAGTATTTTCTACGCGACCACCTGTCGGTTTGTGGTACGGGCCTCTACAATATATGCTTAGCGGATTTTCTTGGGAGCTTGATTACCATCACTATCCGATTGCCCGGGGGCGCTCGGTACTTTCTCGTTTCATCATCAAAGGTGGATTTGCCTGCCTTCGATCTAACTACGCGATTCAACGCACTATTCCGTCAGTGCGCGGATGTGTCACTTCTCCGTCTCCACGTCGCTACTGTAAAGGGTAACGGAATCTTGACCGTTTGTCCATCGGATACGCCTTGCGGCTTTTCCTTAGGTCCGACTTACCCTGATCCGATTAGCGTTGATCAGGAACCCTTGGTCTTTCGGCGGGAGGGTTTCTCGCCCTCCTTGTCGTTACTTATCCCTACATTTGCTTTTCCGGTACTCCAGTGTGTCTCGCGGCACACCTTCTGCGGCTTGCGGAATGCTCCCCTACCGATTAATCTCTTGACTAATCCCACGGCTTCGGCAGCGGACTTATGCCCGATTATTATCCATGCGGGATCACTCGACTAGTGAGCTGTTACGCACTCTTTAAATGAATGGCTGCTTCCAAGCCAACATCCTAGCTGTCCTTGCAATCCCACCTCGTTATTGTCTTCAACTTAGCCCGCATTTCGGGGCCTTAGCCGGTGGTCTGAGTTGTTCCTCTTTCGGACGCGGACCTTAGCACCCGCGCCCTCACTCCCGGGGATCGTGCCGTGGCATTCGGAGTTTGTCAGGACTTGATAGGCGGTGAAGCCCTCGTATCCAGTCAGTCGCTCTACCTCCACGGTACTGACCCCGAGGCTGCACCTAAATGCATTTCGGGAGTACGAGCTATCTCCAAGTTTGATTGGCCTTTCACTCCTACCCTCAGCTCATCCGAAAGCTTTTCAACGCTTACCGGTTCGGTCCTCCAGACAGTGTTACCTGTCCTTCAACCTGGCCAAGGGTAGATCACTTGGTTTCGCGTCCACCCACGCCGACTGTCATTCGCCGTATTCCGACTCGCTTTCGCTTCGGCTCCGGGCCTCTTAAGCCCTTAGCCTCGCCGGCGTGGGTGACTCGTAGGGTCATTATGCAAAAGGCACGCTGTCACCACACTAAGTGGCTCCAACCGCTTGTAGGCACATGATTTCAGGGTCTTTTTCACTCCTCTGTTCGAGGTTCTTTTCACCTTTCCCTCACGGTACTGGTTCGCTATCGGTCTCTTGGTAGTATTTAGCCTTACGGGATGGTCCCCGCAGATTCGCGCAGAATTTCTCGTGTTCCGCGTTACTCAGGTGCCGGCTGATCTTCAATTCCCGATTTCGCCTACGGGGCTTTCACCCGCTGCGGCTCTCCTTTCCAGAAGATTCGGCTATCGGTCCTCAATAGATGCTGTCGCCGGTCCTACAACCCCGGACGGCGCTTTGCAACGTCTCCGGTTTGGGCTCGTGCGCGTTCGCTCGCCACTACTTGCGCAATCACTTTTGTTTTCTTTTCCTCCGGGTACTGAGATGTTTCAGTTCCCCGGGTTCGCTCCGTTCTCTGAACGGTGACACGATCGCTCGTGCCGGGTTGCCCCATTCGGAAATCCGCGAGTCAATGAGTATTTGCCTCTCTTCGCGGCTTATCGCAGCTTATCACGTCCTTCTTCGCCTCCAAGAGCCAAGGCATCCTTCATGTGCCCTTTTCTCCTTTCTTTTTTTCTTTCCGTCGTAGAATTTACCTCCATGTTGCGCTACCGGCTACTCTGGCAAAAATTGCATTATGAAATTTGATTTGCTCGTGGAATCTTACTTCTTCTCAAGTCGCTGCGCGACCCGATCCGAAGCGGATTTATTGTTTGAGTCTCCAATATGTCAATGTTCTCGTTCTGGCGGCTTCACTGAAGCCTTATTCTGTAGTCCCTGGCAGAGTTGAACTGCCGACCTCTACATTATCAGTGTAGCGCTCTAACCAACTGAGCTAAGGGACTGCACTTCAACCCGTGGCCCGATGGTTCCATCCGGCTGCCGGGATAATGCTATATAAATGCGATTTCGATGAAGAAGTAAAGATGCTTCCGGATTGTCCCTTCTGTCTGATCCCCGACGCTATTACTTATCGCGGTCATTGCGTAAACTGGCGGAAAGCCCGATACCGGAGTGCCGATCGTCTCGGCCGGGTGGTCTTTATTGACCGATACCCTTGCTCCAGAAAGGAGGTGTTCCAGCCGCACCTTCCGGTACGGCTACCTTGTTACGACTTAGCCCCAGTCATCAGTTTTACCTTAGGGCGCTGGTTGGGCGCACTTCAGGCACTCCCGACTTCCATGGCTTGACGGGCGGTGTGTACAAGGCCCGGGAACGTATTCACCGCGCCGTGGCTGATGCGCGATTACTAGCGAATCCAGCTTCATGGAGTCGAGTTGCAGACTCCAATCCGAACTGAGACAGGCTTTCGGGTTCCGCTCCCTGTCGCCAGGTGGCTTCCCGCTGTACCTGCCATTGTAACACGTGTGTCGCCCCGGACGTAAGGGCCGTGCTGATTTGACGTCATCCCCGCCTTCCTCACAGCTTGCGCCGGCAGTCTCGACAGAGTGCCCAGCTTGACCTGCTGGCAACTGTCGATGGGGGTTGCGCTCGTTATGGCACTTAAGCCGACACCTCACGGCACGAGCTGACGACAACCATGCAGCACCTCGACACAGGTCCCGAAGGACTGCCTGATTTCTCAGATCATTCCTGTGTCGTTTGAGCCCGGGTAAGGTTCCTCGCGTATCATCGAATTTAAACCACATGTTCCTCCGCTTGTGCGGGCCCCCGTCAATTCCTTTGAGTTTCACCGTTGCCGGCGTACTCCCCAGGTGGAATACTTAACGCTTTCGCTGTATCACTCAGATCTCACTCGACCCGAACAATTAGTATTCATCGTTTACTGCGTGGACTACCAGGGTATCTAATCCTGTTCGATACCCACGCTTTCGTGCTTCAGCGTCAGTTGGGCCGGTATGCTGCCTTCGCAATCGGAGTTCTGCGTGATATCTATGCATTTCACCTACACCACGCATTCCGCATACTTCTCGCCCACTCAAGACAATCAGTTTCAACGGCGGGAAGAGGTTGAGCCTCTCAATTTTACCGCTGACTTAACTGTCCGCCTACGCACCCTTTAAACCCAATAAATCCGGATAACGCTCGCATCCTCCGTATTACCGCGGCTGCTGGCACGGAGTTAGCCGATGCTTTTTCTTCAGGTACTCTCATCCTGCCACGCGTGGCAGTTTTTGCTCCCTGACAAAAGAGGTTTACAATCCATAGGACCGTCTTCCCTCACGCGACTTGGCTGGTTCAGCCTCCCGGCCATTGACCAATATTCCTCACTGCTGCCTCCCGTAGGAGTCTGGTCCGTGTCTCAGTACCAGTGTGGGGGACCTTCCTCTCAGAACCCCTACGCATCGTCGCCTTGGTGGGCCGTTACCCCGCCAACAAGCTAATGCGCCGCATGCCCATCCTTGTCCGATAAATCTTTGGCTGCAGGGAGATGTCTCCCCGCAGCGTTATGCGGTATTAGACGGAATTTCTTCCGCTTATCCCCCTGACAAGGGCAGGTTGCATACGTGTTACTCACCCGTGCGCCGGTCGCCAGCGGGAGTATTGCTACTCCCCTGCTGCCCCTCGACTTGCATGTGTTAAGCCTGTCGCTAGCGTTCATCCTGAGCCAGGATCAAACTCTTCGTTGTTGTTTATATATTTCTATATATTTCCGTTTGTTGTTTGTGTCGCTCGGGCGTCCCTTTCGAGACCGGCCTTCCGACTCATCTTCACTCGCGGTATCGAATTGTCGCTTTCCTCAGTTTAGGATGACTCGCAGATTATTGTAGTAGTGTCGTTTTACCTTTGGTGGATTGACAGAGACAATCTCAGTCATGACTTGCATGACTCTTTTGCTCTTGTACTACTTCGTCGAAATTGCAAGTATTTCAATGTTCTCTCGTTCCGGTGCCGACCGTCAGGCGGTCGGAGTGAAACGCGGTGCAAAGTTACAACCTTTTTTTGAGACCGCCAAATTTTTTTTGATTTTTTTTGAACCTCTCAGCGATGTCTCGCGTTTTACCGGATTGCCTTCGGGCTTCGTTTGCGCTGCTCTTAGCGTCTCTCCCGAAAAGCGAGTGCAAAGGTAGAGACTTTTCCGTTATCCACCAAATATCCGAACCAAAAAGTTCGCAATTTAATATTCGTTAACAATTATATACCCCTTACACCTTATTTATTATATATAGGGCCCACAAAGCACGCCAGAGCCCATAAAAGGCAACCAAACCACTTATGCCGGAAA
>PDYJ01000046.1_pt1 | contig 25053 bp, 36 predicted proteins | sample 1430841 | NCBI WGS metagenome assembly PDYJ01 (sample SAMN07237672, study PRJNA390542) | Gut metagenome, whole genome shotgun sequencing project. | isolation source: fecal pellets | host: Mus musculus | place: USA: New York, NY | collected 2016-10 | reverse complement strand
AAGCTGGGGAGTTGAGAGCAGCCGCGACCTGACACAGCACCAGTTAATCGATATTTGCGCGAAGCTGAGCGAGCAGGTGGACCACAAGCAGGGAACTGCGCGACTTGACAAACTGCGCAAGCAGGTAATTGCAGCAATAGGCAGCTGGCTCAGGGAAACCGGGCAGACGCAGAACATATCAATCATTAAGGGCATAGCGATGCGCGCCAGCGGCTACGCCGAATTTAACAAGATACCGAGGGAGCGGCTGCGCAACCTCATAGCGACATTTAACAACAAGGTCAAGGACGCCCGGGCGGTTAACGCTCTGACCGACGCGATGCTGATGCAACACTATTCGGCAGGCGGTGAAATTGACCCAACACTAAACTAACGAGCCTATGAAAAAGAACAAAAAAAGTGTGCTGCATCTGCGGCAAAAGAATTTACAGAGTATGGAAACGACCCATACCCTGTAAAAGAGGACGGCGAGTGCTGCCGGTCATGTAACTGGGGCGTGGTATTACCCAAACGAATAGAACTAAGCACAATAAATCAAGACCCACGAAATTATGACCCACGAACTGGAAAAAATTAAAGCCTACATACTGGAGCAGACGGAGTGCATGGCGGAGAACTCCAAAATCGAGCTTGCTGGACGCCCTGGCATGGTGGGCAAGCGAGGAAGCCGGAAGCCTCAATTTCGACAGCCCGGACGCAGAAGATTATGAATAACGCTGGGCCGGTGTAAAAGGACGCCACCGAAACAGTTAAACACAATTTAATAACCACTTAAAACCCATTTAACAATGAGTGAACAAGTAACAATGTCAGCCGCAGAACGCGCCGAATGGGAAGCGTTCAAGGCTGAAAAAGCGAAAAAGGAGGCTGCCGAGCAACGCCGGCAGCAGCGCGAGACTTACGCGCAAATGGTCGATGACGAGCTGGAGCAGGCACTCCCCGAGCTGCTGAACCTGAGCCGGGACATAAAGACGACCAAGGACACAGTATTCGGCAACTTCGCGGCCATAATCGACATGAAAGCCGAATTGTTCGGCACCAAGGACGGCGGGCAGTATAGCCACACGTTCACGAACAGCGACAGCACACTGCAACTCACATTGGGGGTCAACACCGTGGACGGCTACCGGGACACGGTGGAGGACGGCATCGCAATGGTGCGCTCCTATATCGAGAGCCTGGCGACCGATGACAAGAGCAAGGCGCTTGTGTCGGCAGTTCTGCGCCTGCTGAGCCGGGACGGTCAGGGGAACCTCAAGGCAAGCCGCGTGCTCCAGCTGCGCAAAATGGCGGAGGAAAGCGGCGACGATCAATTCCTGGAGGGCGTGAAGATAATCGAGGAAAGCTACCAGCCGAGCATCACACGCCGATATATCCGGGCGCGTCGCCGGAACCCGAAGACCGGGGCGTGGGTCAACATACCGCTGGGCATTACCGATGTGGACCTGCTACCCGAGAATGAAACGGCCCCGGAACCTGATGCGGAAGCAGAGGAAACCGAGGCAGCGGCGCCCGAATAAAAAAGACCGCGCCGACGTGCTGCCTGAGCAGCCAAACGCCAGCGCCGAGCCTTGTGTAAAAGGACGGTGCAAAGATACAAAAAAATCGGTGAATGGCAAAGAGAAAAAGGCACAAAAGCACTTTGGCGCGGGCTGAAAAAGTAAAAGCGCTCACGGCGTTGCACTATGAGGCCGGAAACCAGGCCAAATGTTACAAAGCCGTATGGCGGCACTGGATAGAGCCGGAGTTTGGTATCTGCTACCGCACCTATCTTAACATGCTGGGTCTGCCCCCGGACACGGAAAGCCGCCAAGACACGCAACCTTCATTATTTGATGAACTGTAAAAAAACGCCCCTGACGGACACGAGAGCCGCCAGGGGTGTGTTGTATTAGTCAGCCTTAGAAACGGCGAGAGAGAGCCCCGAAACAGCCCTGACGGGGCGCCTGGCGGTCAAGTCCTGCACACCGCAGACATAGCGCTCCACATTTTCGACAATTTCGGCGTGATCGTGGTTGGTGGCGGAGGTAGTGAGCATGAAGCCGGAGAAATTCTCGCCGCGGAGATCCTGTATGGCGGCGTTAATGGCATCGAGCAGGTCGAACACTGCCAGGGCTTCATTTATGCGCGGGTCCTTGTGGCCGTGTGTGGGCACGGCACGGGTAACGACATGGAGCCGGACGGCGAGGGCACCCCGGCGCGCGCCCATGTTCTGCTGCTTCCACTCCACCGCCTCAAACTCAATAAAGACGGCAGCGAAAGCGAAAGCCGCGCCGCCGTTGAGTGTCTGGACCTGGTTGTTCCAGAGGTCCACAAAAGCCACGCCGGGGACGGCAGCCACAGCGTCGGCAATAGCCTTAAAAATCTGTTTTCTCATTTGTGCCTGATGAAATCGGTTAAAGATAAATTGAACTTTTTGAGGTTGTCGTCGATAACGCCCCGGATAATGCGCCGGGTGTCGGGACCGTCGCCGATGAACTGGCGCTGCGGAATGGTTATGACCTTGCCTGTTTTCATTAGAGCCATGCGCTTCCACGCTTCGTCTTTGGTCTGCTTGTATTTGTACCAAAAGAAGCGTTTCATTTTGGCGGTAACGGTAATCTTGCCGCCCTCATTGTGGAGGGTTGTGTAAGGCAGCGCCGATGTGAAGCGCACGCCGTTGCCGGACACTTCGCCCTGGGCGGACCGGCGCATGGCACTGCTGACCATGAGCAGAGAGCCGCGGGGGTTGTCATAGGCGCGGGGCTTCCACTTGTCGGAGAAAAAGCCCTTACGCTCAAAGTTTGCGTCGAACTCGTCGGAGAGCTCCACGCGCATATCTTCGAGAATGTCGGCTTTTAACTTGCTGGGGTCGAGCATTAAATTGGCTTTTAATTGTTATTATATCAGAAAAAAGTTGTAAATTTGCGGCAATATGGATAAACAGGCCAAAATATTAGAATACGCCCGGAGTAAGGGCGAAATGGCAAACCACGCTGAAAAGATTGGGGCCACCGCCGACGGCGATGTTTACGGGCTCAGTCTTTTAGATGCAGAGGGCTTGCCTATGCCTGTGGGCTTACCGCGCCTTGTAATCTCCAAGGGGGAAAAATACACCCTGATAACCGGGGATGAAGCATTGAAATTGCTGGGGTCATTTGACTTCGAGAAATAAATTTTTTAATTTCGGGTTAATTTTTTTGTCATCAATTCTGATAACGCCCACCATGCCGGGACGCATAGAACTGATATAAGAGCTTACATCGTCCTTGCCGCTCTGCGGGTCGAAATAGCGGACTTTTCCACCTTCAACAGAAGCACAGAACACATGGGCGTTACCGCCTTTCCAGCCGCAATAAATTTCATATACGCCGTCATGATTGAACTTTTCGGCGAAATATTCCTGCAAGCGTTTTGCGGTCATAGTCTTATAGCCTTTGCGCCGTTGCCACTGATAGGTAAAATCGTAATCGACATCCGAGCCGTCGAGGTTGACAAAACGCTGTTTCCATGTAATGCCCTGGGCTTTCATTTCGTCAAACGCGCTGCCCTTGATATTGGGTTTTGCCTTAATGTCAAAACCGAGGCGTCGGAGCCAATGGGTAACGGTGCAGGTCTGGCAATTCACGCGATAGCCGCCACCCTTTGAAAATTCCGGGTTTTCTTTGCCTTTGTTCGCCTGGTCGTAGGTCATGGCTTTGCCTTTGGTAATTCCAAAGCTCTGCTCAATCTCCAGACAGTTCTCGGCAATAGCCTTTTTCTGGTCGTCGGTCAGAGTCGCCGGCAGTTCCGCGATAATTTCCGCTATGCGCTTTTCGCGCTGCTGTTCCTCACTCAGCTGCTCAATTACCTGTTTGGCGGCTTCCGGTGCCTTGTAATACGGGTGTTTGGGCGGGAACAGTTTCAGCTCCTTGCCGGGGTTGAAGCGGAAAATCTGCTGTTTGGCGGCTTCGGTGCAGTTGTTACCGCGGAGCATGGAGAGGTCGGGGTCGCTGAGGGGATATTTGCCCTTGCGGACCTGTACGGCGGTGCAGCGGCAGTTCCAGCCGTTGGGCGGCAGATAGAGGGACCAGAACGGGTCGGAGGGGGGCAAGGTTGTGCCGTGCAGAATTGCGTGATCCTCACGGACGCGGTCGTCCTGGGCGGTGCGATACTGGAGGTCGTAACGGTCGCCGTCCTTTTCAATCTGCTGCCAGCGGGAAGCCATGAGAGAAGCGCCGACGGCGTGGTTATATTCCGCATAGAGGTAATTGTGGTTATAACGGTTGTTGACCGTTTCAACATCGCGGCGGAACGTTTCAAAGGGCTTAATGTCGCCTTTGTCGGTCAGTAGGGACAGCCCCACCTCGCGCAGTGTGTGGTAAGCCTTGAACCCGGAGAAAATAAAAGCGTTGTTTTCGAGGGCGTAGCGCACCACTTCGGGGACCTCATGGGGAACGCCGGAGGCAATGGCGGTTTGCAGCTGCTTCAAAGTTTCGTCAATGAGGCGGCGGGCTTCGGGGGTGTTGAGCTGCGAAGCATCGAAGCCTCCGGCGTTGTAAACCATGCCGGCAGCGTCAAAAAAGGCCGTGTCGTCAAATCCGGGCTTGTCTGTCGCGTCCGCGAGCTGGAGCAAGTCATTTTCATACAACGAGCCCAAAGCGGCGTTAAACGCGAGATATGAGCGGCGCAGCCCCACCGTGTCAGCCAAGCGCAGGGTGGGGCTCAGTCGAAAAAACGGTCGGGCTGTGTCTTACTTTCGCGTGGCTTGTCAATGGCGACACCGTATTTGTCTGTGAAATAGTCGGCAGGGATTTCGTAATACTCCAGGAGCAGGCGTTCAATCTCGCGCTGTTCCGCCGGGGTGTAGCTGGCGGCATTGTTCCAGACAAAGCGCTTGCCCTTGACCGGGAAGCCGTGGGCAGCCATGAGGGGGAGCAGCCGGCCGTTAATGGTATAGCTTGCCATAGTAGCGTCGGCTTCGGTGGTGCGCTCAAAAATTTCAAGATGCACCTCGGACTGAGAGAGCGAGGACCCGGAATCAATGGTCATGGTCTGGTTGAGAATAGCCTTTGACATTTCCGAGTTACAGCGGTCGATGCGGCGGTCGAACACGTTGTAAGCGTCGCCGCGGCTGCTTTCCTTGATCTCAATGTTGGTGCCCTCAGGGAACAGACCCCAGAACGCCGCGCCCATGTTTTCGAGGGCGTGCTCCACGCGGGCGCGCTCGCTTTCGTCGGGGCTGTTGGTGGTGGCTATGCGCATAGGCTGACCGAAAATCTCCCCGAACATATCCCAGAACGTGAGCATATTCTTTTTGCTGATGTAAGAGCAGGCGCATTTGAGCAGGAGGCCGAGGTTGCGGGGCTTACCCACTTCCACGCACCAGTTGGCAAAATCGCCCTCGCGGTAAGGAATGCCGCTGCGCCAGTCGTCGCCCGGGTTAATGACCACGCGGCCATATTCGGGGACCACGTGCTTGCGCGGTACCAGTTCCACACAGTCGTAACGCATGGTGCCGTCGCCGCGAATGACATCGCCCAGCTGAATGAGCGAGTGCCCCCAGTAGGCAGAGTCGAGGACGTAGCCGAGGAAATCGGCGAACCATTCCTGTTGCAGCAGCTCCGTGGCGGCGACATCTTCCTTGCCGTTGTTATCAACGAGGCGGAAATCCTTTTGCAAGACCTTACCCTTGCGCTGGGCGATACAGCCGGAGAGGTGGGCGTCGAGCTCACAATCGGCATAAATGTCATAAAGCCGTTGGCGGTTTGGGTTTTCGTAGTCGAGCGCGACCTGGTGGGCGTTTCGCCAGTCGTTAATGTCCTTTTTGGTGAGGGTGTCGGTTTGCTGGAGCAGCTGTGCGGTAATCTTGAGCCCCTGCTTGCTGGAAGCCATGCGCGCCAGGGTCATAACTTCGGCGCGCGTGGGGCGGTCGAACCATTCGCGGATGCTTGTTATTATATTAGCCATTTTGGGGGAAATGTTAAGTTAAACGGATATTGCCGGCACCGTCGAGGCGGAGGGCACCGGGCGAGGCAAGGCGGAGGACCGGGGCGACCACCTGCACGCTCACAGTCTTATAGAAGCGAGTGCCGCCTGTGGGTATGACATGGACGCGGGCGGAGCCGGGACGGAGCGGGAGGATGCGACCGTCGGGCTCCACCTCGGCAGCACCGCCGAAAGCCTGATAAATGACATTCTGGAGCGCGGAGGGTGGCAGCACGCGGGCACTGATGAAGCGCGGCACGGGGTTGCCGATCGTAATCTGCGCGGGATAATCGACGCGGAGGCCGTCGGGGACGGGGGCCGCTGCCAGTTCCGCACGGTCGGCGACCGCTTCGAGGCGTTGGCGGCTCTGCTCCGTTAGCTCACGCTGGGCGTTTGTTTCGGTGGCTGCGTCGGTGGCGGACTTCGCGGCAATATCGGCGGCAGCCTTTGACTTGTCGGCGGCAGCCGTGGCGGTGTTGCAATCCCTGACGGCAGCGCCGGAGGTGGTGTCAAGTTCCCGGGCCTGTTTCAGCATTTTGTCGGTGGCATCGCGGGCGGCGGTGGTTGCCGCCTGAGCGTCGGCTGTTGCGGCGTCGGCGTTTTGCGTGGCGGCCCGGGCTTCGGAGGTTGCGTCGGTGCAATCCTTGAAAACCTTTGCGCCTGTGCGCGACAGTTCCCCGGTCAGGCGCTCCGCTTCGGCGGCGGCATTGGTGGCCCTGGTTGTCGCTGCGTCCGCTTTTTGGGCGGCATCGAGCGCCGGACGCTGGAGGATCTCAATCTGCGCCGGGGTGAAATCTGCAAAAGTGAACGGCAGACCACGGGTATAAGCAGCCACCACGCCGGACTCAATGACGCCGAGGGCGTCGTCGCCGAGGTGCCAAAGCTGCACGGCCATGTCTTCGGGATAATAGACATTCTGCACGCCGTCGGGCATGAAGCCGTTGACCAGTCGCAGGTGCAATTCGTGTTTCAGGACGCCCTCGCAAAAGCCGTGATCCTTGAAAATGACCAGGAGGGCGTCGCCGTCTGGGTGCAATTAGTGTACTCGCCGCCGATGCGCGAGGCAATGAACTGCCGCCCGGGCTTGACCCAGTAGCGGAGCTCGAAATCGACCTCCTGAGGGATAGCGACAAAAGCGCCGGAGGCATCGCGGAAGCGTTCACGGATAATGAAATCGCTTTTGTAGTTTATGTGTCTGATAGAGTCCATTATGTAAGCCTTATGTTACCTTTGCCGTCGAGGCGGAGGGAACCGGCAGCCGCGAGGCGGAGGCGCGGGGCACCACTTCGATGCAAAGCGATTTATAAACCGATGTGTCAGCCGTGGCGACGGCGTGGACCGTGGAACGACCGAGAGCGACGGGGCGAACCATGCCGTCGGGCGTAACTTCGACCGCCTTGTGGTCGCTGATGAACAGGACAGAGCCGAGCCCGAAGCGGGGAAAGAGCGCCGCCTTGATTTTCTGGGGCACGGGGTTGGTGAGGGTAACGACCGCGGGGGCGGCGTTAATATCGACGCGCTCCGGAGCGTTGAGGTTTTGGGATGTGAGCTTAGCCACGAGCGCCTCAACGAGAGCGCGGGTCTGCTCTGACCGCTGAATTTCGGCGGCTGCTTTCGCGGCTGCGTCGTCGGCACCGGCGAGGCGGCTGTCAATGTCTGCCTGTATCTCCGGCACGTTGGTAGATAAGAACAGGCGCACAGCCTTGTTAATATCGCCGCAAGCGTCGATAAGGTCGCAAAAAGAGCTGCCCCACATGCTGGGCCGATATGGTCTTAGCCTGGACAGCATCGCGGATAACTTCGGCGCGCGCCATGAGGTCGGCAGTGTCAAGCAGCTGCAAATTGTTTTCTGTGAGTTGGGCCATATTTGTGAGGGTTTAAGATTATGAAAAAACTTCGCTGAAAGGGTCGGAGAAAATGCGTGTGAGCTGCTGTTTGCTCTGCACTTTGACCGGCTGCTTGCGGTCGAGCAGGTCGAGCACTTCGTCGAGCTTGTCGACCACGAGGGCATCGCCGGCAGGGTCGATCCAGGGGCGCGTCAGGGTCGGGCGTTTTGTGCCGGTCTGATAGAGGAGTTCGCGATATTCCGCGGCGTCAATGTCGGTGGCGGGCTGATATGCCGGAGGGCATAAGCCGAGCGGACGGCGGGCTGACAACATCTTCGAGCTCATAGGTGAGGGTCTGACCGTCGGCGAGCGTGGCTGTAACGGGCAGACCGTTGCGCTGCGCCAGGGCGAACACGCCGGCGGCGGAGCCCAGGACGAATGACAGCAATGTCGAGGAGTGTCTGGCGGTCGTTTACTGTTATCTGCATAGCTTATGAAATTTGCACCACGCCGTCGGGCGAGAGTGTGAGGTTAGAAACATCGAGGCCGCAGGCGCGGAGCATCTTTTTGGCGTTGCCGGGCCAGAACGGGTCAGGCTCCCCGGCGAGCATAAGGGGAGCTTCGGCCCCGAGAAGCGGGTGTTCCTTGAACTCGCCGCGACAGAGCGTAACACCAGTTCGGCAATGAAGCCGGAGGCGTCGGCAACGACAGCGGCGGAGCGCTCCACAAGGAGGTCGCCGGTGTTAATATCAATCTGCAAACCGTTCATTGCTTAATTTTGGTGTTTTCGTAATCGCGCGTTTGTTGTGTCAGCTGGGAGCCATACCATGAAGCGGCGGCAGTTTTGAGAGCCGCGCCGCCGTGCCGACGGTGCCGGGGTCCAGCGGACATTGCGGTTTTTAACTTGTTAATGTCGTTTTCAATCAGTTAAGGCGTTTAGTCAGGTCCTCAACTTTTATAAGGCCGACCGAGGTCGCCGCCGTTAAAAATGATGTTTTCGCGGTTAATATCGGCGGACATCTTTTCGGTTTTGATGCGGAGGCCGTCGGCGTCCATGACGGCGGAGGTGTCGCCGATCACAATTTCGGCAGACTCAATTTTTTCAGTGAGCAGCACCACGCCGGCGGCGCCGTCGTGCGACAAACCCGACGACCACAAACGACCCTTTTTCCGGGAACAGGCAAAAGCCATAGTCAGCCTCCTGGTTAGCCTGGAGATTGACACCGAGCAGGGCGCGCCCTCATTTATGGGGTGCAGTCAATGGTGCGGGCGGTTTTATCCACTTCGTCCACGGTGCACACCAGGGCGACCGTTTCGCCGTCTGGCTGTGCGAGCTGCCGGATAATGTTTCGTAAGTCTGACATAAGTCTTATAAGTCTAATAAGTCCAATAATCAGGCGACGCGGAGGCCGAGGGTTATTTCCTGACGGAAGCCGCCGTCGCCGTATTTGATCACTACTTTTTTAACCTGGTACACGCCCATTTTTGTGCCGTCGATAATTAAGCCGATAGCGTCGAGAGGGTCCACGAGCTTATAACCGAAAGTTGTAAAAGAGCCGGTGAGACCGTCGCGTTTCAGGCGTTTTATTTCCTGCTGGCCCAGGCTTTCAACTCGCTTTCGGTTTTGTTGTAGGTGTGCAGGGTGCGGTGTTCGCCGTCGCTGTCGCCGACCTCAACCTTTGATTTTTTTATTATTAGGCATGAGGCTGACAGCCTTAACGCGCAGACGCATGTTTTCTGCCTTTTGCTGCTGGAGGCTCTGGTCTGAAATGATGTTAAGCCCGGTTTTGAACACTTGCGCCGGGGTGCTGTCCCGTTCAAAGAGCACTCCGCAGTAAAGCACCGGCTCGCCGTCCTCATAGCGGAAAAATGAGCGGACGCCCTGTTCCGACAGTTTGCCGAGCAGAGAGGCCACGGTGTCAGCGTAACGCGGTAAGCTCCGAGCGACTGTTCCCCCATTATGTTGAGGCGGTGGGTAATCCCCTGGTCCTTGAGCAATGTTTCGAGGGTAACAGAACGGTAAGCCTTTTTGACCGCCGGCATCTGTTTGAGCTTGAACATATCGTCCTCACAGGTAATGACCACGGGCGTTTTGAAGCCGACATCGCGCACCCAACCGACAAAAGCCAGTTGCAGATTGTCATCGTAGCCCAGGGATATGCGCACACTGTCGCCGCGGCGCACCGGAATTTCGGCCGCGCCGTCCCACTTCATTTTTTTAGGCAGGGTTATTTTGGCTTCGGCGGTGAGCTTTTCGGTGTCGCGTGTAATCTCCACGGCAGTAACAAAGTCGAGCGACCAGGAGCGGTCGCCCTTAATCTCAACTTTTGCGCACAGTCTGAACATTGCTTAAACGGTGTTTAACGGGTGTTTAATAGTCGTATCTGTTTGGGGGCATAGAGCCGGAGCGCACGGGGTTGCGGGTGTCGGTGTTACCGTCCGGGGAAATGTAAAGCGGGAGATCCGGGGAGGCTTTGGAGCTCTGGACATCGCGGAGCCATTTAACAGCGTCGTTATACAGGCACTCCGGCGCTCATGACCCATGTTCTGGGGCAGACGGTGGACCATAAGCCACAGGGAGATATTAACGGCAACCTGCACCAGCATGGCATTGCGGCACGAGCCTGGAGGCGGCGAAAGCGCGGTCAATGTCGTAACGGCTGCGGAGGTAGGAGGAAATCTGCTCCAGTGCGGCGGCTTCGGCGACTTCGCGCGTTTCGGGGCTCTGGGTTATCTGTTCAAACTCATAGTCGTCGCAGACAGAGCGGTAATCTTCAACGGTCAGGAACATGTGCGCGAGGGTTTGGGGTGTGCTTCATAAATGGCGATCTGGCGAGCTTTTCGGCGGTCAGACCGGGGAAACGCTTTTGCCGGATCAGTTGCTTCACGCCCTGCATGGAAACGCAGACGGGGCGCCCTGATACACGAGCACCAGGAACTTTTTGCGGTAGAGGTCAGCGGAGCGGCGGGCTTCGCTGATCGCACGTTTTTTGCGCCAGTCGAACAGGAGGGCGCGGAGATAGTCGAGAATTACCATAATATATTTTTAGCTGTTTTCCTCATGCCGAAAGAGGGGGTGAAAGATTGGACACGGGTATCACGCTGTAAAATCCAGATAGCGCCCTCGTCGGCATCGGGGCGTCGTCGTGGCCGCGCATACCTTTTTCAAAAGCAAGAGTCTGGTCAATGCCGGCGAGCATGTCGGGGTCGTCGCGCTGGGAGTCGTCGTAGGTAACAAAGCCGCGTTCCCACAGAGGGCTGACCGCTTCGACACGCTGGAACTTGTCGGGCTTTTTGCGCTTGTCGCCGGTAATGGGGAGCTGGTAGCCGCGCAGTTCCCCCTCGCGGCGGAACTCGTCGAGTATGGTGTCCTGCATGAAATTGGCCTCCATGTACCAGCGCACGGCAATGCCCTGGTGCGGCGCCCACTCGTAGAGGTCATAACACCAGCGGACCATTTCAGCCACGGAGCACTGCCGGACAAAAGCGCGGAGGTGCCAGAGCTGAGAACCGACCTTGCCCCAGAGCTTAGCAGCCTTAAAGTCGTTTTTGGTGGAGCCCTTGAAGCTGGGGTCGATATACAGGACAATTTCGGAGAATTTGGACCAAGCCGGGCGTTTACCCCAGCGGATCCACTCATTTTTGAACACGGCACCCTCGATGATGGGGTTGTTCATGTATCCTTTTGAAAAGCGCGATAACCGGCGACGGCTGCGAGGTCTGCACTTCGTCAGGGGTCCATTTGGCAGCCCACGAGATTTTGCCGTTGCTGTCGTAGATGTTTACGCGGGTAACGTGGACAGTCTTAATCTCGCACCACTTCGCCAGGACGGAATTTTTGCAATGAGGTTGCCGACCATGAAAAAGCGACCGCGGCCACCGTCGAGAGTGCCGAACAGAGCGGAGCGCACCCAGTCGAACAGTTTAGAGACACGGGCGGGACTTTCCACCAGCTCGTCGTCGTCGAGGTCGTCGATAACGACATAATCGGGGCGGTGTGAGCGGTAGCGCAGACCGCGCGGGGACTGACCGCGACCACGGGCAAAAAAGCCACTTCGGAACGGGTTACAAACTCGCCCTCTTCCCAGGATCCGGCGTTGTACTGTTCGCCGAAATCGGCAATATAACGCTGGTTGTACTGTAATTCGGCCTGAATGTCGCCGAGCAGGTTTTTGCGTTGTCCTCAGACTTGCCGACCAGCACCATGACATTTAATTTCGCGCCCCTTGACTTTGGCAGTGCCGAAAATCTCAGCACCGAGAATATCCCACGCCATAAGCCACATGGGGATAAACACGTCCATGTTGGTAGATTTTGCAGCGCCACGGTGCCAGACAAAACCAGCCTTGAGGTTACGGTTTTTTTTGATTTTGTTGGCGGCGTCGATGTGGAACGGGGCGCAGGGCGTCGACTGCCCTGTTTCGGGGTTTTCGGTCCAGTGGGGAAATAGTAGTCGACGAAATCAGAGTAATTAAGCAGCAGCCGGCGCAGACGCGCAAGGCGCTGCTCGGCTGTTTCGTTGATGTTTGCGACAGTGGCGGCCTGGACCGTTTCGCAGTGCTGTTTCCACTTTTCGCGTGCTTTTAATATCTCCGCTTTCGTAGCCATGCGTTAAAAACTTTCTTTTAGCTTTTCGGAAATGAAAAGGTCGTGATAATGATTTATAGTTTTGAGTAGTTCCGGGGTAACGTTCGGGTCGAAGCTCATGCGGTATTGCAGCCATTTGCTGAAAGCCATAAAAACCTCAATGACATCAACGACTGATGTTTTTTTGTCGAGGCGTTCGACGGTGGCGGCGAATTTGACGAGCTTGTCGGCACTTGCCGCGGTTTTCTCCGGTGAGGGGTCAGAAGCGAGATCCTCAAGCAACACGTTAATGCTGTTCAGAATTTTGTTGACCAGTTCCGGGCGTGTGATGTTAGCGGCCGCGCGGGCCTGTTCCCAGCCGCCGTCCGCACCCATTTAGTAACGTCTGTGCGGACACGCCGACCTTTTCGGCAATGGACTTTTGCGGCTCCCCCTGCATGTAGAGCAGGCGGGCGTGTTCGCGCTGCTGCTCACGATCTTTTTTAGTTGACATTCATAACAAATTACCTGAATTAGATGCAGCGCGCCCACTACGGGCACGCTTTCACGGTGCAAAGTTGGTGGAAAAAAGCACATAATAAAAAAGAGTGTAAAAGTTTTACACTCTTTTTGTTAGGGTTGTGAACTATCCGCAACTTTGCAGCGCAGAACGACATAAAAGCCATATCGCGGCGTAGAGCAGAGGTCAGCTCGCCGGGCTCATTCCCCGGAGGTCGCAGGTTCAAATCCTGCCGCCGCAACAACAATCAAAGCAAGGTAAAAAGATTGAATAAGTGAAGCCCAAGGGCGCGGCGGAACACCCCCTCCACCCACCATCGCACCGCCGCGCCCCCGGCTTTTTTGAAATTGACAATGAAAGAGGTAATCATAAGCACCGAAGCCGTGAACAGTTACGGCAGCCGCGTATTGACCGACGGCATAGACCTGAGCCAGTACGAGCGCAACCCCGTGCTGCTATGGATGCACCGTAGGAGCTGGGAGCCGGGAGCCATGCCGATAGGCAAGGTCGAAAATCTGCGCGTAGAGGACGGCAAGCTGATAGGCACGCCGGTATTTGACCAGAACGACGACTTTGCCAAGCGGATAGAGAGCAAGTGGGAAAACGGTTATTTGCGCATGGCGAGCGCCGGGCTGGAGCCGATAGAGACCACGCCCGACCCCGCGCTGGTGTTGCCCGGACAGACGCGCGAGACTGTAACGCGGTCAAAGCTGGTCGAGGTCAGCATAGTGGATATAGGCGGCAACGACGAAGCGCTCCAACTATACGGGCAGGAGGGCAAGCTGCTGAAACTTGCCGCCGGAGAGGACAGCCCGGACTGCCGCTGCTCCATGAGAGAAAAGAAGCCGACCCCGAATCGGTCAACACCGAGGAGGGCGAGGAAAACAATAACCCAAAATCAATTTAACAAAAATGACAAAAGAACAGTTAGCACTCCTCGGGCTTCCCGAAACGGCACCGAGGAACAGGCGACCGCCGCGCTTAACCTGATGAAAGGGCGCGCCGACAACGCCGAGCAAATCCAGCTGGCAGCCGTAACGCAGGCGGTGGACCAGGCAGTGGCAGAGCGCCGGATCCTGGCGGAGCAGCGCGACCACTTTATCAAGCTGGGCAAGAGTGCCGGCGTGCAGATGCTCCGCAACACGCTCAGCACCATGCACCCCAGCAGAAGCCCGGCGAGGTTATCAACCTGGGCAAGCAGTCAGCACCCGGCGCCGGCGAAGCGCCCAAGACCTACACCAAGCTCAGCGAGGTTCCCGAGGCCGAGCGCCTGGAACTCCGCAAGAATAACCGCGCCGAATATATGCGCCTGTTCAAAGAGGAGTACGGCATAGACTGCCCCAAACTTGAAGATTAAACACCAAACCAACCACAACAATGAAAAGTAAATTTTTCGCTAAAATTTTCGGCCTTGTGTGCATGATGCTCGCGGCCGTAACATTCAACGCCGCAGCTGGAGCGACGCTTGCCGTGGCGGTAGGCTGCGCCCCCGGTGCCGGGGCGGTAGCCGGCAATGTGCTGGCGCTTGTAGGGGCCGTCTCGCCCCTGCCGGAGTGCTTCGCGCCGGAGTGTTCACAGAAATATGGACCGGCGAGATGATCAAGGCTTTCCGCACCACGCCGGAGGCGCTGGGGTGGATGCAGCGTATCCGCAGTTATAACCAGTATGTGAACCAGGACGTAATCCATTTTGTGGCAATCGGCGGCGATCCCAATGTGCTTGTGAACAACATCACCTATCCGCTTGCCATTACCGCTCTGACCGACGCCGACAAGCCTATCAGTCTGGACAAATTCAGCACCGAGGCCACGCCCGTAACCAAGGACGAGGTCCACGCCAGCAGCTATGACAAAATGGCAAGCGTTCTGGAGCGCCACCGTGATGCACTGCGCGAGAAAATCGCCCAGCGCGGCATCCATGCAATCGCACCCGACGAAAACGCAACGGACATCCCCGTTATCAAGACCACCGGCGCGAGCGACGGCACACGCAAGAAAATGACCTTTGCCGACCTGCTGAACCTTAAAAGGCAGTTTGACAAAATGGGTATACCCGGCAAGGACCGCGTGCTGGTGCTTTGCTCCGACCATGTGAACGACCTGCTCGAGACAGAACAGAAATTCAAGGAGCACTACAACATCAACCAGACCGACGGCAAGATCTGCCGCATGTACGGCTTTGACATCTACGAATACGACGGCACGCCCTACTACAACATGAGCACCGGCAAAAAGCTGGCATGGGGCGCAGTCCCGGCAGCCACCGACGCACGCGCATCTGTGGCGTTCTATGCCGGCCGTATGATGAAAGCCTACGGCAGCACCGAATTTTACCACAGCGAAGCCAGCAAAGACCCGCTCTACCACCGCAGCCTGGTGAACTTCGACCAGTACGGCATCTGTCTGCCGCTGTCCTCAACCAAGTGCCGCGCTGCAATCGTAAGTACCAAAGTATCCGCGTAACAATATAGCCGAATGACAACACTAAGGAAAGGCAGCAGAGGCGCGGAGGTCAAGACCCTGCAAAGGAAACTTAACCTCATGGCCGACGCATTTTCGGACCTTTGACCGAGGAAGCGGTCAAGGAGCTGCAAAAGGCCAAGGGCTGACGCCTGACGGCGTTGTCGGTGCCCGGACATGGGCCGCGCTGGGTGTAGCTGCCGGCGGCCGTAAGGTCGATGAAATCATTCTGCACTGCACCGCCACGCCGGAGGGCGAGGAATTTTCCAACGCCCAGATCAAGGCGGCGCACCTTGCGCGCGGTTTTTCCGACATAGGCTATCACTTCATCATAGGGCTTAACGGCGAGGTGCGCCGGGGACGCCCTACGGCGATAGCCGGGGCGCACTGCACAGGGCACAACACGCGGTCAATCGGCATCAGCTATGTGGGCGGCTGCCCGCCGCGCACAACGCCGGGCTGGAAAAAAAAGAGCAAGGACACGCGCACCCGGCGCAGGAGGCGGCGCTTGTGAAGCTGGTAAAAGAGCAGCTCAAGCAATATCCCGGCGCGACGGTGCACGGGCACAATGAATTTGCCAACAAAGCGTGCCCGAGCTTCAACGTAAAAACATGGCTCGCGAAAGTGGGCATTAAACAGTAACGCATGAATGAGCGGCGAAATAATCACAATCATAGTATCGGCGCTTGTGGCGGCGATAGCTACCCCGGTAGGGGCATGGGTAGGGAGCCGGCTAATGCGCGCCAAGTATCAGGCCGAGGTGGACCAGCTGCGGGCAGAGATGAAAGACAAGCTCGCCGAGGTCAAGAGCCACGAGCTGGAGAACGTGCGCAAGGCGTCGGACATACTCATGGAGAGTATTGTTCCGCCGCTCAAAGCCGAAATAATAAACTTACGCAATGATGTTCAGAGGCTCAACAAGGCTTTGGAGCGCATTTGGGGCTGTCCTCATGTTGACCGCTGCCCTGTCAAATACGAGCTGCTGCTCCAGCCTAAAGGCGGTGGAGCAGAGCCGGACGGAAGCGACGGAGGCACTGACAGCGACCGGGCACACCGAAAGCCGGAACGAGGAAAAGCGCGAGACGACCCGGACGGAGAAGACGGAGGGTGTAACGGAAACGGAGATTGAAATCTACGACACCGCGCAGCCCAAAGACCCGGAAACGGGACTGCCGCCGGTAAAAGCGCGCGTAAAGCAACGGCACGACCAGAACGGCACCAGCCGGACGGTCGAGCAGACGGCAGCCGCCGCGACCGCCGAGAGCGACACCGCCCTGGAATATGAGGGCGGGGAGCTGGACGAGGTAACGGTAACGGCCACCAAGGCACCGAGCCTGTGGGAGCGCATGAAACAGGGCGCGGCATGGGCGACGGCAATAATGATCCTGGCAGCAGCCGGGTGGATAATTTACAAATTCAAAAAACGCTAACGACATGAGCAACGAAAATAAAGAAGCAGCTGCCGCCCATGAGGGTGCAGAACAGCAGACCGGTCAGCAGCCCGAAACCGCCGAGTCCAAGGCAACGAAAGCCAAGAGCGAATCAAAGCCTAAGGCGAAAACCAAGAGCGAGACGGAGAGCGATGCAAGCGCCCTCAGAGCCGTGGGGGTAGAAGCGTGCAAGCGCCACCAGCTCACACAGGCATGGGTAACGAGCGACGGTCAGGTATTCCCCCAGGAGGGGGACGCCAGGGAGCACGCCCGGAACCTGGGCGATAAAACAACCCTAAAAGTAACCGCGAAATGAGCACAAGTCTGAACATAGACCGCCAGAACGGCAACGTACCCAAGTCGCTGCCGGGCGAGGACCACATCACGGGTCTGGTCATATACATGGCCGCCGGGGACATACCGGCGGGCTTCAAGACCGAGAGGGTGCAGGCGCTTTCGACCATAGACGCCGCCGAGGCCGCCGGGATCGTGGACTATACCACGGCAGCGGACGGCACGCAGACGGCAGCCCCGTGGGCCGTGCGGGTGCTTCACTACCACCTGAGCGAGCTCTACCGCATCAACCCCGCCGTCAGCCTGTATGTCGGCATCTTCGAGAAGCCGCAGGGGATAACATGACCTTTGCGGAAATCAAGACCGTGCAGAACTTCGCCGACGGGCGCATACGCCAGATCGGCGTGTGGTGCGGCGACCGCGTGCCGAGCGAGGACGACCTGACGGCAATCCAGGGACAGGCCGCGACGCTGGAAGCTCAGGGCGCGGAGCTTTCGGTGGTGTATGCTCCGAAAGTTGCCAACGTGAAGCAGATAAGCACCAGTCTGGCAGGCGGCGGCAAATGCCGTGTCAGCGTGGTAATCGGCCAGGCAGGCAGCGGCACAGGCGCCGAGCTGTACAAGGACAAAGCCAATGCCGCCAAAGCGAGTGTCAGCGGTCTGGGCGTGGTGCTGGGCCTGATAAGCAAAGCCAAGGTGCACCAGTGCATCGCATGGGTGAAAGAATTCCCACCGGCATAAGCCTGCCGGCGTTCGGCGACGGCAGGCTGCTGCGCGACATGGACAAAGCCCTGGTCGAGCAGCTGGACACGGCGCGTTATCTGTTCTTTGTGACCCAGCAGGGGCAGAGCGGCAGCTACATGAACGACAGCCACACAATGGACTCGGCCACGAGCGACTACGCCAGCATCGAGAGTGTGCGCACTATGGACAAGGGGGCACGCGGAGTTCGTGCCTACCTCATACCGGAACTCGGCGGCAACGTATATGTGGACGCCGACACGGGCAAACTCGCCAGCTATACGGTGGCGCATCTGGAAACAGTTGCAGGCCACGCGCTGGAGGATATGGAAAAGGCCGGGGAACTGAGCGGCTACAAAGCCGAGATCGACCCCGACCAGGACGTAGCCGCCAGCAGCACGGTTGACATCGTACTCAAAAAAGTGGCTGTGCCTGTAATGCGACACGTGAGAATAAAGATCGGTTTTGCAAAGACCGTATAACCATAACCCCAAACACGAAAAGCAATGGCAAGTGCAATAAACAACGGCATACCTTTGGTAAACGGTATGCTGTGCTCCTGGGCGGACGTCGTGGTACTGATCGGCGGTGTGCCAGTAACGGGCATTATCGGCGTGGAGTATGGCGACAGCCAGGAGGTAGTGAACAAATATGGTGCGGGGCGTTACCCTGTGGGCGTGCCAAAGGGCGCATCACCCAAGCGGGAAACTGATATTATACCAGGAAGAGGTGCAGGCACTGTCGGCTCAGAGCCCGACGGGGCGACTGCAAGACCTGCCGCCGTTCGATATAATTGTGCAGTATATCCCCGACAGCGGCATCCTTGTCACTGACAAGGTGCGCAACTGTCATTTTTCGGACAATGCCCGCAAATGGAAAGAGGGGGACACCGGGCAGGAGGTTGAGCTTCCGCTGGTGCCCTCACATATAGAATGGGGCAAAGCAGCCTGAGGCACCGGCCGCCGGATAAATACCGGCGGCTACAATCAATCCAATAATAAACCGATTAAACAGCATTAAAACAGTATGGAAAATCAGGAAAACAAGGCGCCTGAGGCGCAGACATTCGACGGGGGCATCACCCCGGAGCAGGTGGCGGCGTTCAAGGCGAAGCACCGCAAGGCGTTCAGAATTGACATTGTGGACGGCGAGGACACACATGTGGGCTACTTCAAGCGCCCGGACTTCGACACAATCAAGGCCGTGACCAAGGTGTCAAAGGTCGATGAGGTGGAAGCGGGCAAAATCATGTTTGAAAAATGCTGGCTGGGTGGCAGCGAGGAACTGCGCAAGGATGCGATTCTGTTCATGGCCGTTCAGAAGCAGCTCGGCCAGGTGCTCAACAGCTGCATGGGGTCGCTAAAAAACTTGTAGAGGCGCACACGCTGGCGGACGGGGACCAAGAGGACACGTTCGCCAAGGGGTGCGCCCTAATCCGTGCGAATCTGCATATAAATGCCGATGAAATAGAAAGCGAGGATGAGTGGGCGGCGCTATACGGTCAGGCCTTATGGCTGGAACGCTGGCGGAACCGGAACCGTGCGGAGCTCATAGCGTCGTTGTTCGGAGACGGAAGAGTTAGAGCCAAGGCAAAGTGCCGTTTTTACCGGCTTTGAAAATTGCCCGATATAAGGCGTAAACAGCCCAGCCAGATAAGCGAAGAGGGCGCCGTAGCATAATATCTTTAACAGTAAGCTGAGCATATAAAATGGTATTACGGATGTAACGTGCTACAAATATACGAAATATACCCGACATGGCAAACGTATTTGACTACATTTTTAACATAGGCGGAAATTTTTCGGCACAAATAAGCGGCATGAGTGCCGCGACGGGAAATTTCACTGCTTCCGTTGAGGGCGCAGACAGTGGAGTTCGTAAATTTACGGGCTCACTGGCTACGTTTTCATATATGAAAGATGTGTTTCAGAACGTAGCCGACGGTTTTAACCAGTTGAGCGGTGCGGGCATAAAGCTGGACAGCCAGATGCACGACCTGAGCGCGGTGGCGGGCGTTACGGGCGACGGCCTGAAACAGATTGAGGGCTTTGCCCGGCAGAGCGCCAAGGCGTTCGGTACTGATGCGGCCGTGGCCGTGGAGGGTTACAAGCTGCTGCTTTCGCAGCTCACGCCGGAACTGGGTAAATATCCCGAAGCGCTCAGCGCTATGGGCGACTGCATACAGACGACCAGCAAGCTAATGGGCGGTGACGGTGTGGCAGCGGCGCAGGTGCTGACCACGGCGATGAACCAGTACGGCGTAAGCATGGAGGACCCGATAGCCGCCAGCCGGGAAATGGCGCGGATGATGAACGTAATGGCGGCGGCCGGCCAGGCAGGATCGGCAGAGCTTCCGGCAATCAGCGCGGCACTCCAGCAATGCGGTATGGCCGCCAAGGCTGCAAATGTCAGCTTTGAGGAAACCAACGCCGCAATCCAGGTGCTTGACAAAGCGGGCAAAAAGGCGAGCGAGGGCGGTGTTGCACTGCGTAACGTTCTGGGACAGCTCAGCAAAGGGCGCTTTATTGAGAAGCAGGCCCGCGAGGAACTGGAAAAGGCAGGCATTGACGTTGTAGCCCTGGGCGACAACTCAAAGAGCCTTAAAGAGCGACTCGAAATGCTCAAACCGATGCTTAACGACTCCGCCCTGCTTTCTAAATTTTTCGGTGTAGAGAACGCCAACGCCGCGCGTGCTCTGATACAGGGCACGGACGCCCTGCAAGGTTTTACCGATGCAGTGACCGGCACGAACAGCGCCACAGAGCAGGCCGCTATTGTCATGGACAGCTACGCCGAGCGCCAGGCCAGGGTGAACCAGCAGTTCGAGGATCTGAAAATTTCCATATTCCAGGCAACCGGCGATTTTTCGCTCTGGTGCGGCGTGCTGACTTCCGCACTGGTACCGCTGGCCCAGCTTGCGCCGTTGCTCACAGCTGTGTGGAAACTCATGCTCGTAATAAAAGGTCTTAACTGGGCCGGTATGTGGTCCGGCATAGTCGGTTGGGTAAGGTCTGCCGCCGTGAGTGTCGCGCTGATGAACGGCACACTATCGACCAGCAACATGATATCGCTGGGCTTTATCGGCAATATGGGACGCGCAACTATCGGCCTGGTCCGTTTTGCGACAGTCGGCATTTTGAACGCCCTGAAAGGTTTGGGTGCGCTGGTTCTGTCATTCGTGACCGGTGGTACTGCTTCGGCCGCATTCTCCGCGACAGCTTCAACATCATTCGGAATATTTGCCACCACAGCCTCGGCAGCCTGTCGCGCCGTATCAGTGGCAATAATGAGTATCCCAATAGTTGGCTGGATAGCTGCGGCCATTGCTGCTCTTATCGCAGTGGGAGTCTATTTCTGGAATACGTCGGCCAAGTTCCGCGCAGTGCTCAAAGGCACATGGTCCGCGTTCAAGGCTTGTTTTACCGGGATAGGCGACATGGCAAAGCAGGTATTTGGTGCAATCGGGGACCTAATCAAAGCCTGTTTCAACCTTGACAGTGCCGGCATATCTGCGGCTCTGGCAAAGTTAAAAGCAGGTTTCAGCAATTACGGCAAGCAGATAGGCCAGGCGTTTAATGAAGCCTACGAGGCCGAAATGAGTGCCAGCGAAAAGGACCCTAAAAAGCCCAAAGATAAACCCAAGGGCAGCCCGAATAATGCCGGGCGGCAATTCTTACGGTTGAAACCCCAAAGGTTGATCCCACAGGGGGCAGCCTTTCGGGTGCGTCCGGAACCGGGACGGAACCGGCAGCGACAGCGGCGGCAAAATTAAAAATATCACAATCAACATTGAAAAATTAGTTGAGCGTTTCGAGATACACAGCGCGACTGTCGGCGAAAGTGCCGAACAGGTCAAAGCCGTAATACTTGAAACCCTGACCGGAGCGCTCAACGATACCCAACTGGCAACCTCATGAGCATAATTCCACAACCAAGTTTAGGCGGCAAAAAAATGCCGTTGAGCATAGACCTGGCAGCGATAAGCTGGGCGAACTATATGTCGAAGCGTCTTGTGCGCTTCGGCGAGGGCTGGCAAGGCGAGTCGCCGAGCTGGGAGGGCCGCGGGGAAGCGATAAAGACGCAGGACCGCGGCGTGCCGATAACGGACCGCGCATGGTGGGAGGGTCGTTATGTGCTCTGCCCGGTGCGGCTACGGGCACAGACCGAGAGCGGGACGCTGGAGGTGGAACTGCCGGACGCAGTGGCGGCGGTGAGCCGAGAGAACCGGATAGTAAGCACGGGACTTGTGGGGCGCGACGGGACGGTGAAAGAATACATAAACACCGGGGACTGGGCGGTGAACCTGGTTGTAGGTGTGCAGGCGGTGCGTGACGGAGTGATAGCCGACGAATATCCGGGGGACGAGCTGCGGGAACTTCGGCAGCTGCTTGACACGAAAGCTGCAATCGAGGTGCACAGTGAGTTTCTGGCTATATTCGACATTACCAAAATAGTGATAAAGAACTACGCGGCCACGCAAATGACCGAGGCGAACTATCAGGCAGTGAGCATAAGCGCGGTGAGCGATGAGGACTGCGAGATATACAGCAACGAGTATTAAACAGAACATATAAACAACCTTTAAACAGTCATTAAAATGGCATTTAACGAACAGGAAGAAGCAAAGGTGCGCGAACTGCTTGCGGCCTTTGAGAACGGGAAGCGCATCAACGAGCTTGACCCTGCGGAGGGAGAGCCGGGGGCGATGCGCATAGAAGTAATGGACGCCAGCGGCGAGACTCGGAGCATGGAGCTTGAGCGGGCTGTGGCGGAGGCGGGCAACCCGATAGCCGGGCGCTGGTGGGCTAACGACCAGGCGACGCCAACGGCGGGGGCTGGTTCGGTTCGCTTGACTTTCTGAGGCTCCTGCCGGAAACTCTGGGGCTGGGCCGCTATCTTGTGTCCGACGACCGGCAGATGCGGAAGCTGGACCCCAGGGACAGCACGCGGTTTGCGGACGGGAGCCCGGCGGCGCTTGACGGGAGCATGGACAGTGCATGTGGTGCTGGAACCGGGCGTGGTACTTCACGGAGATAGTGACGGCTGCGCGCACCTACTGGGCGATAACGCTTAAACCTCTGGAGGGGTACAAGAGCGTGAAGATACCGGCCGGTGGCACGTCATGGCTGGGTGCGGCTGTAATGGACCGCACGGAACAGAAGCTGTGCTCGCTAATCAGCGAGGAGGAGCGCTACCGTGGCGGCAACGGGTCGGCATTGACACTTGCAACTAATGCGAAACGCCCGGCGCTTGACACACCGCAGGCCACGATGCTGGGGATGCCGGCCACGGCAATTAGCACAACAAATTTCGGCATATATGCACGGAAGCGCGGCGAGGGCTGGGAGGCCAACTGGTTTGTGGCTCAGGCCGCGGAGCAAATCCTGCTTGCTGTAATTATGGGCACGCGCAATCTTCAGGCCCCATATAATGCCGAAAAGGACGCGGACGGGCTGTATCAGGGCGGCTTCGGGACAGGCGTGACCGATATGCCGGACTGGAACGGTTACAACGCATATTATCCGGTGATCCCTACCAGCGTTGGTCTGGAAATGGGCGACGGCACGGGGCTGGTGGACTACGCCCTGCCGGCGAGTGAGGCCGCTGAGGACCAGGAGGCGCCTTACAAGACTTTCAAGGTGCCTGTGTTCTTTGGTCTGGTCCATGCCGGTTATGGACACCTGTGGCGCTGGACGCGCGGCCTGACAGTAAGCCAGGAAGCGGGCGTAAAAACCGAGGTGTATGTAGCCAAATCCATGTATGCGGATTTTAACCCTAATAGTGTGGAGGGTCTGCTGAAAGTGGCGGAGTGTCCGCAAAAGGAGGGTTACATAAAGCGCGTGAGCACGAACGGGCTGTGCATGATGCCGACGGAGGTAGGGGCAGCGCAAGCACCTACTATGCCGACTATTTCTGGACCAACGGAGCGAGCCAGACGGGCCTCCGGGTCCGTGCGGCTGGCGGTTACGCGTACTCTGGCACGGCTGCAGGTGCGTTTGCCACGACTGCGTACAGCGCGGCTACGGCTGCGAATGCGTACTACTCGTCGCCCCTCTGCGTTTTCGTGGACGACCCGGAAATCGACTAAAACGAGGACGGCGCGAAGCGCAAAACGAAAACGAAAAGGCCGGAAGCCGGAGAAAAAGGACAACAGGGCGCGGGAGCCGGGGAGCCGGGAAGCGCGCAAAAAGAGTTCATTGAAATTTTGACATAAAGAGAACAGAGAAACGCAGTTGCGGCGGGGTGTTCGGGAGCACTCCCAACCCCGCCGCAGGCGGGCGAATTTTTTTGGAAAATCGGGTTGTCGGGTTGAGCTTCGGCAGTCTGCGAAAAAATTGTTAAATTTGCAGCGTTGAACAAAAGTTTGACCGGTTGCGGCCCCGGCAGTTGTAGGTCTCCGCGTCCGTGCGGCTGCGGTAACGCGAACAATGGCACGAATGCAGGTGCGTTTGCCACGAATGCGAACAACGCGGCTACGAATGCGAATGCGAACTACTCGTCGCCCCTATACAGGCTCGAAAAAAATAAAAAGCGACAGAGGGGACGGACCGTGCCACATGGCAGAAGATGACAACTGAGGCAGAGGGTGCCGGTAGGGCCGCCGTTTATGACGACGGCTTCGACAGTTCCCGAAGCGAGCATTGCAGACCCAAAAGACCCAAAGACAGACCCGATGACCCGAAAAAATGAAAAGATATGGCAATTTGTATGCGCACATCTGCGACATTGACAACTTGCGCCGGGCGGCACACAATGCAGCCAGGGGCAAGCGCAAGCGCGATGAGGTAACGGCATTTTTCGCAGACCTGGATGCAAACCTGGAGCAGCTGCACCGGGAACTGACAGAGAAGCGATACAGCACAAGCCGCTATGATGTTTTTATAAAACAAGAGGGCAAACGCCGCGAAATCTATAAACTGCCATTCCGTGACCGAGTGGTACACTGGGCGATCATGCAGGTGCTTGAACCTATATGGACGCCGCAGTTTACCGCCGACACGCACGCCTGCATAAAAGGGCGCGGCATGCACTCGCTTCTGCGAAAGCTGCGCCGAGGACATGAGGACCGACCCGGAGGGGACGGCGTACTGTCTGAAACTGGACGTGCGCAAGTTCTACCCAAGCATAGACCACGAGAAAATGAAAACCGTGGTCAGGCGTAAAATCAAAGACCCGGATGTGCTTTGGCTGCTTGACAGTATAATCGACAGCGCGCCGGGTGTGCCTATCGGCAATTATATTTCCCAGTATTTCGCAAATCTCTACCTGTCG
>PDYJ01001568.1_pt1 | contig 25210 bp, 20 predicted proteins | sample 1430841 | NCBI WGS metagenome assembly PDYJ01 (sample SAMN07237672, study PRJNA390542) | Gut metagenome, whole genome shotgun sequencing project. | isolation source: fecal pellets | host: Mus musculus | place: USA: New York, NY | collected 2016-10 | reverse complement strand
TCTTCAAGCAGAACTGTCTTGCCTTCTGCGGCACGGTAGTGAGCGACTCCGCCGGCATACTTATCCATAGCAGATTACTGCTCATGCCGTAGAAAGCTCTGTATTTCTTGCCGTCTTTCTCTAAAACTTCACCGCCGCTTTCATCGTGGCCGGCAAACATGCCGCCGAGCATAACAAAGTCTGCACCGGCACCGAATGCTTTTGCAATGTCCCCGGTCTTGTGCAACCGCCGTCAGCACAAATCAGTCCGCCTAGGCCATGAGCTGCGTCTGCGCACTCAATCGTAGCAGAGAGCTGAGGATAACCAACGCCTGTCATCTTTCTGGTTGTGCAGACGGAACCTGGGCCGATACCGACCTTAACGATATCAGCACCTGCTAAGAGCAATTCTTCGGTCATATCTCCTGTAACAACATTACCGGCCATAATGACCATGTTCGGGAAGCTCTTTCTGAAAGAGCTGACGAAGGAAACAAAAGTCTCCGTATAACCGTTAGCAACGTCGATGCAGACATATTTAATTGCATCGGGAGCGGCCTTCATGACTTCTTCAAACTTCTTCATATCGGCCGAACCGATGCCTAAAGAGTAGAAAGCGGTGCTCTTGTTGGTAAGTTTGCTGAAAAATTCAACATAGTCCTTAGCGTCATAGTGTTTATGAAGAGCTACGGACAATTGATGCTTGCCTAAGGCTTCGGCCATGGAAAAAGTTCCGGTCGTATCCATGTTGGCAGCAATGATTGGAATACCTGCGTATTCTGTTTTTGAGTGAAGGAATTTAAAAGGTCTGACTAGGTCAACGCTAGAGCGGCTGGAAAGTGTCGATCTCTTAGGTCTGATCAATACATCTTTGAAGTCTAGCTTGATTTCATTATCAATATGCATTTACAAGTTCTCCGTTATTTAGCAGACACTTTGCTGGATTCTTTCATATAAATGCTGGTTTGTCATATGAAAACGCCTAAAAAGAGTGTCAAAAAGAAAGGACCGCCGATAGACGATCCTTTTCACCTCTTAACTAACCTGCAAATTACAGAAGAATATCTGTTGCCATGTAGTGTTGATATGGGTGTGAGCAAGCCGGGCAAACTTTTGGAGGTTCCAAAGCTTCGACTTGGTAGCCGCAAACCAAGCATTGCCAAAGAATTGGTTTGTCTCTCTTCCAAACTGTGCCGGTTTCGACTTGCTGGAGCAGACGGCGGAAGCGGTTCAAATGTTCCTGTTCAATCTGTGCAATGGCTCTGAACTTAGAGGCGATATCGGCAAATCCTTCCTGTTCAGCGATCTGTGCGTACTTAATGTACGCGTCTACGCCTTCATTCTGTTCTTCGGAAATAGAAATCTTCAGATTTTCAATAGTTCCGCTTGGAGGAAGCGCATCTACCGGTGTAGGTGCGATAACGGAGCCGCCCTGCAGAAAACCTAAGAAGATTTTGCCGTGGCGAAGTTCATTAGCAGCCGTAACGTTAAAGACTACGCCGATTGGGAAATACAGTTCTTTGTTTGCCTGATTTGCATAGTATGTATAACGAGCATAGGACTGGGCTTCATTCAAATATGAGATAGCCAAATTTTTTTCTGTCTGGGTTCCCTTGATGCTTTTTACATCAGCCATTTTTTCACTCCTCAAATACTTAAACAACACGGGTATTTCGCTGTTTGGTCCGTTAATGATAAATCCGTGTTTTCCCTATCTGAACAAATCACCACCAAAATAAGTAAGTCCCTCCCGCCAAGTTTTTTCCCCGATTTAACAAAACTACTTAGATGAAGCTTTTGATCAAATGACAAAGAACCTTTGCGAACTTCGCTTTTGTATTAAGAAGTTACATATATAGAATAAAAAACACCTTCTCGGAGTTAGCTAAGCATTTCTAAAAGTTTTTTGAACTCAACAAAACACCCAAAGAAAAACAAAGCAAACTGAGGGAAGGATTCTTCGAAGATATAAAAATTTCAGCTGAGTGTAATGAAGACAATCCCGTCTTCTAAATATCTATGTTCATTTACGTCCAAGAAAAAAAATGTTGAAATTTAGATCCGTCGCCGTTGCTTTATTTTGTACCGGCTTAATCACTTCTTTTGGCGCACAAGCTTCTCAAGTAAATATTTATGGGAAAATTGATGCAAGCGTGTTGACTGGCAAAACTCGTCATGGGGCTGCCACTGTCCAACTTAAGTCTGGTTTTACAGCTGGATCTCGATGGGGTATAAAAGGAGTTGAAGATCTCGGCAACGGTTATAAAGTCGGCTTTATTCTTGAACAGGGATTTACTATCGATGACGGAGCAGAAGGGGGATCCAATCAAGCTTTCAATAGAGAATCCTCTCTCTATCTCGACGGCAGTTTTGGACGTGTAACGTTTGGCCGTTTAGGAACTCTGGGATTCGCCCAATCCACGGGCATCTTGAGAGGCGCAGTATTCGGTGTCACCCATGGTGCCAGCGGATGGGCCTCTGGAACTACCTCTCTTCATTTTAGCCGTGTAGACAATGCGGTTGCATACAGTACACCGTCTTTTGGAAACGTCTCCCTCCATGCAATGTATTCAAATGGCACTAACACGGACGACTCCGAAAACAAGTGGTCAAAAAAACAATCACTATTATGGCTTAGGAGCTCTCTACCGCAGCAAAGAAGCTAGCGGGAGCGTTATTTTTGAAGCTATGGACTACAAAAATGAAACTGGTATTAAGCACAATCCGCTCTATCATCTGACTATCGGAGGATATTGGCAAATCGGACAAATTCGTCCAATGGCAATTTATCAATATCAATGGGGAGAGGATCGCTACAAACAGCATACCGCCCAAGTCTGAACCCAAATTAAAATCGGCGCGGGTACTGCAAAATTAGGCTTCAAATACATCACGAGAAAGGTGGACGGAAAAGGTTCCCTTATCCAAAAAGAGAAAAAAGCAAATCTCTGGAATATCGGTGCTGGCTATGAGTATCCATTTTCTAAGCGAACAAAAGTTTATGGATTCGCGGGATATGTTGACGGAGGCAAAGGCTGGGGGAAGGGAACCAGCTTGAAAACGACTAACCTAAATGGATACCAGATTGCCTTCGGCATGGTTCATGACTTCTAATGAGTTTTGAATCCTTTTAATTTCGATTACGACCTGTATAGTCTCTATCAGAGAAAGAACATATAGGTCGTATTTTTCTTTCATAGTATTAAGTCTTAATTATTTGACATTCAAAGCACTCTGCTCCAAACCTTCTTCTCTAAAAGTCTTCCTCCATTCAGAGAGAAGAATTTTTTTTAACATAATATTCAATATCAGTCGCTTTCCAACAAGAGACGATGATCCGTCGTTAAAGACAATAATCTCACTGGGAATCTTCTGAAAAACATATATTTTTGTCGTTTTTAGCTTTCATTTTTCTTTGTTGTGCCATACTTGATTTCTCAGTATTGATTTCAGGTCTGTTGACCGGTTTGTCATTGATCATTGCTATTGGTGCACAAAACGCTTATGTATTAAAAATCGGACTGCACAAGAAATACGTCTTTCCGGTGTGCACAATCTGTTTTCTAGGCGATTTCCTGCTGATTTGGTGCGGTGTTTTCGGTATCGGCGCCATTATTCAAAAGTTCCCTATCTTCCTCGACACTTTCCGCTATGGCGGCGCGGCATTCCTGTTTGTTTACGGGCTGCTTTCCTTGAAGAACTTTTTTAAGTCTTCCGGCTCCTTAGTCGCAGGCAACACCGTTTCGTTGCCTAGTCTCTCCAAGGTCCTTCTTACCTGTTTAGGCTTCACATTCCTCAATCCTCATGTTTACCTTGACACCATGATTTTGCTTGGCAGCATCGCATCTGCCTACGGTGAACCTGGCAAATATTTCTTCAGCATGGGAGCCTGCTTGGGAAGTTTTCTTTGGTTCTATAGCCTTGGATACGGAGCAAGACTGCTAAGACCAATTTTCAGGCGTCCAATCGCTTGGAAAGTTTTGGACCTGTTAATAGCCGTCGTTATGTTTTTCATCGCTGGAACGCTGATGTTAGACCAATAAAGACCGAACCTTTGACTCTCACCTCGATTTTTATTTTTGATAATCCCGCTTCCTTCATGCTCAAGTTTTCCCTGAAAACTAGTGTCCTGTACTTTAAAAAACTTCCCATTTTCTAAGTAGTGAGCTAGGATCTTTATCGGGATAACGATCCCAATGAAAGGAGAACTTACTATATGAAAATTAAATCAATAATCGCAGCTCTTGCTGTTTGCTCCGCTTCTTTTGCATTCGCAGCCGACCTCCCGAATGTGAAAATTCTTGCCACTGGCGGTACTATTGCCGGCACAGCCGCTTCCGCCACACAGGTAACCGGCTACAAAGCCGGAGATTTGGCTATTCAAACTTTGATTGACGCTGTCCCAGCAGTCAAAGATATTGCTAATGTGACCGGAGAACAAATCGTTAAGATTTCCTCCAACAACATGAACACACCGACATTGTTGAAGCTTGCTAAACGTGTCAACGAACTCCTTAAGGATCCTTCTGTATCCGGCATCGTCATCACACACGGCACCGATACATTGGAAGAAACAGCCTACTTCCTTAACCTTCTAACCAAGAGCGACAAACCGGTTGTTCTGGTTGGCGCTATGAGACCGGCTACTGCAATCTCAGCAGACGGTCCAATGAATCTTTTGAATGCCGTTAAGGTTGCCACTTCTCCGGAAGCTAAGGGCAAAGGCGTCATGATTGTTATGAACGATGTCATCAACAGCGCCAGAGACGTCACCAAGACTAATACAACTAACGTTGCAACCTTCAAGTCTCCTGAACTCGGAGCTCTGGGCTACATCGGAGCCGGAAAAGTCCGCTTCTACAAACAGTCCACCAAACGTCACACCACCAACAGCGAATTTGACGTTTCCAACTTAGAAACTCTGCCGCGCGTTGACATCATTTATTCCCACGTTGATGCTGACCGCGTAATGGCAGATGCTGCTGTTAAAGCCGGTGCCAAAGGCATCATTCACGCTGGCACAGGAAATGGTTCTATTGCTGATCCGACAGAAGCAGGTTTGAAAGATGCTGTCAAGAACGGCGTCATTGTTGTTAGAAGCGCTCGTGTTCCAAACGGCCCAACAACAGTTTCTCTTGCTAAGTGGAAAGACGCTGGATTCTTGGAATCCGATACTTTGAATCCTCAAAAGGCTCGCTTGCTTCTGCAATTGGCTCTGACAAAGACCAGCGATCCTAAAGAAATTCAACGTATGTTTGATGAATACTAATCTGGTTGCTTAGCCAAAGGAATCTTGCTTTTGACGCCAAATTAGCGGTAGTCAATTAAAGTAAGATAACAATCAAAAGACCGGCAGAAAATTCCTCGAAATGATCTGCCGGTTTTTCTTTTCTTGAACCCTTATATTTGGCCTTTTAGGCCAGAGAAGATGCACCATAGGGTGCAAACACTCCCGCGCCAGCGTTGTTATCAAAGAAGGAGAATAACTTAGAGCCACTCACACAGAACAAAAGAACCATTAATCAAGGCTTGATGAGCGAAACAAACTAAACTTTTTTAAAATGAGTTTTAAAATAGTTTAAACTTTTCTAAAATCAATTTTAAAAAAGTTTAAGATGGAATATATAAATCGCTCTTTGTCGGAAATTTTAGAAAACACTCCAAAAGACAAGGCAACCACTATTTTTGGTCCGCGACAGGTCGGAAAAACGACCCTTTTAGAGCACTTCATAAAGAATCGAGATTGTTTTTGGCTAAGCGGAGATGAGCCAGTTGATGTGAATATCCTGACTAACCTTCCTTCCAAAAAAGAAGTGCTTTCGTTGCTGAGTTCTCACAAAATCATAGTTATCGACGAAGCGCAGAAAATTCCGGGAATTGGTCTTCTTATCAAAAGAATGGTGGATGCTCGTACTGAGTGCAAAATTTACGTCACAGGATCCAGTTCATTAGATTTAGCCGGTGGTGTCTATGAAAGCGCAGCAGGAAGGACCCGGTCGTATTATTTGTGGCCTTTTTCATTTGAGGAATTGGCAGATGCTTCCTCTGTAATTCAAGAAAAACGAAATCTTTCTTCCCGGCTAGTGTTCGGAAGCTACCCGCAGATAATAAATGAACCTTCTCAGGCAATAGTAAATCTGAACAACCTCTACAAAAATCTTGCCTTCAAGGATGCCTTAGCTTTGGGAGGGATTAAAAATCACGGGGCCTTCCAACATTTGGTCTATGTCCTTGCCTCTCGAATCGGACAGATGTGCAGTTATGAGTCGATAGCCCAAGAATGCAAGCTTTCCAGCCCAACAGTCCGGACTTACATAACTTTATTAGAGCAATGTTTTGTCATCAAATGTTTGCCTTCATTTGCAAGAAATCTTGAAAATGAATTGAAAAAATCTAAAAAGATATATTTTTACGACCTTGGCGTGCGCAATGCCATCTTAAAAAGATTTACTCCCTTAGAATCGCGCCCCTTTGAAGAGCAGGGAGCTTTGTTTGAAAATTATTTTGTTATCGAAAGAATTAAGCAAGCCAGCTACCACAATTGCATGGTTAATCACTACTTTTGGAGGACAAAAAACAAAGCGGAAGTAGATCTAATCGAGACATACAACGACGAGATTCAAGCTTTCGAAATAAAATTAAGTCGAGATGATGTCATGAGTCCTCCCTCTTTCAGGGAGGCTTATCCAGAAGCAAAATATACCGTCGTGAATAAAAACAACTACCAAAACTATTTATCTCACTGGGATCTGCCAATCATTGTTTGAGATCTCACCGTATGCGCCAACGGACGTGTCAACATCCGTTGCCTTAAGCGATTTTTCATTTTTATGATCTGGTTCCGCCTTGCAAGAAAATCTGTCAGTCCTTTCTGCACAAAATTTCCCAACGATCCGGATACTTGTCAAATTCATGAACTTGTGGCGCGAATTACTAGCGCATATTGGCAAAAACATTACCACCTTGTTCCTCTTCCTTCGAACTTGTAAGTCAGCAAGGTCTTAAAAAGAAACCTTCATTGGTCAAAAAATAAAAAAACTTAAGAAAAAGACGGTTACAACCATCTTTTTATTAGATCTTGAAAGTACGTCCTTAAACTTGTCGCTTGACAACTTGTCGCTTGACAGAAAATAGTCGACAAAACTCACATCGCTAACACTTTTTTGGCCAGCAACTCTCTTTTCTCCATGACAAAAATTACGGCAAAATCACCACCTCCGGGATTCCTCGATCCCGGAGGCAAAACAAATCATTTGAGGAAGCAACCTACATACAGACTTCCGCCTCACCTGCTGCTTTCTTTTTATTGCGCCTTTGAGTCCATTGAGCCTTTTCTTCCGCCATTCTGACGACCTTCGGCTCAAACTTTGCCAGAACATCGACCAAGTCAGTCTGACCTGCTATCACTTTATTAATGTCCTTGTACACCTCAGGAGACTCGTCCAAAGTACCGCCAATCAGCGTCACCTCTCTTGCGCGAAGAAAATTCTTCATATCCTCTCTTTTGAGATTTCTATATGCTGCGGCACGACTCATAACTCGGCCTGCGCCATGAGAACAGGAATTAAAAGATTCCGGATTGCCTTTGCCTCTGACAATAAATCCCGGCGTTCCCATGGAACCTGGAACCACTCCCAGTTTTCCTTCTCCAGCCGGAGTCGCTCCTTTCCTGTGAACAATCACCTCTTCTCCGTTGAACTCTTCCTTCCAAGCAAAGTTGTGGTGGTTTTCAACGTATCCGAGAACACCGCATCCAAGGGCGGCAATAACATGCTTGTGAATCAATTCGTGATTGGCCGCTGCGTATCGCCCGCAAAGTTCCATTGCCTCCCAGTAGTCTTTTCCTTCCTCTGAATCCAACTCCAACCAAGAGAGTCGTTTCAAGTTTTCCGGCAATTCCGGATGTAAAAATGCTGCAAGTTCGGAATAAAAATTAGCGACATGCTGACCAAGTCCTCGGCTGCCCGAATGAGAAAGCAAAGCTGTGTAAGTGCCCGCTTTTATTTTCAGTGTTGGTTCGTCAATATCGGCTTCAACCGTAAGTTTGCCGAATTCAACAAAGTGGTTCCCGTGACCGCTGGTTCCTAGTTGAGATCTGGCTTTCTGGAAATTCTCTTTCAAAACGCCCGGTTTCTTCCACAGAGGATCATCCATAACCTCATGGACTCTCATTCCTGGATCAAAGGCGATTCCGACTCCGAAACGAGTCTCACGCAAAAGGACCTCGCCGAACCTTCTTCTATCTCGTTCGAACTCTTCACAAGGAACGTCCAAAATCGATATTCTCATGCGGCACGCAATATCTACGCCTACTGCATAAGGAATGACGGCGCCTTTTGTTGCTAGTACTCCGCCGATCGGCAATCCATAGCCTTGATGTGCATCCGGCATCAAGGCCCCTCCCACAGAAATCGGCAGACTGACAGCGTCATCCATTTGTTCCAAAGCCTTTGCTTCAACTTTTTCCGTGCCCCAAAGTTTCCAAGGAGCCTTCTCTTTTCTCTCACAAAAGTTAATTCTATTGGCTCTGGATTGTTCTAATTTCTCAGCAGCAACTGCAAAAATCTCCTTGAGATCGCCGCTAAGAACCTTTGTCGGCTTTAATGCTGAGGCTAATTGCTTTAACGCCTTTTTTAGTTCAACGTCAGACTTACCGACGCGATAAGCCTCATGCAGTGCCTCATAAAAAGCATTTCTCAGGTCTTCTGTTTTAAAAATGGGAGTCTCATCCAAATCTTTTCTTTTAAGCATTTTTTATCCTTGTACTTTCGGCACTTCAACAAGCAATTCTTTGCGGTCCTTTTCTAATCCAACTTTCTTCCCGGTAAACAATTCAAACGTCTGACAGCAGCTTTCCAAGTGTTCTGTAAGATGCGACGTTAAGAATTTCCCTCCTTCGGCAAAACCTAGGGGAAGAATCAGTTGATCGGCCAAATGTACTTCTACCGGTACTTCCGCGGCAAAAAATTTCCGCAACTGCTTTCCGAGGTTGTTAACTAGAGCCTCTGAGCTATATCCGTAGGCTGCAATATCACTGAATATGAGAGGATATTCGGCAGATCCAGTTCTCACGATAACGGCTGCACCAGGTTCTTCTATTGTTGACTTCTCAACAATCTCCATTTCGTACGGAACCGCACATTTCATCTTCTCGAATTCTTTAGTTATCAGCTTGCGGATCTTGAGCGTCGTTTTTTCCGGGAAATGACTTGTTATCAACTGAACGGTGCAATTTCGCAGTTTTTCTCTTCTTACCAAATCGACCGGTCTAAACTGTTTCGGAGAATTGCATGCCACGCTGATTTGTCCTCCGCCTGCTTTATAAAAACCAAACTTCTCGATATTCGCCTCGATTGAATATCCCATCCGGTTCATTCGCGGGACTAAACTTTCAGCAAAGAACTCTCCTGTAGGCGCTTGCGGACAATAAGTTCCGCCATCGACGATCACTTGAGAAGGCAGTTTCTGGACTGCTAATGGTAAAAGGACGCTTTGTAGAACCAATGCTGTACTGCCGCCGCTTCCAACCGCAAAATGATAAGAACCGCTTTTGATCTTCTTGGGAACAAAACTCAATACCTCCGATCCTAATTCAGCTCCCTCAACCTTGGCACCGCAAATTTCTGCACAAGCCTTTACGCCGCATAAGTGCTGTTTTCTTAGTCCCGGCTGCGGCCGTCCTTTGCGGATGTCTGTCATTTCAAAAGGGATGCCCAAGATACAGGAAAGAGCTAGAGAAGAGCGCAAAATTTGTCCTCCTCCGTGTCCCATGCTTCCGTCTATTTTTAATATTTTCATTTTCTCCTCTTAGGTCTCATCCTTTCTTATTGCAAAAGGCATGCCAACTTTTCATTCTCATTTAAATTCATGTAGTTATAAAATTATGACTTATCTCTTCGTTAAATTAGAAGATAAAAATTTATACTTTAAAATATATTTCTATATATTTTTATAGCTTTAAAAATGAAAAAAACGGTTATTTTCGGTTTTCTCGGGACAAATCTTGATCAGCCCGGAAGAGCAAAATGGTCTAAATGGCGTCCGACAGTATCTTTAGGCCAACAAGAAGACCTTATGGTGGCCAGGTACGAGCTTTTTTATGACGTTCCTTATCAAAAACTCGCCTCTTCAGTTCGTGAAGACTTTCTTCAAGTTTCTCCGGAAACAGAATTCAATACTCATCAAATCAGGCTCCGAGATCCTTGGGATTTCCAAACCGTTTATAGTGGTATCTTCGACTTTCTGAAGACTTACAAATTCGATACCGATAACGAAGAATACTTGGTCCACATTACTACCGGTACTCATGTCATCCAAATCTGCCTCTTTCTTCTAACCGAATCACGTCACATTCCGGGGAAAATTTTGCAAACTCAAATGCAAAAGTACGGAGATCCAACCGGTACTTACACAATCATTGATTTGGACCTCTCTAAATACGACATGATTGCAGAGCGTTTCCATCAAGAACAGAAAGAAGGAGTGCACTTCTTAAAGTCCGGTATTGAAACAAAGAACCCGGTCTTCAACACGATGATCAGAGAGCTGGCCACCGTCAGTATCAAATCCAAGTCGCCGATTCTTTTGACCGGCGATACCGGCGTCGGAAAGACCAAGATGGCTCGCCTCATCTACGACTGGAAAAAACAGCAAAGAATGGTTAGCGGCAGCTTCGTTGAACTTAACTGCGCTACTTTGAGAGGCGACGCCTGTATGTCAGCTCTCTTCGGCCACGTTAAAGGTGCTTTTACCGGCGCAGTCAACCACCGAGAAGGCCTTCTCAAAGCAGCTGACGGCGGACTGCTGTTCTTGGATGAAATAGGCGAACTCGGCCTTGATGAACAGGCAATGCTGCTGCGTGCTCTCGAGGAAAAACGCTTTTATCCTCTGGGCTCCGATGTCGAAAGTAAAAGCGATTTCCAACTAATCTGCGGCACGAATAAAAATCTCTCTGCCATGGTGAAAGAAGGAAAGTTCAGAGAAGATCTTCTCGCCAGAATCCAATTGTGGTCTTTCAAAACACCTTCTCTCAAAGAGCGGCCGGAAGATATTGAACCGAACCTTGACTACGAACTTCAACAAGTTTCCGTCAATACCGGCACGCAATTCAGTTTCAACAAAGAAGCCAGAGAGAAGTTTCTGCAGTTATCTAAGTCTGATCAAGCTTTATGGAAATCTAACTTCCGAGACCTATCCGGAGCCGTAATGAGAATGGCAACACTCTCAGATGGCGGAAGAATCACGGAAGATACTGTCGACTCGGAATGGAAAAGGCTTGTCCATCGGTGGCATCCTGATGAGAAAGTTCCGCTTCCGTACGCTTCTTCCTCTGTCATCACTAACGAGAAATGGAATAAATTAGATCTTTTCGATCGCTGCCAATTAGAGAAAGTTATTGAGGTCTGCAAAACCTCTAAAAGTCTTGCTGATGCCAGCAGGAAACTCTTTTCAAACTCCATCCTCGAAAAGAAGTCCTGCAATGATTCAGATCGTCTGCGCAAATATCTTGCCAAGTTTGGTCTCTGCTGGAAAGACTTCCATTCGTAATGGTCTTCCGGAAAAACAATAATTTCTTCCTTTGCTGACCGCAGACCTTTGCAGGCCTCTTAGCACAAAGGTTGTTGCATACCGAGCAAAATAGGAAGAAAACGAACAAGAACCTTTAAAACGCTGAGCTACCGGGATGGCTATATTTCGACTCATACAACAAAATAAGAAAAGATTCCTCGATCTTCTTCTCCTTGCGGACGAACAGGAAGATATGATTGACCGTTATTTGGAATGCGGTGAACTGTGGACTCTGGATGACAATGGTGTAAAGGCTGTCTGCGTCGTTGCCGACGTTGGAGACGGAACCTTAGAAATTAAGAATCTTGCCGTCGTACCGAATTTTCAACGCAAAGGATATGGCAAAGCCATGATCGAATTCATTGCCGAAAGATATAAAAATTACTCACGCCTGCGAGTAGGAACCGGTGCCAGCCCTTTGACTCTTCCCTTCTATCGTTCGTGCGGATTCCGAGAAACGGGTGTAATTCCGAATTTCTTCACCGACAACTATAACCATCCTATCGTAGAAGGAGACATTGTATTGAAGGACATGATTCTCTTGGAGCGGCCGTTGCTCAATCACTAGCGTATTGGCCGGAAAGAGAACCGCAAAGAATTCTGAAGGCTTACTCGGGAACTCTCACAACATGGTCTCTCCAGAAAAAGATTAAGACCTTGAATAACACCTGTCCGAATCGCTTTTTTCTAATTTCAAGAACTCCAAAGTATCGTCGGTTTTGCTAACCTGACTTGTCTCGATCTAGAAGGAGAAGAAATGTCTGTAACCAGAAGAAAGGCCTTAACAGTGCTTGGCGCAAGTGCTGTCTCTTTATTGACTTCTAATGTTTTTGGAGCAGTTACTCTTCCGCAAGCGCCTGCTGTTCAGCCTCTTCAAGTGGTTCCTTGCCAATATCCGGTCATCGAACTTTCCGGTACACCTTTCGAACGAGGAAAGGCATACGGAATGACGGTCAAAGAAGCTGTCCGAAAAAATATCGCTTTCTACAAAATGATTTTCAAAACTTTCTCCAATATTTCGTGGGAGAAAGCGATGGCAACGTCTAAGAAATTCCTTCCGTATATCGAAAAATTCTGCCCAGGTGCTGTCGAAGAAATGAAAGGCGTCGCAAGCGGTGCAGATTTACCGTTTGAAGAAATCCTTACTCTTAACTGCCGCAGTGAAATCATGTTTGCCGCTTCAGACGGCTGTACGGCGGTGGCCTTTCTGAAAGAACAAACCTCCGGCGGAAGCGTCTTGATCGGCCAAACTTGGGACTGGTTCATGCCGGCGAGAGAAAATACTTGCATCCTCAAAATTCGTCAGGAGAAAGCTCCCGATATTCTGATGGTGGCAGAAGCCGGTTTGATTGGCGGCAAAGGTCTTAACTCCTGCGGCATCGGATTGTGCCTTAACGCCGTGAGCATCGGCAGCGGAAAAGAAGGTGTACCTCTTCACCTAATCATGCGCAACATCCTCAACTCTACTTTGCCGACGGAAGCATTAGATTGCATTGCACACGTTCCGCGCGCTGGTTCTGCGACTTTAACGATTGGTTCGGCTGAGGACTTAGTCATGGCTGTAGAGTACTCTCCGAATGAGTTTGACGTTCTCATGGCAGAAGAGGAACCATTGGCTCACACAAATCACTTCCTCTCGCCTTTGATTGCTCCTCATGACAAAGGCAAAGCAGGTCCCCTTTCAACCTACACTCGTCTGAATACTGTTCGCCGGAAAATCAAAAAACTTGGCAAAGCCGATGGTCTTAATGCGGTATACAGTCTTTTGACTTCGCATGAATTCTTTCCGGAATCACTGTGTTATCACGAAGACTTCAGAGATTCGGGCCTTCGAGCATGTACGATTTATTCTATGGTCATGGATTTGAATTCACAAACTTTGCTGATCTCCAACGGCTACCCGTGCGAAGGAAAAGTATCGGAGTTTTCTATCTGACATTTGATCTTTTTGAAGACCTCCTTTAGAAGTCATGCATGCCAACTTAACTTCAAAGGAGGTTTATGGTGTCACACCATATTTTTCAAAAATCGGGCCCCACCGCTTTGGATAAGCTTTCTTTTGAGTGTTTGCAAACCAGGAGGCAAATTCGTACAAAGGCTTATTCTCAGCGTCTTCTTTTCTAATGGCAATTGTCATGTCCCACCGTGGCCGATGCCATCCCGGAAGCAAAGGGATGAGCCTGCCGTCCTTAATATCGTCGCTGCAATAGGCGACCGACAAGTCCACCGCAATTCCATGTCCCAGAAGCGCAGCACTTCTGCAAGAAAAAGCGTCTCCAAGATACACAAGCTTAAAATCAGAAGTCAGTGAAACGCACAGGTCTGCATGTTCTAGGCTTCTAGTTGTTGGATATATTCGGCTGTCACGCAAAATCAAGACGTGATTCTTTAAGTCCTCTACGCAGGATGGACTTCCGTTCCGTGCAACATACTTCGGACTCGCCAACAGCATGTTGAAACTAAAACCGGCATCAAACAACACAAGATCCCCGTTGGCGTTCTCGGGTCTATATGGGAGCATGACAATATCTGTTTCTCCATCTAGCAAATGTTGATGATCGCAATCATTAAGAAAACGAACATTGAATTTGGGATGAAGCTCCCGATACTTTGCCATAACAGGAAAAAGATCGTCTCGCGTCATGTTTACCGGTAAAGACAAACGGACATCTATAGGCTTCGAAGCTACCTCTTGGAGCTTTAAAGACAGTTTGTCCTCACTTTTCAGAAGCTGATGAACGCAAGGAAGAATTAGTTCTGCTTCTTGAGTCATTTTGAATGGCCGGGAAGAACGATCAAACAATGAAAAACCCAAATTTTTTTCGAGTTCTTTAAGGATCCGTGAAGCAGTTTTCAAATCAAGATCAAGTTCTATAGCCGTTCGCGAAATATTCAGAGTTTGCGACGTCTTTTGAAATACTTTCCATGCTAAAAGACTCTCTTTTGGGATCATCTGCTATTTCTTAATTTTTGAGAACTATTTCAGAAATTCTAACTAGTTCTCATCAGGATTTTCACTTATCGTGGTTATGTGAAATTCATTCCAAGGAGAACAGAGTTATGAAATTTACATTTTCAGTCCTCGCTGCCTTAGTAGCAGCTGCATTCTGCGCTCAAGAAGCCTCAATGGCAAAAGACGGTACATACACTGCCACTACCTTAGGCCGCAATGGTGATGTGACAGTCCAAGTCAAAATAGCTAACAATAAGATTGAGGACGTAAAGGTTCTCAGTTGGAGTGAAACTCATCCTGTCGCAGACTTACCTAAAGCAAAAGTCCCTGCTGACATTGTTAAAAATCAATCTACCAATGTCAATAATGTTTCTGGGGCAACCTTAACGACCTTCGCAATCAAGGCCGCTGTCCAAGACTGTTTGAAGCAGGCAGGGCTTAATCCAAAAGATTTCTCCAAGATGGTCCCACAGCCACAAAAAGTAACTGACAATATCGAAGAAAAAACTGATGTGATTGTAGTTGGGGCAGGTGGAGCCGGATTATCAGCCGCTGTTGCAGCTGCACAAAGAGGATTAAACGTTATTGTTCTAGAGAAAGCTCACTTTGCGGGTGGCAACACCTCTGTGTCAGGAGGTTGTTTTAACGCTGCAGATCCGGAAGGTCAAAAACCCATCAATATGACTGACGGACAGAGAGAATCAATTGAAAAAACTTCTTGCTGAAAAACCGCAAAACAAGCTCCAGGAAGATCTCATTACACAGGTCAAACAACAGTGGGCCGACTATAAGAAGTCAGGCTCCAAAAGCCTTTTCGATACACCTGAACTTCATGCCCTTCAAAGTTGGAAAGCTGGCGATTACAAAGCAAACTTAGAACTGGTTTATCGTTTGACTAAAGAAGCCCCCGAAATCCAAGAAACTCTTGCAAAAAATGGGAATTATTTGGCAGAAGAAACCAACACAATTCGTTGGCGCTCTCTGGCCGAGATCTCACCGAGCAAGCAATTACAAATCTGGCGTGGGCTATATCGACACATACTTGGATCTCATCAAAGCCGAAAATTTACCTGTTGCCTTTATGATGAGTACGCCGGCGGAAAGTCTTATTACCAAGGACGACAAAGTAATCGGCGTGAAAGCCAAAGGTCCCGATGGTAAGACTTACACGATTCTTGCATCCAAAGGAGTCATCTTAGCCTCCGGCGGTTTTGGTGCCAACGTGAAGATGCGTAACGAGTACGATGAGCTCTGGGATAAAAAAGCTGGATGAAAAAGTTAAAACCACAAATATGCCGGCTATCACCGGTGACGGCATCAATATGGCCTTGAAAGTAGGTGCCGGAGTAAAAGACATGGGCTATATCCAGCTACTCCCGACCACTGATCCGGCAACAGGTTCTACAAATCACAAGATCGTTGAATCAACCAATATTTACGTCAACAAGCTTGGCAATCGTTTCGTGAACGAACAAGGAAGACGCGATGTTCTGGCAAAGGCTGCTCTTGCCCAACCGGATCATATCTTCTACATCATCGGCACTGAACAGACATTGCTAAAAGATAAAGAAGGCAGAGGCCCATACGGAATCCTAATTTCTGACCTTTTAAAACAAAAGAAGGCATTTAAAGCGGATACCTTAGAAGAGCTTGCTAAGAAAGTCGGAATGGATCCTGCAAATCTCAAACGCACGGTTGAAAAGTGGAATGAGTTCTGTAAGACACAGAAAGGAGATGAGTTCGGCCGCATGAGCTGCGAAGATGGAAATAAACTTCCGGGCGGTCCCTACTATGCCTCTCTCATGACACCGTCGGTTCATCATACGATGGGCGGTTTGACAATCGATAAGGACACTCGAGTCTTGAATAAGGCCGGAAAACCAATTCCTGGTTTGTTTGCTGCGGGGGAAATCACAGGCGGCATTCATGGCACTAATAGAGTTGGATGCAATGCCGTTCCTGATGCACTCATTTACGGAACGATTGCCGGCAGAGAAGTAGGCAAGTAATCCTTGTAACAGACTGCGCTTCCTTGGCGCAGTCTGCTTGTTTGTAGAGGCCGCAGTAGCTGGAGATATTGCACCTCTTAAAAATTCTCAAGAATTCTTTGCTCCAAAAACACTTTTGTGCTCAAATCTCAGAGTACGTGAGAGCTTTTTTCTAACCTTCCTAGCCCATTAATTTGGAGCAGGTATTCACTGCTCCAAAATCTCCCAAAATCAGCTTCTGTAGATCGGCGTATCAAAAAAATCGTGCATACGTGCTTCTGCAGATTGATCCGGTTCATCCTCATGCGCGTTGTCTTTCGTTAAAACAATCCTTACAGAATCGGAAAGGATTTCTTCGGAACCGGGAATTGACCTTATGTCCATAGCCTTTGTGGGACAAACCTCAATACATCTTCCGCAGTCAGCACAGCGAAGAGGATCCGCCAGCAGTTTAAATCTCTGGTCTTCGGTTTTACTAGTTAAACAGCCGGACGGACATAACAGAACGCACAAATTACAGCCGTTGCATTTCTCTTTAAATACAGCGGGGAGAGGGAAAAATTTCTCTTGAATTTCGAACTTAGGATCTTTGATTCTGAGTATTTCGACGGCGGCTAAAAGAAGTTCTCGTTCAAGCATAGGAAAAACTTTGTCGGTTTTAGGAGCGCCTCCCGAAAAAGAAGCCACGTCGCAAATTCCTTGAAACCGTTCAGAGACTCGGCTGAAAAACCTTCTGCGCCCTAGATCTACATTGCTCTCTGCTTTTGCTTCGAAAAGCGTTGGTCGGAAATCAACGCCTAAATCCGATGAAAGCTTTTCACAGGCGCTGATAAGATTTTGAGCGGCTTTGTTTCCTGAGGCTGCGCAACACTTTTTGCAATCCGAACAATGAAGTTTAATTTCAACATTAAAAATTAAATGAGCTAAAAGCAGCACCACCGGACTTACGCCGCCAAAGCAGCCTGTCGGAAACTCCCGACTATCCTGAGCTGCCTTCGGGCATACAAAGACCAGAGGCCGAGAGAGGGAAGACTTCGAGCAAAGATTGCAGAAGTGCGTTTTTAATGCGCTGAGTACGCCGTAGAGCGGAAACCGGCCAAAAGAGAAAGCCTCGGTCGGGCACTCTCTAATGCACTTCCCGCACCAGGTACAAGAGGAACTCTCCTCGATGGAAACGGACTGATTCTTAAGACTAAGTACCTTTGGCTGGCAGACTTCAATGCACTTCTCGCAGGAAGATTTTGGGAAAAGCGTTCTGACACAGCGATTCCTTTCGAAAGCTATCTGCGCAGAATTTGCCATCCCTCCTCCTAACCGGGCTCTGCGCTCAATCTCAGTACTGCACTTAACTAATAGCTGGTTGAGCAGGTTCTCGATTAGTAAGTTTTCCGTCATCTTTATTTTTCCTGTTTTGCCTCGAACGCTTCTTTTCTGTACATCTGTCGCTCAAAAATTGGCTGATAGCCTTTGCGGCGCCCTGCCCGCTTTCTATAGCTGTCGTCACAAAGCTTGGTCCGCTTACCGCATCTCCGGCAGCAAACACCTTGGGAAGATTGGTATGTAAAGATCCTTTGGAAATAACAATCCCCGCTTCTTTCAAAACTTCATCTCTCGGGCCGCTGAAACCATAGGCACAGATCACCAAATCGGCTTTTAGCACTTCGCAGATTCCCTCCCGATTTATGACTTTAACCGTTTTATCCGGTTGGACCGATTGTATTTGGGTTTCCTCTAAAAATTTAGCTCCCTCCCGAAGAGCACTCTCGTAGTCATCCCTTGGCGGATTCGCTTTCAGCAAAGACTTGCGGAACACGCAGGTGACCGTTCGAGCGCCTTGACGCAGTGCGGTCCGAGCGCAATCTAAGGCTGTTCCTCCAACTCCTAAAACGACTACATGTTTGTCGTGGGCCAAGGAAGCCTGTTTCGGATCTCCGTGAAGATATTCAAGAGCTTGAAAAACAAAATTTGAATTTGCACCGGATACGTTCAGATGAATTGGATTTTCTGCACCAATTGCAAGAAGAACTGCATCGTGCGTATCAACGATACCCAGGAACTCTTGCGCCGACTTGATTTCATATCCGAGCTGAAAATCGATGCCGGATTTCTCGTAGAGCTTTCTTCGGGTAAGGATTCTTTCTTTAGAGAGTTTGAAAGCCGGAATACCGAACATCGTCAGACCGCCGATCTCTTTTTCCCGTTCATAAACCGTAACTTTGTACCCCTGAGCACGAAGAACATCAGCTGCAGCAAGTCCAGCGGGTCCGGCTCCGATTACTGCGACGGAAGGACTTTTCTCTAATGTCCGAGCTCTGGAGATCCTGTATCCTCGATCAAGCGCGCGAGAAGAGGCAAAGTACATCAACGCGTGAATGTTGATTGGAACAGAGAAATTGCCCAAGGGACATGCCGCCATACAAAATTTATCTTTGGGACAGAGCTGAGAGCAAAGTTCAGGCATTTTCCCTGACTGCATCAAAAGTTTCCCGGCAGCTTTTGTATCGCCTGCGGCAATGGATCGGAGCACCTCGGTAATAGGATTGTGCTGCGGACAAGCTTTCACGCACGCTCCGCATTGAATGCATCGGCTGCTTTCAAGAATGGCATTTTTCAAAGAGAAGGTCTCTTGAGGAGCATCAAAAGAGGCCTTGGAAACGACAGATTGTTCCGTTGCTGCCCCTCCTGGGAACCTCTCTTTTAGGTAAACAACATTAGTCGTCTTTCCCTCCGCACATTTCGACTTCTTTAAGAAGGGAAAAGAAATCGCAGAGACAGGACAGCGCTGTGCACAAGCTCCGCATTTCAGGCATCTGGAACTTTCCGTACTCGGAACCGTCTTCTTCAGGTCAATGCCTTCCGGACAAGCATTCCTGCAGACCTGGCAGTTTAGGCCGAAAGCTCGGAGACACTTCTGATCATCAACCTTCGGAACGAATGTCTTATTTAATCGGCTCACTAAAGAAATAAAGGCTCCGATTGGACAAATAAATTGACACCATCTTCTCAAAAAGAAGATTTCCAGAAAAAGCACTCCAAGAATCACGAGCGGAGTAATTGTCGGGTCATTGAACTTCAGCATATGAACAATGCCGATAATGAATGCGAAGGTTAGCCCGACTGGACAAATTAAACAGAAAACAGGGAAAGAAAAAATTGCAGAAGAAACTAGCGCGGCCGCCAGCACAAAAAACGGCCCTTTCTTCTGCAGTGCAGCAGAATTAATGAAATTAGCTTTAGAAGACAACAACACCCGAGAAGAAGTGCTCGATTTTTCGGGTTTCGAAAAAGTCTCTTCACGAGTGGAACTTGTTCCTTGATCTTCGGAATCATTAAAACAAGACGTCTCTGTCTTTGGTTCGGCTCCGAAGATTTTTCTTAAAGACGGAACGGGACAAAGCCAGCCGCAGAAAAATCGTCCGAACACCACCACAAGCGCAACAAATACGCCAAGACAAATGAGAACAGATAAAGCCGGAGAGCCGGATGCAAAAATGGTTTCTAATGCACCAACCGGACAAATCTGAGCGATCGAGCCAATGCCAAAGGAAGAAAGTGTCCCCCACCCAGTCTGCCAAATCACACCGCATACAACGGCTAAAAGGAAAAGGCCAAGAGACAATGCGCGAAGAATAGAAATTTTTTTCATGATTGCTCCTGTGCTTTCAGAGCTTCTAAAGACAGAATTTCGATACCGCGTTGATTGCGTCCTGTATAAGCCTGGAGCACATTGGCCGGGCAAATATTTTCACACACGCCGCAACCGTTGCACTTGTCATTGTCAATGACCGGAACCTTTCCTTCGGCTAAAGAAATAGCATCATAAGGACAGGCTTCTTTACATTTTGTACAAGCCCGGGTTCGGAGTGCAATACAGATGTCGGTTAAACGAGCCTTTCCGACCGGTGTAGTTTCTCCCGAATACGCCGTAAGCGCTCCGGTTGGACAGACCTCAATGCATTTGTCGCAGAAGTCGCAGGAACCGTATCGGTAATTCATAACCGGAGTTCGCAGATTCAGCACCCCGTCTGCGAGACCTCCAATCGAAATAACATTAGTGGGACAAATACTTCGGCAGCGATCACAGCGGATGCACCTAGATAAAAAGTTGTTATCCTGTCCTCCGGGCGGTCGAATTACGGGTGCTGATTCGACTTTGGAAGCGCCCCAGCCGAGCGCAAAGAGAGCACCCGAAGCTCCCACAGACAATAAAAGGCCCCTTCGACCGATGGAAGAAGATTGAGAACTCATAGCAGCAGCCTCCTTGCCGATTAATCCAACAGATTGCCTATGCCTTACTTTTGAGGTTCAGAACAAAAGCCCAAGCAGGCATAGGTCGAGGTCATAATTATTTTTTGAGAAAAGAGCAATAGTTTTATTGTTTCAGTTACCAGCTGACTATCTGCCTATAGCTTCGTAACGGAATTCTTGGTATCGGGAAAATTTAAATTCTCAATCACAGGCCTCGTCAAACTGCACCCAACTAAGCATTCTTTGATGGTCTTGACAGGTTCCTTCAAGCATCATTGCCGCTCCGCGGTAAAAGCAAGAGTCAACATTTTCGTGGATTTTCTTGAGAAATTTAGGCAGCCAATTAAAAATGTGCTTCTCAAGAAATGTCGCTTGATCCCGCAGAAAATTCATATATTCCGGCGATGCAGGCTTCTCATTTTTTGCTCTCCGGCAAAGATAAGCCAAGTAATCCAGCTCTAGCGCTATATGATCGTCATACAAGTCGCTCTGATTTTCAAGACCGTGGTCTCGATAGATCCGGCGGACTTGTTCATACGCTTTCTGCATGACGAGCCCCTGAGCACTGGTGTAGACAGACTCATAAGGATAAGCTGCTTTCGAGCCTGCAGTTCCGATAAAGGCCGCTGCGTACTCGGCCGCCAAAAGATCAAGCTGATTATCCGGCTCCTCTTGACGGATCGCTTCATCGATCCATCTCGCTCCCTTGCTGATAAGAGGATGGTCGCAATAGTCAGAAAGCTTAAGACCGAGAAGCGCCTCCTTTGCGTCTTGCGTGATTTCGGATTTGAATAAACGAGAAAGCAAGGTGTAGTTAATTTCGAAATCGAATAACTCCTCGTAACTCGGATAATAAGGTCCTATTATCATAGAATCATTTAGCTGCATGTCTGGTTCCTAGAAACGGGTCGGGGCCGAAGCACCGACCCTATGAATTAAGGTTTGAAGAAATGCCACGCGGCCTGGCCGATGTCCAATAGCAAATTCTGCCATACAAATACGGCGATAAAAATCCCTGCCAACCCGACAGCTGTCAAGAGCATCTTTGCTTTTCTCGTAAAGGCGCCCGCCAGCGGAAGCACAACACCGCAAAGAGCGCACCCTATCCAAAAATTCAGACTCAGACTGCCGGAAAGAATTTCGCGAGCCCCTTCCAACGTTTCCGGATCCGAAAGAAGGTACCCCGTATATGCCGCATAGCCAAGACCGGTAACGCAAGCTGCGGCCGCAGAAGATATTTTTGCCTTAGCCTTCTCAGCATCTTCAAATTCGCGTTCCACAAGAAAGCAAAGTGAAGCGGCGCTCCAGTACAAACCGATGAAAGGAAGCATCAGCGTATAAGAGTTGAGCACGGGACGCCAGCTCATCACCATATTCGCTCCAAGCGCAAAAACCGCAATGAGAGAAAAAAGCGCTGAAATCAAGCTGAAAGCCCGCGTCCTTGTCTGATCCGCTTCTCGATAAAGGCAGATAAGATAAATCAAGCTTGCGGCCAGAGCGCCCGTGACACCAATCATCTCCCAGAATAGCCATGACTTTGGATTTCCGAAGACACCCAAAATCATGCTTGGCCTTCCGAGATTAGAGATCGCCGCAAAACCGCCCAGACTTAAGCAGACAAACCCGAGTGCTGCGCAGATCTTCAGAGTCCTCTCAGTAAAGTCAGAGAACTCTGAAGCGGCCAGGGCAGCGAAAAGACCGGCACCTACACAAAGTAAGGCTGCAAAGATTGATAAAGTCCAGTCGCCGACCATTTCTCCTCCTTATAGCATCTTCGGAGGTTTGTTCATCCATTCACCGGTCTTCTTATGAAGAATATAACGGACGGAAGGATGATTTCCGGAGTCCGGCATGCTGTGGACGTTCTCTTCGCCGGCAGCCGCAAGGACCTTGGAAACTTCGCTCTCCGGATCGTCTATATCGCCGAAGAAACGAGCGTTTGCGCAGCAGGCTTTAACACAGGCGGGCTGCTCGCCGACTTCCTGCAAATGACGGCAGAGAGTACATTTTTCGACAACCTTATTTTCCGGATTAAAGGAACGGGCACCGTAGGGGCAAGCGGCGATGCACATCTTGCAGCCGATGCATTTTTCCTTATCCACGAGTACTTGGCCGTCTTCGGTTTTGAAGGAAGCTCCGGTAGGACAGACTTTCACGCAAGGTGCGTCGCGGCAATTCTGACAAACGGTCGGCAGGAAGTACTGCTTGAGTTCAGGAAATTTTCCGACGGGTCCGATGGATAGTACTTTGTTTGTAGTACACGCCGAGAGGAACATTATTTTCATTCTTACATGCGACTTCACATGCAAAGCAGCCGATGCAGCGGTCGAGGTCAATTACGAGAGTTTTTTGTGCCATTTTTTATCCTTCGATCTTTGGTGTGTTCTCTGAGGGGGCGGGCATCCAGACTTTGAACTGCTCCGGTTTCGTCCATACGCCTTCCGGTCCTTTATCTGCTTTAGAGATTCGAACTTGGTAGCCGCGAAGCGTGTATGTACCTACCATGTCGTTTAAACGGAGCCGTGTTCTTAGAGAGAACGTTCACATTCGCTTCTTTCCAGCCGTGAGTGTCAGAGGCAAGTTTTTCCGGGAACCAGAAGCGCTCCATGTAAAGAACACCCGGATTGATGCCTCGGTTAATCTTGCTTTACCCTGGGTCTTGCCACGTTTAGATTCAATCCATGTCCAATCGCCTTGCTTAATACCGTACTTCGCGGCAGTCTCCGGATTAATCCAAACTTCGGGAACCGGATAGATTTCACGCAGATAAGGAATGTTTCTGAGAGTGCTGTGGTGGAACATAGGCAGACGTCCGTTGGTCATCACAAGCGGGTACTCTTTGGCAATTTCTCTGTTCGGACTTTCGTAAGGTTCCACGTAGTAAGGCAGCGGATCGTAGTCTTTTTCTACCGGATCAAGTTTTTGCAGAGCGTACGGAGCACCGGTACGTCCCATCGTGATGAAACGGTCGGTATACAGTTCCAATTTCTTTGAGGCTGTACCGAAGCCTACCGGGAGACCTGTCTTCGGATTGATCTTCTTATAGACGTAGTAGCTGTTCCATTTGTCATACGGCATTGCTTCGATAAAGCCTTTTTTCTTTAACTCAGCAAACGTAATATTGAGTGGCTTGAGTTTCAGATCCAAAATTTCATCCATTGAATCCCATTGCGGAAGATCTGCTCCCATGAATTCCGGATCAAAGGACTTACGGCATACTTCGTGACCTAATTCACCGCAGCGCTTGAGAATTTTTGACCAAATAACTGTTTCATGGCGTGTTTCCCAAGTATGCACGACAGCTTGGCGAGCCCAAACCGTATTAAGAGACTCAGCGAGGAAGTCGGTTTCTAGCCATTCTGTTGTAGGCAAAAGCATATCCGCATACATAGAGAAGGAAGTCGGATAGTTAAACATATGGACGATGAAATCCACGTGTTTAGTGGCTTCAGCCCAAGAACCTGCATCGCCGACAACTCCGAGCTTATTGCCGGAGCGCTCGAGCCAGACTTTGATCGGGTATGGCTTACCGGTCATAATCGCTTCCTGAATTCGGCTTGGCTGAGCGGCATCCCAAGACAGAAGTCCCTTGAACTCTACGCCGCCGAGACGTTTAGCAAGCTGACCGGGAGGCAGCAGACGTTCACAGCGGGATACCAGGCTGTTCTTAGGCGGCACAGCCAATGGGTTTCTGTTCATAAGCGTACCCGGTTTTTCCACATATCCCATTAAGGCATTGAGAATGACGGCGCCCATAGCTGCCTGCACAGAGTTCGGGTTCTGGTCGGTTGCTACACCCAAGGAGATTCCTCCCGGGCCTTCAGCGTAGATCTTGATTGCTTCCTCGATTTTTTCAGGTTTCAGCCAGCAGGTTTCCCCGCTTTTTCAAGCGTCCATGGTTCTGCTCTTTCCTTGAGCAGGCGGAAACCGGTCTTGTAAGTCTTTCCGTTGTAAGTGAATTCGCCGTCAAGAACCGGATCAAGATTGTCGTTCCATGGGTAAGGAAGCGGCTGAGGCTGGTTGGTTTTTGTATCCCAAACCACAAAATCTTCTTTTTTACCGTCTTTGAAGAGCTCATTGGCCTTGACTGTCATCTTAGTCTTTGTGTCGACCAAATAAGGCAAGTTTGTCCATTTAAGCACAAAATCTTTGTCGAAGAGATTGTGAGCAATGATGTAGCGTATCCAAGCAAGCTGAAGAGCCACATCAGTACCGGGACGTACCGGAAGCCAAACATCGGCTTTGGCTGCGCTCGGCGCAAATCTCGGGTCGACCGAGACGGTTTTAACTCCTTTTGCCCGAAGGTTGGCAAGGGCATGACCGCCGCCGGCCGGACAGCTGTAGGAGACGTCAGTTCCCACAGGACAATGTTTTTCATCGGAGTGTTTTTGTTGTAGATTTCCAGAGCGCATTCGTCAGCGATGGATGTGGAGGTCCGCCGTACATCATGCCGAAGGCCAATGTTCTGGGAAGG
>PDYJ01000798.1_pt1 | contig 25211 bp, 16 predicted proteins | sample 1430841 | NCBI WGS metagenome assembly PDYJ01 (sample SAMN07237672, study PRJNA390542) | Gut metagenome, whole genome shotgun sequencing project. | isolation source: fecal pellets | host: Mus musculus | place: USA: New York, NY | collected 2016-10 | reverse complement strand
GGCTTGCCTTTACAAAGGTCAATAAAGTACATTTCCTGTTCTGCCTGCAAAGCCACCTCCGTTAGCGGTAAGGGTACAGCTAATGCCTTTTGCATCATATACTCTGTCACCCTGTCTGCCGCCGATTAGCTGTATAAGAGCCTTTGAGTCTGATGCTGTGACAGGAAATACTTTTCGTCTGCTGTCGGCTCTAAAATGTCGATAAGCGACAATATACACTCGTTCTCTGTTTTGAGGTACGCAGTGGAATTTTGAATTAAGCAGTCCATATTCGATATTATAGCCGACTTGGGCCAGCGAACAGAGAACGGTCGCAAAGTCCCATCCTTTATTAACGGAGAACAGATTTTTAACATTTTCAAGGATAAGCCATTCGGGTCTATCTTCGGCATTTTCGCTTTTGAGGAGTCTAATAATTCTCAAAAAAGAGAGAGCTTCTTTCTCCTGCAAGCCCTCTTTGCTTGCCGCTGACAGAAATGTCCTGACACGGAAATCCGGCTGTCCAGATATTAACTCTCGGGAGTTCTTCTCCTTTAACTTTTGTGATGTCATCTGCATACCATTCATCCTCCTTAATATCAAATATTGCACGATAACTTTTGTCTGCATATTTGTCAATTTTCACAATGTCCCTTACAGGTCATTTTGCAGAGTTCCAAACCTTTGCGAAAACCTCCTACACCGCTGAAAAAATCAATAAAGGTTAAGTTTTCGATAACATATTCCTCCTCTTTTCACACATAGAATTATCATCTTTCCACCTCAATATCCGTTCGTGATTTCATATGATTTACTGCTTTTTCAATGGCAAGATTATTGCTGTCACGCAGCATATCAAGTGCAGAATAGTCATACTCAATCCATTCCTGATAAAGATAATCAAGCGGATATTTCATTGAAAGCAGAGCCTTTGCCTGTTCGATAGGGACAGGAGTTTCTGCCTGCCCAATCAAAATCAAAACTGTTAAGTATGTCCTCTTTGTATGCGAGTTCATAGGCAAGTTCGACAGTATCGGCAGACGATTTTGTTTTCCAATCGGCAATAAAGGCATCAAGCTCTGCTCTCATTTTCTTATACAACTTATCGTTGTAATATTCTGTTTTATCTATATACATCACCTCCCTTCAAATAGAAAAAGCCGACTGATTTTAAATTAAAATCAATCGGCTTATGTATAAATTTATATTAGTTATTTTGATAATATAAAAAATATTTTAAAAAATTTTTGTTACATTTTATATTTTTTGACACTTATATAGTAGAAAACAATTTTAAATGCAGTTTTGCAGAAAAAATGAGCAATTTTGCAACATATATTGCTTAAAATAAAAAATTATGATAATAAAAAATAATTTAGAAATATTTATCAAATTATAAAGGAGTACTTATTATGACAGAATTTTTAACCAGAACTTATGCTGAGCTTAATGATAACATTAAGTTTTCCGAAGCAAAAAATGCTGCATTAGTAACGCTCAATAGTGCACTAATTAGTGCATGTTCAAGCAAAGTATTTGATACTGATATTGCATTTTTATGGAGAGTTTTAATCGCACTAGTAACTTTATCATTAATAATACCTTTATCATTATCTATAACTTCGTTTATTGCTGCAACAGATTCTGATAAAGGTATAACAAATAAAATTGTTAATTGCTATAAAAAACACAATGAAATTAGCAAAGATAATAACAAGTATATGTTTTATTCATATATAAGTGTAAATTATTCAAAAGAACCAACTGAATATTTAAAAGATGTTAATATAAACGTTTTCAACAATGCTAATAACGTGGATGAGGACAAAGAAAATTATCAATTGGCAAGTCAAATTACTGATTTGTCAGATGTAGCGTACAGAAAATTTATTTTGTTTAATATTGCAGTACAAATAGAGTGTGCAATATTTTCTGTTGGTGGAATAAGTGCATTAGGATTGGTTATATGGAGAATAATTAATCATTGTTAATGTAGTTAAAAATAGTAGCGGTTACAAACCGCTACTATTTTTTATTATCTAACAACAACTTGTTCTCTTGATTTCTGCTGTATATCCGTTTCATCTGGCTCTGTATCAAAGCCCTGCATATCCTTATCATCAAGATTAAGTTCAATATTAATTTGATTTAACCTTGTCTGCATGCTCTCTAATTCTTCTTCCTGTTCAAAAGGTTTCTGCAAGTTTTCTTTTGCAATTTCAAGCTGTTTTTCAGTTTCAGCAAGACTATTAATACATTCGTTTTTATACAAATCAATATCTTTAATTGAATTATCAAGTCTTGTAATATTACCGATTGCATCAGTTCCTATTGTACCTGAATGACTGAGTTCCCCTTGAAGATGAAACTTGAAATCGTGTGAGAATGGCTCATAGTTTACATACAACTCAAAACCTCTGTAACTGCCTATATGATGAAACTCGTTGCTGTTTCCGATAGATTTGCAGTTATTAATAATCGCATTGCCGGCATTTTCTTTATCATTGAAAAATTCATCACCGATTTTAATGCCTGCAAACTTATCATTAATTGTTTTCGGATGTTCTTTAGCTGTCTGAATATCCTTTTCAAGACCTGAGATTTCCTCTTTGTATTCGATTATTTTCTGAGGAAATTTCTTGTTAACCTTATCCTCTAAAGCATATTTTTCAGATAAATAACTTGTCTTGAGCATTGTTAGCAACTGTAACTGAATTTCTAAATCCATCTTTTCCTTGAACATCGGATTACCTGTTGCAAGCATTTTTACCTCTGCATAGGAAAGTGCTGCATCGTCTGCATCTTCCATTGAACGAACGGGGGATTTGCCTGTCATAATCTGACTTATGAACTTCTGTTTTGTTTCAACAAGCTGATAAAGGTATGCGTCAAAAGTACCCTCAGTTACATATCGGTAAATCTCAACCTCGCTGTTTTCATTACCTCTTCGTACAATTCTTCCGAGCCGCTGTTCCAAATCTGAGGGCCTCCACGGGCAGTCAATATTGTGGATGGCAATTAATTTGTCCTGCACATTCGTGCCTGCGCCCATTTTTTGTGTTGAGCCGAGCAGTACACGAACATCTCCGCTTCTTACCTTGGCAAATAAATCAGCTTTCTTTTTATCGGTATCAGCATCGTGTATAAAGGCTATTTCTTCAGGAGGAATACCTCTGTCAATCAGCTTATCCCGTATGTCATTATAAACAGAAAAAGTGCCGTCTTTCTTTGGCGTAGATAGGTCGCAGAATAACAACTGTGTTGACTTTTTATCAGCAGTATTCTCCCATATTTCAAAAACATTGTTAATGCAGACATTAACCTTGCTGTCCTTAAAATCAGGCAGCATAGGATTGATAAGCCTTTGGTCAAGAGCAAGTTTTCTGCCGTCATTCGTGACCTTTAACATATTATCAATATTGGCATCAACTGCACCGCCCCTTATTCTTTCTGCTCTCTCCGCAAGACTTTCAACCATTTCTGTCTGAATATCAGACGGCTTTACTGAAATATTATGATAGTTTGCTTTCGGAACAGGGAGTTTGAGCATTTCAGCAGTCTGTATGTCAGCACATTCCTTGAACATTGCCATAAGTTCAGGCAGATTATTAAACTTTGCAAATCGTGTTTTTGCTCTGTATCCTGTGCCTTCGGGTTTAAGTTCAATGGAGTTTACTGTTTCGCCGTAGTTGGCTGCCCATGAATCAAAGAATAATAAATCCTGCTTACGCAAAAGTTCATATTGCAGATAACGCTGAATCGTATAAAGTTCAACCATTGAATTGCTAATAGGAGTTCCTGTTGCGAATATAATACCTTTGCTTCCCGTAAGTTCATCAAGGTATTGGCATTTCATAAACAGATCGCTTGATTTCTGAGCATCTACCTGAGATATACCGCCTACATTTCGCATTTTTGAGTAAGTGAAAAGGTTTTTAAAATAATGACTTTCGTCAACAAACAAGCGGTCAACACCGAGTTCTTCAAAGGTTACAACATCATCTTTTCTGCTTTGGTCATTAATCTTTTTCAGCTTTTCTTCAAGTTTTTTCCTTGTTGCGACAAGCTGTTTTACGGTAAAATTTTCGCCCTTATCTGCTTTCATAATAGCAATGCCTTCGGTTATCTCCCTGATTTGTTTTTCAAGATTGGCAATTTGCCGTTCCTTGCTTACAGGTATTTTTTCAAACTGCGAATGACCGATTATTACCGCATCATAATCACCCGTTGCAATCTTGGCGCAAAACTTTTTTCTGTTCCTTTTCTCAAAATCTTTCTTTGTTGAAACAAGAATATTAGCGGTAGGATAAAGAGTTAAATATTCGCTTGCCCATTGAGATATGAGATGATTCGGCACAACAAAAAGCGACTTGTTACATAATCCAAGCCGCTTTGATTCCTGTGCTATTGCTGTCATTTCAAAGGTTTTTCCAGCCCCTACGCAGTGAGCAAGCAGGGTGTTTCCTCCGTATATTGCTCTTGCTGCTGCATTTCTCTGATGCTTTGTAAGGGTTATTTCGGGATTCATTCCACCGAACACAATATGCTTTCCGTCATATTCTCTCGGTCTGATAGAATTGAATTTTTCGTTATACAGTTTGCAGAGATCCTCTCTGCGTTCGGGATCAGACCATATCCAATCCTTGAACTTTTGCTTTATGATTTTCTGCTTCTGCTGTGCAATGGCGGTATCCTGCTGATTAAGAACAGCCTTTCGCTTTCCGTCATCATCTTCATAATAATCAAATATACGCACATCACGCATATTGAGCGTATTTTCAATAATTCTGTACGCATTTATTCTGTCTGTTCCGTAGGTGCTTGTGGCGTTTAAATTTCCTCTGTCTGAAGATTTACCCTCAACATTCCATTCACCTGTATATGCAGAATAATTTATGCGTATATTCCATTGACTTCTGACAGGAGTTTCAAGCAGTTCATACATAAACTGCTCAATATATTTTATCGGAATCCAGTTCGCACCGAGCTGCACGGTAATTTCAGCCGCAGTTAAATCAACAGGCTGTACCTTTTCAAGAGCCTTAACATTAACAGTATAATCATCAGGGTACAGTTTAGCAGAACGCTTGGCAAATTCAAGTTTTTCACGCACATTTCCCGACAGATATTCATCAGCAGTAAGGTATTTATCGTTATTACTATTGCCGTATTTATACATAGGATTAAGGAAGATAACACCCTTTAAATTTTCAAATATCTGCTGTTCTGTCTTGCCTGTAAGCTGACACATAAAGTCCATATCAACCTTTGCTTTTTCGCCGATACATATACCGAGAGCTTCGGTGGATGTGTCTGCATGAGTTTTAGCAATATGGGGCTGAATCGTTCTTTTTGTAAATATATCGGCTTTGCGTTCAAGTTTACCTTCTTTGATTATTTCAAGTGAACATAACAGATAATATGAACTGTCATCGCAAAATGCAGAACTGTTTGCACGGCGGTTTATAAGACCATATTTCCTGCTGAAATTATCATAAAGAGAATTCAGTTTTTCCTGCTCTTTCTGTATTTCATAATCAGAGGAGTCTTTAGTCTGCATTTCAATAAGATTACGCAGACAATCACGGATTGCAACCATACCTTTAATTCTGTTCTCGGCAGTCATATTCGTATTGATTGCCCTCATAAGAGAGTTCTCACGATAATATACTTTGCCGTCAACAACTGTAAAAGAAAAGTTGCGCACATCAGGATCAGCAGGGATATATTCTTCTTCATCCTCACTGATTTCATCATCAATATAATAATCGGTTATCTGACCTTTTACATTTGAAACAGCCTTATCAAGCAGGGTTTCAAGGCTTTCCGTTTCACTTGCCTTGCAGGTGCTTTCCTCACCGAATCTGCCTGATTTCATAACCATCTTGCCGAGTACCATATCAGGATTATCAACAAAATATTTGTTCATCCTGATTCCGTTCTCATCTGTATCAAGCTGCACCCATTCAGGCTCAATATCGGTTATTCTATCACGCTTTTGCAGTATGAGAATATCGGATGTTACCTCTGTACCTGCATTGCCTTTAAAGGTATTATCAGGAAGTCTGACAGCACCAAGCAAGTCGGCTCTTTGTGCAATATATTTTCTGACTGCGCTGTTTTCTTTATCCATTGTACCCTTGCTTGTGACAAGGCACATAATACCGCCCGGTCTTAGTTTATCAAGAGATTTTGCAAAGAAATAATCGTGAATAAGGAACTTGTTTTTATCGTACCTTTTATCCGTAACCTTTATATCTCCGAAAGGAACATTGCCGACAACTGCATCAAAAAAGCTGTCGGGCATTTCAGCCTGTTCAAACGGAGATGTCATAACAGATGAGGTCTGATAAAGCTGCTGTGCAATGCCTGCCGATATGCTGTCAATCTCAACACCATACATTTTACTGCCTTTCATATTATCGGGCAGCATACCGATAAAGTTGCCGATAGCGCACGAAGGCTCAAGGATATTGCCCTGTTTAAAGCCAAGGTTATCAAGCACTTTGTATATTGCAGAAATAACTGTCTGCGGTGTATAAAAGGCAGTCAATACGCTGTCCATTGCAGTTTTGTATTCTTCGGGACTCAGTGTTTCATAAAGTTCAATAAATTCATCTGCCCACGCTTCGTTATTCTCGTCAAAGGCTTCGGGAATACCGCCCCAGCCAACATAGCCGGATAAGATTTCCTGTTCTTCGGGAGTAGCAAAACGATTTTCAAATTCACATTCTTTCAGCACATTTATAGCAGCCATATTCCTGCGAAAACGCTCTTTTTTTCCGACAGTTTCAATTTCCTTTTCGGCAAAGTTATAATCGTGTCTATCTGATATCGGAATTTCAGGATGCAAATCAAAAGTCTGTACTCTTGACTTGGGTTTTGATTGCGGTACTGTCAGAGGTTTATCCTCTTGTGGCTCAGGCTCAATATCTGAAATGGAACTTTGCTGTGCTTTTTCAGTATCAGATACTACTTGTTTAATGAATGGACTATTATTTAGTTTATCTGCATCGACAACTTTGCCATTTACAATTCCCGATTTTTCAAGTTCAGCACGAATTTCATTTGTATCAATATCATCAAAATCATCAGAAATATTATCAGATAAATATAACCCTTGCTGTCTTTCTCCATTGTTAAGCGAAGAAACAACAACAGAATATCCGAGTTCATTGATTCCCTTGATATACTTGTCTTTACTGCGGACAGGAAAACCGCACATTGCAATTCTGTCCTTGTATCCTACATCTCTGCCTGTTAATACAAGGTCAAATTTATCGGCAACAATTTTGGCATCATCACCCATAACCTCAAAGAAATCACCGACCTGATAGAGAATAATATCATCTTTATATATTTTCTTGATATCCCTGTACTCATCCCATATAGGCGATGTTGACGGCTTTTCAATGCTTTCTGATGACTGAATTTCAAACATCTGAGATATTCTGTCCTCGTCAAGTGATGTCAGTTCCTGAAAGTTAAGAGAATATAATTCTTGGTCTATCAGATCATCAATTGAACTGTATTTTCTGCGTTCATACAATTTGTCATCAACAAAAATATCAATAGAGAAATGCTCTAAATTTGCTGATACAGTTATTTCATGCTCTCCGTTTTCTGTTTCAGAAAAGGCAAGACCGACATTAGACATATCACTGAAATCAACAGATTTATCATCTTCAAATTCACGATCATAATAATCCTTTATAATGCGTTTTGCTTTTTCAATAGGATTTTCGGGAAAGTTCTTATTGAAATCTTCCTTGTTATCAGGCGAATATGTTGCATCATATCTTTTCTCATTATCCTCATCAGAAACAGTTACAACAAATCCGCTGTCTATCAGCTTTTCAATATATTCTTTTGCTGTTGATTTAATAATGCTGTAAATCGGTACAGTTTCGCCGTTATCCATAGTGACATCTGTTACTATACCTTTTTTTATGTTGTTGGTATTTAAAGCATCATTTCCATAGAGATTATAGAAATCGCCGACCTGAAAAAGAACAATGTTATCAAGATACTGTGTTTTCGTTTCAAGATATTTTCTGTACAAATCACTTCTGATTTGTAACGGCTCAGGTTTATCTTCCTTTTTAGCTTCGGATAATTTTTCTTTGTCCTGTTGTGTTAAAAAGATGTCCTTTGCAATCATTTCGCCGACACGCTTTTCAACATCACTCCATTTTATCCTTGCTTTTGCATATGGCTCAAAAATATTGCCGTGACTTATCGTTAATCCTTTGCCGTTTGATTCAATGCGTTTATTTCTGTCTAAAGAGCCGCTCCAGCCATAATGTTGTTTTATGGCATCTTCTCTCTTTTTCTTATCAGGTTCATTCTGATACAAAGAATACATCCATATGCGATAATCACTGTTTGTACCACGCAAAAGAATTTTTAATTCATCTTCGGATATAAAGCGTTTTGTTTGGGGAATATCTTTTTGCCCCTCAAATTCAAGCTGCGGTAATAGTAAATCCTTTACCTTTTCAAGCAATTCAAAAGGGTTATATAATTTAGGGTATCTTGAAATGCCGGGATTAATTTTTACTGCATTTGCATACTTTTCAAGCTCATCTGCAAGAACAGATAAGTCATCAGGATTATTCATTTTCTGCACAAGGGCATCAGATACATCAGGAAAAGCCATAAATTCCTTATATACATTCAATACTAAAGGCATATATTCGCTTTGGTATTCCTGCTCAATATCCCTTGCCATATATATTATCCTATCGGCAAGTTCAGACTTTTCGTGATAGCCAACCTTATCAAGCATACTTGACGGAATATATCTTCCCATATCAAGCAAGTCCCTGATACGCTTTGCAGCATCTTTCCAAGAAAAAACTGTGGCTGTTGAGCGGTATTCTGCATTATTGCCCCTTGCAATTTTTAAACCGTTTTCACCTGCCCATACAGAAATATTTTCGCCGTCAGAAATAAAGCCTGTTGCAAAATCTTTATATATGCTTTTGAGAAATTCTGCATTTTTCTCTATTGGCTTATCCTTTTTGAAATATGCAGTAATATCAAGTATACTGTTGTCATCGTGCGTTGCTAAACACAAGGCTTCATCAATAATCTGCTGTGAAAGTTCAGGTGCAGGGAATAGTGTTGTCTGAGCAGTTTCAAAGGACTGTATCTCAGGCAGACTGTCACTGAAATCAAAAATACTGAATTGTAACGGCTCTGTATTTTCCTTTCCCATATATTCGCCGCTGTCAATAAGCTGTCCGATAATTTCGGAAACAATATTCCAACTGAAAAAAGACTCCTCTGTTCTTGAAAGGTAAGCACCTTTCCACAGTAGGAGTCCTTCTTTTTCAGCCTTATAGCCGACACGGATATTATTAACATCAAGTTCTGTATATGCGTCAGGGTAAGACTGCCTTACAAAATTTGCTCTGTCGGTTATATCCGAATGATATTTGAAATATTCTGCAATATCCTTTTTTGATACTGATAAATCATCATTGGTGTTTTTGAGAATACCAAGCGCTAAATCTTCATCAGCAAATGGCGGTCGTTCTTCTGTTACAGATTGTACACTATCTCGTTCATCACGATTTCCTGTACTCTTTGTTTCAGATTGTTCATTGCCTGCACCCAAGCTATCTGATTTTCGGCTTTCATCTTCTCTGTCAATCCTTCCTGTTCGGACATCTGCATCATCAATGTTTCTTCCATTGCCTTCGCTTTTCTGTCCACTTCTGACAGATGATTGTTCAGTCTGCCCGATGTCATCAGATTGTAGTAGATTACTCTGTGATTCTCTTTGAGAAATTTCCTCCTCATCTGCCCATATCTGCTCAAGGTCAAATTTTTCTGACTTGGCATAACGATATTTGGTATCTGATAGCCGTTTTCCGTTCTGTAAGTGAGTTCTGTCATAATCTGCACTCCTTTCAATATTTTTGTTTACGGCTTTAGTATAATCAGAGCGGTCATTTTCTGCAATTATGCGATTTTCCATTTCAAGAGATTTTACTGTTTTTGAAATCTCATAAAGCACGGTTTCAGATATATCACTTGTTGCATAACCGATTGAATTGAGTGTATCGGGAGTGTTGAAATTCACAATATCCTTAAAATCATCTCTGCTGAAATATTCATCTGCATCTAAACCAAGCCTTGATAACAGCATATATGCCATACTGTTTTTTACAGTTGTTTTATACATTGATGAAATCATATCGTCATCAAGTTCTTCAAGAAAACTGTCTTTGGTAATCATCAACAAATCAGACAGATAATCAGGTATATTATCCTCAACAACATTTTCGGCGGCAGACATAACGGCATTGTAAATATCACTTTTATCTTCAAGTTCACCGAAAGAGTTTTCAAGAGTTTCAATAACATCAGCTTCATATTCAGTCTTATACTGCCATACAGGAACAGGCTTTGCATTTTTTGATTCGTGCGTATCTGAAATATCAAAATAGTATTTCAGATTACAGCTTTCGGAAAATACTGCAATTCCCTTTGCACCTCTGTTTACCCATCTGTAAAACCTTTTGTTCCACCGTACTGTTTCAAGAACGGCAGTTGCATCAGGTCTTTGTGCATAAACAAGCAGTTGTTCATCAAAACGCAGGCGGTAATTATGACATACAGATGATAAAAAGCTCTGCCAGTTATATGGAGAACGAACAACCTCATTACTGATTTGCTTGTATATATCAGTTATTAATTCAAATTTAGATGACATTTATCCCGCCCTTTCCATTTCTATTGATTTTCGCTGTTTTGGAACAGTGATGTTATATACCTTGGCAATATCATCACCAAGTCTTTTGGTAACTCTTGTAATATCTGCTCTTGTTGCTTTTCCGCAGTATATTTTCCATTTCAGATTTTCGATTTGTTCTTCTGATACATTATCTTTGAAAACACGATAAAGGTAATAGTTTGTTCCGTCATGGTGTACTGCTTCGCATCTCAAATCTCCGAGTTTATCAACATACCATTCATTGCAGTCGCAGTCGGAATAGAAACATTCTTTAATATTTCCTGACTCAATCATCTTATATCCTTGTACTCTTCCGTTCCATCTTCCAATATCTCCGATAACAATTATTGGCTTAGATAATTGTATATCAAGGTTTGAAACTAAATCGTGCAATTGCTCATCCACTATTTCAAACATTGTCTGAACTAAATCATCTTTGCTGAAATCAGGATATTCTGATTTTAAATCGTCTTTCCAATCATTAAAATCAAGATGCAAATCACTCCATAGAATTTGTCTTTTTTCATTCATCTTGAGTCACCAAATTCTCTGTCTTGAGGCTTTATCGGTCTGCCGTTATCATCGTAATTCTTAGGATCAGCGGCAGGGACTGCCCATCCGAACATTGAGCCTGCTTTCATTGCTTCAAGTTGTGCCGGAGTGATTTTTCTTGAATTATTAAGCATATTGACATTCTTAATATTTTCTTCCTTATCATCAACTGCATAATCTGTCTTAAAATATCCCTCTGTACCTTTTTTAATCAATCCGATTTCATTCGTACTTTCAATATATACAAAACAGTCATCAGGAAGTGAAGAACGAAGCGGAATAACATTATTTCCGCCTTGTTCCATAAGCTCTGCAAATTCGCAGATATGGAAATTATTGATATACTTTTCTTCAACTCCTCTTATGGTCTGAAAGTGGTAATCATCAATATATCTGCAAATACGGGTATGCCTTTCGCCGTTATCAAGTGTAATCTGAATTTTGTCTCCATCAGGAATAGTAAAAAGTGTTTTGTATTTACTGTTTACAAACCTTATACCTTTTTCTGAATTTTGAAGATGTTGTTCAAATATTTCTCTCTGATATGCAGCCACAGAAAAACTGTAATGTTCAGGATTGATATTGCAGCATATCAAGAAAGCATAATTGTCTGTATCAGCTCTGAATCCATAACCATTTCTTTGCAGATTAAACGGAAATCTGCTGTTTGGTCTTGTAGCACAAAGCAGTTTCATATCTTCCGCATTTCTGATAATTCCACGATACTGAGGATCATTCTGCAAAGCATCAATTACACTGTTTAAAACATTCTGAAATTCAGGTGTATTTCTGCTTTCTGTTTCCACACACCAATTTGTATTCACACTTTCTCCGTCAGTTCCGAACTCTCCGTGCATACACCCGATGCGGCCTGTATACAGATTTAACTGCTGATTCTGCATAAAGCAATATCGCATTTCACTTTCTTTCATTGTCCGCATAGTAAGGGTATCAGTTGTCTGTATCATCTGTACCTCCAAGATACGAATAGAGTTTGCCTGCCTTTGCATATTTCTGTAATTCCATAATTACAGTAAGTTCAGGAATAGTTATTCCGTTAATTGCAAGTGCTTTTTTAAGTGATAAAGACTGTAATTCTTTTTCTGTTTTATATCCGTTTTCATAGAGTTTATTAAGAACTCTTGTTTTTGTTTGAAATGTTGCTTTGCTTCCCATTTTTAGCCTTTGCCTCCTTCATTTCGTCAAGCAGTCTTTTCGTACAAAACCCGCAGAAATTGATTGTTCGGTCACGATAATTACACTTTGAGCAATCATATTTCTTTTTGTTCATTTTAAGGTGTATCCCTCCTCAGCTTCATCATCATTTCCATTCCCGATTCTGTAAACGCATACCAATTTGTATGGTCAAACTTAGATTTAGTAAGTTTCTTTTTCTTCAAAACACCGCACTTAATAAGGTAATTGAAAGAACGATGTATCTGGTCTTTGGAGTAAAAGGGAAGTATAGTTGAGGTAATAACTGCTGAGCTGCGATACCACATATCATCATTCATTTCCACAACATCCTCATCGTTATTCAAAATATTTTCCCAAAGATACTGCATAAGAACAGCATTTCTTACACCATATCTGACTGCAATGCTTTTATCAAAATAAAGCATAGTTTCCTCCTTGAATAAAGTAAAAGGGCAGTTCAAAACTGCCCTTAATGTTATTAAACTTAATTATCTTTTTTTCGGTTTTTAATCTGTAAAAATATGAAACCGCCTACAATAACTGTAACTAAACAGATTGCAATAATAGTTTTTGCTGTCATATATTAATCCTCCTTGTTAATTTTTCTTTTGCGTATAAGATATGATGTTAATACAGCAATTCCAAGTGCTGAGAAACTGCCGAGTGATACCCACAATGCCATATTGTTTTCATCCCCGGTCTTAGGCGTAGATGGCTTTTCGGGAACAGGCACATTAATCTTAACTGTCTGACCTTCATCTTCCAAATCTGCGTGTACTGCAATTTCAGTGTTATCTCTGTAAAGTGTTTCAAATACTACAAGTTCAGTAGTTTCCTTGATATACTTGCTATCAAAAGTAAATGAAACAGTAACCTCGCCATTGCTCTTTTCAGGTGTGAATGCCACCTCGCTTGTAACCGCTTTACCCTTAATCCTGAACGGCTTTCCTGTTGCCTTATCCATAAGAGTTCCAACGATTTTATATTCTTTTCCGGCTGTAAGATTTTTGTATTCAACAACATCATCAATAGTGATTTCGCCCTTTGCTGTAACTTCTTTTTTACCATCGATGTTTGCTGTAGTTTTAATTTCAGGCACTTTGACAGTAACGGTCTGACCTTCATCGTTAATATCAGCATGGACTGCAAGCTCTTTTCCGTCTTTATAAAGACTTTCAAAGACTACAATATCCGTATCAGCTTTGATATACTTTGAATCAAAGGTAAATTCTACAGTTGCCGTTCCGCTTGGTTCGGTTGGAATAAAGACTGTTTCAGATGTGATTTCCTTACCATCAATGAGCAATGGCTCTCCTGCGGCTTTATCCAAAAGAACGCCCTTGAGGACATATTCCTTATTCGGAATAAGGTGCTGATATTCTACCGTATCAACAAGCGTGAATATCTCTGTTGCACAAACCTCTTTTTCTCCGTCAATCGTTGCAGTAGTTTTTAATTCAGGAATTTTATCATTCACTGCTGTGATTTCAATAATCTGATAGTTTTCCTTAACAGTTATATGATGAATATCATCACACGGCAGATAATTTTCAGCAGGCTTAAGCTCTTTGATTACATAATTTCCATAAGGAATATTATCAAAAACAAAAATGCCGTTCTCGTCTGTTTCAGCAGTGAGAATGGCATTGTCTGTTGTGTATTCAGTTGTGTCAGCTTTGAAAAGTCCGAATAAAGCACCCTTGATTGTTTTCTCGGTTTCACGGTCAATCTTTAAGCCTTTTACCGAGCCGTATATCAGTTTGTTTTCAATTTTCTGACCAGAATTGATATCAATTTTGATTGTTTTTACATTCTGTCCCTGATATGCTGTATCAAAGGTATATCGGGTGCTTGAGAGGATATAATGGTTATCTGTCGCAATTTCTTTTGCGTAGAACTTGTAACCTATCGGTAAATCGCAGTTGAATGTGAGCTTGCCGTTTTCATCGCAGTTACCATAAGTGATTAATGCGTCTTTCGGAATAACTGTTCCGTCTGCCGCCTTAATTCTTTCATCAGCATAAATACCGAACTGTACGGAAAGAATTTCCTTGTTATTGCCAATGCCGAATGTTTCGTTCTGTTCCATAATCTTATCAAGAGAAACAGTAACTCGCTGTCTTTCGTTGTAAACAGAAAGAGCAGTTGAGGTTACAGATACATTCTGTCCGGCATAGGTTAATTCAACATTGTACTGTTCACTTGTATTGACAAATGTGTCGGGTGCAGTCTTTTCAATAACAGTATATTTGCCGAGATAGAGCGGCTTGGATTTTGCAATTCCGTTTTTGCCTGTTGTTATTTCATCAACCTTTTCACCCTGATAATATCTCGTTGTGCCGTCAAGAGTTACAATATCTTCAGCCGCATAGATTTCAAATACTGCATTTGCAAGGTTTCCGTTTTCATATACAGGAGTATAAATGCCCTCATTCTTATTTACAGATTTGAATATTTCGCCTGATTTGGTGATTTCAATAACACCTTTCTGTGCCATATCCCTCGCCTTGACTTTAACAACAGTTACGCCTGTATCGGTTGAACTGTTTTCCTGTGTTATGCTGAATGGAATAGGTGTACTGTCAAGCACATATCCGTATGGTGCTTTAACCTCTTTAAGCGTATAATCACCATATGGCAGTTTTTCAGGTGTAATTAAATATCCCTCGGAATTCGTATAGAAAGTATGAATTTCTGTAACTTCGGGATAGGTGAACTGCATATTAACACGATGTCCGTCTGAATCGTAAATCTCAAAGCCTGCACCCTCATAGGCAATTTGTTTGCCTGTTTCCTTATCAAGCTTAACTACCTTGAGATACGATTCAAAGTTCGCATTATTAATTAAATACTTGCGTGTCTGCCCATCCTCGCTGATGAAAACATCAAAGTCCTTGATTTTCTCTCTGCCTTCCCAGCCTTTTGTCTGATGCACTGTGTAAACACCATAAGGGAGCAACTTTGTACTTGCAAATCCATCCTCATCACAGATAATTGTATCCTTTTCATCAGCATTTGCCTTTACAAATGAGCCTGACGACTTCAAATACACCTGAAATTCTGCACCGGATTCAGGCGTTTCAATCTGTGTTTCGCCATTATCAGAATGTTTTATGATGGCAATTTTGCCCTTGATTGGCATTTCAACTACATTATTAGCGGTTGTATTATACTCGACTTTATAAAGGGCAGGGTCTGCACCTACCTTGTAAACCTCATCATTAACAAGATAACCTTCGCTTGACTCTATTTCTCTGATAGTCCAATCTGTGTCGCATATATAATACTTTGTTGTGAAAGATGCGTTTTCATCAGTTGTGTAAGTGTCAATCAACTGATTGCCTTTATATATACCATACTTAGCACCGCTGAGTTTTGCATCACCCTGAGCATTGCCTTTTTCAATATCTGTCTTGACTACATTCACTCTGAACTTTTTTAGAATATTGTTAAAGGTTAGTGTTGAGGTTTTATTAGGTTCAAGCGTAATGGTCTGTCCGTCAGGAGTAACATAGCGAACAGGAATATTGGTTTCTTCTACGGAATATATAATCTTTTGGTTATTGCTGTCATAAACAGGAACATCCGTTACTATTGCAATACCATCAGCATTTGTTGTTGCAGTATAACTGTTTCCATCGCTGCCCTTAATGTTGAAAGTAAAGTCCTTGACGATTTTATCTTCTGAATCTTTTTGAATCTTAATATTGCCTTTAACAAGTTCATTTTTAAATGAAACAGCAGCAGTATTTCCGTTTGTTACTGTTACCGTTTTAACTGCCTGTTTTACATAGCGAAGAATATCTCCCTCATATACCTGATAAGTTCCGACAGGGATATTTTTCAGTTCTGCATTGCCGTTTGCATCTGTTGTGAGATTATATGTTTTTCCGTTGCCTTTGACAGTAAAGGGAATATTTTTAATAATCTCATCCTCTGATGTTTTGCTAATTTTAAGATTGCCGACAGCGGTTTTAACAGTAAATGATGTTGACACGGGATCGGTCAGTCTACCGACTAATGATTGGTTATAATTCTGATTCGGCGGAACAAAACCTATGTCTGCACCAACTTTTGCACAGGTTTTATTCAACTTCACCTCTGCTGATGAATTAAGAACATCCGAGGTATAAATTGTGAGCGTGCTGCCTGATTTGGAAAACTTAAGAGATGAATTATTCGAACTGATTTCGTATAAAGATAATACATTGTTAGTATCTTTGATACTTGCTTCAAATCTTCCGTTCTTACTGTTCCAGCTAAGTTCAACTGTATCTTTGTTAAAGCTCGGTATTACTCTGTGATTCTTAATACCATTGAGAATTCCTTTGTAGGCAGTTTCAACATCTGAATAGTCTGTTACACCTGACATATAATACTGTCTGCGTACATCAAAGCCTGCATTTTTTATTGCTTCATTAATCTTTGAATTTGAGCCGTTAAGACCGGCAGTAGGGTTATTTCCGTCTGCTGATGTTCTGTATCCCTCAGAATATTCCCATACAACAAACTGTGTTGCTACCTGAGCAGCTTCAGCCGATACACCATAGGTGAAATTAGGATAGCCGTAAATTGTAGCATAGGTTATTCCTTTTTTCTGTGTGGTATTCATTTTCTGCCAAGCAGATACATCTTCGATTTCGGTAACAGTTTCTTTCTGCCCGTCATCGCCCATATTTTTTCCAAACTCAATACAATACGCAACCTCACCTTTATACTTTCCATCCTTAACAGTTGCGAGATGAATACCATTTCTGTCATTTGGATATGCCCAGTTATTCATATACTTATATTTTGTGCTTGTTCTTATACTGAGTCTGCATTCTTCAACTGTTGCGGAAAAAGCCGATACACATGGTAAAAATGCTGATAACGCAATTATCAAAGAAAGGAATAAGCACATTATTTTTTTACTTCTTTTTTTAGTATTTGTCATATATTCCTCCTATTTGGATATAAAAAAAGCACCGAAATTTATCGGTGCTTAAATGATTATAATTCTGTATTTATCCGTACATTACATAAATAAAGAAACTGCCGTTAGACCTTGATTCTGTTTTGCAATACATATCGACCGCATTCCAACCTGAATTAATACAATCGTTATATTCAGAATCAATCCATCCTTTAACCTCTGCTAACAAAGAATTTCTGTTAGTAAAATTTTTTGTGGATATTCTTCCTGAAAAACTGCTAACGCTTGAATTCACATTACAGCCTTTACTCTTGATATATGAATTAGCCTGTGACTGTACCCAGTCAACATCACTTTTCGTAAGTTTATTCTGCTTAGCAGTTGTTGTTACTGTAGTAGTTTCCTTTTTTGTGGTTGTCTGTTTCTGAGTAACATTCTGCTTTTGAGTAGTGGTAACTTTCCTTGTTGTCTGACTTTTAGCAGCAGTCTGCTTTTTGGTAGTGGTTTGTTTCTGCGTAGTAGTTGCTTTTTTTGTTGTGGTCTGACCTGCTGATTTTTGTTCAGCAGGCTTTGTTGTCGTGGTTGTGTCTGAATTATCACTTTCCTGCGTGGTAGTTTCAGATTCCGTTATTTTCTTATCCGTTGTGCTTTCAATAATCGTTGTATGTTCAGCAACAGGCTTTTCAGAACTTACATCTTCGCTTGTATCGGCTCTTGAGCATCCTGCAAAAATGACGAGCATAATTAAAACTAAAACTGCAATAGATTTTTTCATATAAATCACTCCTTCGGCCTATATTATATATCATAATATATTTTTTGCAAAAATGCGATATATTTATCTGCTTTCTTTAGCGTTAATTTTTTGTCTTTGTAGAAACTTACCATAATACTGTAATGCTCTGCGAATATAATCAAGCCTTTTACTTTCTGAAACGCTTTTCGGAATAAGCTCATTTAAGGTATCCGCTTTTAGAATAACTCTGTCTTTTTGATTTGGTTTTTCTTCCTGCATTACTGAAAATATCTTATCTCTTGTCAAAGCATTTTCATTGAAAGCCTTTCGCAGCCGTATTGCCTGAGCGTGAGTAGGGGTGCAGATTGCTTCATCTATTGCATCCACCAAATCACGCTGACTATCTTCATCAAGATATGAAATCTCAACAGCAGGTCGCATTTTCATTCTGCCTTCGTCAACAATTTCAAGCAGTTCGGGTACAAGAAATGTTAATCGGATATATCGTCTTATTGTTTCTCGGCTTTCTCCTGTCTGTTCAGCAATAATATCTCTTGACTTGTGCCCCAGTGGTGCACAAGTTAAATCATTACGCTTACCTTGTTGTTTGATAGCATCAATTTTCATCTTATATGCAAATGCTTTTTCACTTGGCGGAATATGTGTTCTCTGAATATTACTGTCCACCATAATAATGGTAGCTTCCGAATCATCCAAATCTTTAACAAAGCACTGCAATGTATCTTTACCCACACACTCGCTTGCTCTTTTTCTTCGGTGTCCTGATATGAGTTCATATCTGCCGTTTGATTTAGGTCTGACAATAGCAGGAACAAGCACGCCACGCTCAGTTACACTTTCAATGAGTTCAAGCATATCTTCATCATCTCTTACCTTAAAAGGATTATTTGGAAAAGCATCAAGCAGGTCTAATGGAATATACTTTAGCTCTGATGTTTTCTTTTGATTGGTTTCACTTTCTTTTACCTCCTTTTCCATATTCGTCATTTTAACCTCCTTATTCAGATTTAGCCATTTATGATAATGGCTATGTAAAATGAAAAAAGCCACTCATTCTAAAAATAGAATAAGTGACCTTATATAAAATTATTATATTAATTATAGTTTTCTATCATTCACCTTATTTTTACAAAGGAATAAGCCATTCGCATATACGAATGGCTATAACAAATTCAGGGCATATCATAAACATTCTCTTAAAGCACTTTTTATTGATTCCTCAAAATACATAACACATCTATTATCTTCTAATGGAAAACTAATTTTTGAATCTCCATTAGAGTCTATGCGTATTTCATTTAGATTTAATTCTCTAAAATCTTTTATATCATTCAATGATACAAATTTAATATCTTGATAATCTTTTTTTGCATGTTCTTTTATGTAATCCACAACTTCATTCTCAGACATATTATCCATATTTTTAATTGTGGCAATAAGTAACAAGCAATTATGTGGTATTGAATTTCTATAAATTGTACAATAACCAAATGGCTTCAAGTTGTTGTCTCTTGCTTGATCGACAATAATATCTATATCAATTCCGAAAATGTTTTTATATTCATTTTTGATTGTTTCTACAATATCAACTTTTTGATATTTAACATTTCCAAAATCCCAAACTCCTCGCAGGTGCTTTCTTTGATTACTTCTACGACCAATTAAAACTTTTCGCATTTTAGTATGGACACAAGCTACCATATAATATAAATTAGCATGACTAATTGTGCTACATTTTACATCTCCAAGTAATTTTAAAAGTTCTGCTTCTCGTTCTATTTGTTTCTTTACACCTGCAGAAATAAATACATTCTGTAATTCTCTTTTGCGATGTTCAGCATTATCAATAGCCTCCAGTTCTTTTCCAAGCAAATGTTCTCCATTAAAAAAATGATTATAACTTAAATCATAATTGTTCTTAACATTTTGCTTAAAAAACCAAAAAACGGGATATGGCTTATTATTCCAAATACCCTTACATGTTTTATATCCGACAAAATATATATCTCTAATAATGTTGTCTAACAGAGTTGAATCATATTCGCCATTATTAATAGATTCAGTCATTGAATATGAAAAATTTGACAAATTAATCTCAACGGGAGTTGACTTTGATTGCGCTACAAGCATAAAGTAAACAATTTTTGGATCAACAACCACTCTCTGAGCAGATGAACACTTTGTAAGTCTAAAACCTTCGTCAATATTAATACCAATGTACTCTGAAAAGCCATCAAAATCATAAAAAAGATTTTCTTTTCCGTATTTTTCATGATCTTTTCCTATTCTTGCTAACCAAACAGTAGCTTTTACATAATTATTAATATCTTTTTCTTTATCCGACATTTTTTGACTCAATGTGTCAAGAAAATCATAAACTTTATTTAATATTTTACAAATGTATTCCAAACTGCCAACAGTTCTTTTGTATATTACTTCATCCCCATTAAATTTCCAAAATGAAATATCTAATCCTGAAAACTTTTCCTTTCTTAAAACATCAACTATAGCGAACCAATTATTATTATTTAATTTTAACTCTGTTGAGTTGCAAATGTCAAATGATATAAATAAACATAGTTCATCTTTTAAGCCATCATTAAAATTATTTTCTATTTTCAAGAAATTTTCAGGATCATATCTATCTAAAACAGAATCAACAAATCCGTCTTCCATCACATTAGAATTACTCATTATCTACCCCAAATATTCAACTCTTCTCCGCGAGCTAGTATTATAGTATAATCAACATCATATAATTTCGCAACTTTGTTAATATCACATATTCCATTTTTGGTGTTTTTTATTATTGCCTTACCAAAAGAATTTCTTGACATAGCAAAACAAGTCGCAAAAATCTCTGCACGAGTATCTTCTTCAGAAACTCCTTCACATCTCATTTCATCTCCAATGTTAATGTCTTTTAAATCAAAAATTGCATGCCCTAGCTCATGCAAAATATTAAAATATGTTGATTTTTCATTATAATAAATGGTAAAACCATTTTGCTCTTTTTTTATATAAGTATGATTAGAATTTGAATCTTTTTTTAATTTACCCCTAAAAAACTTTACAATATTTTTTAATTTTTCTATTGTTAAACTATTGTCATCAGGAGATATTATTGATCGTTTTTCTAATTCAGTTCTTACATCTTCAGCAACACATTCAATATATATTTGGCTATACTTATTATATTCTTGCATATATCCTCCACGAATTACGGTAACACAAAGTGTTTTATAACCTCATTCAGTGTACTATCGACTAAACACTTTGTACCATTTATACTATACTATGAATATTACCAAATGCAGTTGACTTATTAATGGTAAATTTTTTCATATGTATAACTAACAGTACATTATTCAGTTGTTTCAAGGTATAACGAAATAGGCGTACACTTTTCAATGCACACCTATTTCGTTTTGTTATATAATCACTTCTATGTCTAAATCGCTCCATTGAGAAGGACGAACATATTGATGTGACTCATTCCTAAATTCCTTTGCTTCTGCAAAAGAAATCTTGAAACTGAAGTACAACTTAGTCCTCCCTACTTGCAATAGCAGCCTGTGCAGCAGCAAGACGAGCAATCGGAACTCTGAATGGTGAACATGATACATAGTCAAGACCAATCTTATGACAGAACTCAACTGATGATGGGTCACCGCCGTGCTCACCGCAGATGCCGCAGTGAAGCTCAGGACGAGTGGTTTTACCATTCTTAACAGCTAATTCCATAAGCTGACCAACACCTGTCTGATCAAGCTTAGCAAATGGATCGTTCTCGAAAACCTTTGCATCATAGTAAGCATCTAAGAACTTACCTGCATCATCACGGCTGAAGCCGAATGTCATCTGTGTTAAATCGTTTGTACCGAAGCAGAAGAACTCAGCCTCTGTAGCAATATCAGCAGCAGTAAGAGCGGCACGAGGAATCTCAATCATAGTACCAACTTCGTACTTCATCTCAACACCTGCAGCAGCGATTTCTGCATCAGCAGTTTCAACAACCATAGTCTTAACGTACTTAAGCTCCTTGGTGTCGCAAGCAAGAGGAATCATAATCTCAGGAGCAACAGTCCAATCAGGATGAGCCTTCTGTACATTGATAGCTGCACGGATAACAGCCTTTGTCTGCATCTTAGCAATTTCAGGATATGTTACTGCAAGACGTAAGCCACGGTGACCCATCATTGGGTTGAACTCGTGGAGAGATGCAATAAGAGTCTTAATATCTTCAACTGATTTGCCCTGTGCATCAGCAAGCTTCTTGATATCCTCTTCGTCTGTAGGAACAAACTCATGGAGAGGTGGGTCTAAGAAACGGATTGTTACAGGACAGCCTTCAAGTGCCTCATAAAGAGCCTCAAAGTCACTCTGCTGATAAGGAAGAATCTTCTCAAGAGCAGCTTCTCTTTCTTCAACAGTATCTGAGCAAATCATTTCACGGAATGCAGCAATTCTGTCCTCCTCGAAGAACATATGCTCTGTACGGCAAAGACCGATACCTTCTGCACCGAGCTCTCTTGCCTTCTTAGCATCAGCAGGAGTATCAGCGTTTGTACGAACCTTGAGTACTCTGAACTCATCAGCCCAGCCCATGATTCTGCCGAATGTACCTGCGATAGTAGCGTCAACAGTAGGAATTACACCGTCATAGATGTTACCTGTTGAACCGTCGATTGAAATATAGTCACCCTCGTGGTATTCCTTACCTGCAAGAGTAAATTTCTTGTTTTCTTCATCCATAGCGATGTCGCCGCAGCCTGATACACAGCAAGTACCCATTCCACGAGCAACTACGGCAGCGTGTGATGTCATACCGCCGCGAACTGTAAGGATACCCTGAGCAGCCTTCATACCTGTGATATCCTCAGGTGAGGTTTCAAGACGAACAAGAACAACCTTCTCGCCCTTTTCGTTCCAAGCAACTGCATCGTCAGCGGTGAATACAACCTTACCGCAAGCAGCACCGGAGAAGCACCAAGACCCTTGCCTGCAGGTGTTGCAGCCTTTAATGCAGCAGAGTCAAACTGTGGGTGAAGAAGTGTATCAAGGTTACGAGGATCGATCATAGCAACTGCCTCTTCAGGAGTTCTCATACCCTCATCAACTAAATCACAAGCAATCTGAAGAGCAGCCTGAGCTGTTCTCTTACCGTTACGTGTCTGGAGCATAAAGAGCTTACCATGTTCAACAGTGAACTCCATATCCTGCATATCTCTGTAGTGGTTTTCAAGAGTTTCGCAAACCTTTGAGAACTCAGCGAAAGCCTCAGGGAATTTCTGCTCCATCTCTGAAATGTGCATTGGTGTACGAACACCGGCAACTACGTCCTCGCCCTGTGCGTTTGTTAAGAACTCACCGAACAGACCCTTTTTACCTGTAGCAGGGTCACGTGTGAAAGCAACACCTGTACCGCAATCGTCACCCATATTACCGAAAGCCATTGACTGAACGTTAACAGCAGTACCCCATGAATAAGGAATATCGTTGTCACGACGGTATACGTTTGCACGAGGGTTGTCCCATGAACGGAATACAGCCTTAACAGCACCCATTAACTGCTCCTTAGGATCAGTTGGGAAGTCGTCACCGATCTTCTCTTTGTACTCAGCCTTGAACTGAGTAGCAAGTTCTTTAAGGTCATCAGCATCAAGATCAACGTCCTGAGTAACGCCCTTCTTCTCTTTCATTTTGTCGATAAGCTCTTCAAAATATTTCTTACCAACTTCCATAACTACGTCAGAATACATCTGGATGAATCTTCTGTAGCAGTCCCAAGCCCATCTTGGATTGCCTGATTTCTCAGCAATAGCGTTAACTACGTCCTCGTTAAGACCTAAGTTAAGGATTGTGTCCATCATACCGGGCATTGAAGCTCTGGCACCTGAACGAACAGATACAAGAAGAGGATTTTCCTTGTCACCGAACTTTTTGCCGGTAATCTCTTCCATTTTAACAATGTACTCATTGATTTCAGCCATAATGCCGTCGTTGATTTCACGACCGTCTTCATAATACTGAGTACAAGCTTCAGTAGAAATTGTGAAACCCTGTGGAACAGGCAGACCAATGTTTGTCATCTCAGCAAGGTTTGCACCCTTACCGCCGAGAAGTTCTCTCATGTCAGCATTACCCTCTGAAAAAAGGTAACAATACTTTTTTGCCATTTGAGAAATACCTCCTAATAAAAATTTACAAATTAATTATTTGTACCTTAATGCCGAAGACAAATGGCTATTTGCACTACGGCACAGTACAGTGCAGTAGAATTATACCATAATAAGAAAGAAATTACAAACTTTTTTTATATTTTTTTATATTTAGTATTATTTATCTTGAAAAATTTTATTTTTTTGTTGCATAATTAGTTAATAAATACATTAATTCGGAGGTTACACTATGAAATGTGCTATTATACTTGCAGGCGGTAAGGGTACCAGAATGAAGGCGGATTGCCCGAAGGTTATGTGTAATGTTTTATTCAGGCCTATGATCAGCTATGTTGTTGATGCTGTCAAGGAGGCAGGGGCTGAGGATATATGTGTTATTACAGGCTATAAGCATAATGAGGTTGAGGATTACCTTGCTTCTGTTGATACTAACATCAAAACAGCTTTGCAGGAGCCGCAGCTCGGTACAGGTCATGCAGTTATGCAGGCGGACGAATTTATTGCAGCTCATACTGAAGATGAAATACTCATTTTAAATGGTGATGGTCCGCTTATGGATGCCGAAACCATTAATAAGGCTTATGATTACCATAAAGAAAATAATAATTCAATTACATTAATCAGTGCAATTGTTGATGACCTTAACGGTATCGGTCATATTAAACGTGATGAAAACGGTACACTTCTGAGAATTGTTGAGCACAAGGATGCTTCTCCGGAAGAAAAGCTGATTAATGAATCAAACGCAGGCTGTTACTGGTTTAACGGTGCGGATTTGCAGTATGCACTTTCAAAAATTACGAATGAAAATGTTCAGAATGAATATTATCTTACTGACAGTCTTGAAATTCTCATTGGTGCCGGCAAAAACGCAGGTGCTTATGT
>PDYJ01002344.1_pt1 | contig 25487 bp, 27 predicted proteins | sample 1430841 | NCBI WGS metagenome assembly PDYJ01 (sample SAMN07237672, study PRJNA390542) | Gut metagenome, whole genome shotgun sequencing project. | isolation source: fecal pellets | host: Mus musculus | place: USA: New York, NY | collected 2016-10 | reverse complement strand
CAGCTATCATTACTCTTTTTCCAAGATTATTTATCATTTGAGCAAAATTTCCCATTCGCTTCCAATATGATTAGTCAAGTGACTAGCAGCTGGCACAATCATAACAGGCAAACTTCCGGTGTTAGTTCCAACTTTATTCAAAAAGTATTGGTATTGTTCTTGATTACTCGTTTCATCACTATAAGCAATAATTGTACCAAAGTTTAAGTTAGTTCCTTGAATTTGATCGCGATAAAGTAAGTAATTATCGTCAAAATAAGATTTTCCTTGTGTTGACCTCAAATATACAAAAGAAATACCATTTTTTTTCTAGCTTATGTAAATCAATGTAATCTTTTGTTTGGTCTAGTTCAATGCCTAATACACTCATATTTGAGCCACGAGGAACAGTTGTATTTTGCCTCATATTAAAGTATCCCCATACTAGTCCTGAAAAAGCTAGAATGAGTAAAATAATAATACTTGGGAAAGTATATTTATGTCGATAACGATGCATTTCAGTCCCTCCATTAGCTATTTTAACGAACTTCTTCTTTCTACACCACTTTCATTAAGATTTAGTATAAAATGATATCATTACTAAAAGTTATAGATATATCGAAAGGAAAGCACAATCTTGAAAAGACAAATTAGCTTTGGTCAAGCCCTAGCTACAGTCGTTGGAACTGTAATTGGTGGGGGCGTTTTTTTTCAAAATAGGAAGCATTAGTCATGAAACCGGCACTTCCTCATTAACTCTTTTCGTCTGGATTTTAGCCGGTATTGTTTCCATCGCTTCTGGCCTTACCGTATCTGAAATTGCAGCTGCTCTTCCAGTTACTGGCGGCTCTATCAAGTACATCGAGTATACTTATGGAAAAATTTGGGCTTTTTTATTTGGCTGGGCTCAAATGCTAGTCTATTTCCCTGCCAATATTGCAGCTTTAAGTGTAATATTCGGGCAACAATTTGTTGTTTTATTTAACTTACCTGCTAAATACGCAACTTTAATTGGTCTACTGCTCGCCATCTTTTTAATGGGCTTAAACTTTATTTCTACAAAATTTTCAACCCGAATGCAATCAGTCATGACTATTCTTAAGGCCATCCCAATTGCTTTAATTGTGATTTTCGGTCTTTTTAATTCAAGCAAAGTCGATATTAACTTATTCCCTTTAAGCGCTGGGCATAATACATCTTTTTGGACAGGCTTAAGCGGTGGTTTACTTGCAGCTTTATTTGCTTATGATGGCTGGATTAACGTAACTAATTTAGCTGGTGAAATTGAAAAGCCTGAGAAGAATCTATCAAGAGCTATTATCATCGGTCTATCTGCTATTACTTTAATTTATGTATTGGTCAACTACGCTTTTCTGACTGCTCTTCCTTTTAAAGAAATTATCGGCAATCAAAATACTGCTTATTTAGCTTCGTTAAAACTATTTGGCAGTTTAGGCGGTAAATTAGTTACTATTGGAATTTTAATTTCAGTTTATGGCGCAATTAATGGTTTTATGCTTACCGGAATGAGAATACCCTATACTTTAGCACAAAATAAAATGTTACCATTTTCTGATAAAATTAGTCGCACTAATGTTAATACAGGTGTACCTACACTAAGTGCATTAATTATTCTTTTCGTATCTTTAATAATGATTCTACTAGGAACTTTTGACCTGTTAACTAATATGCTCGTCTTCGTCATGTGGACCTTTACCACCCTAATTTCAATTGCAGTGGTAATTTTGCGCTACCGCGAACCTAAACTAGAACGTCCTTATGTTGTTCCTTGGTATCCGATTGTCCCGATCATCTCAATTGGTGGTGGTTTATTCATTGTGATCAGTACTGTAATTAATGAATTTTGGCTCTCAATAACCGGTATCGGTCTAACGCTATTGGGCCTTCCTATTTATTACTATATGAAAAAACAGAATAATCGCCAATAATAAAGCTCATAGATAAAGGGTTGAAACTTCCACTAGCTAAGGAGAAAGTCTCAACCCTTTTTAATTTTATGATAAAGATATTTTGAATGATTAACGGTTTAAGTTTGCTTGAATAACTTCTGGTTTTAAAACACCAACATAAGGTAGATTACGATATGCATTTAAGTAGTCTAATCCATAGCCAACTACAAATTCATTTTCAACTTTTGAGCCATAGTAATCTACAACTACATCATCTTCACGGCGTTCTGTCTTATTAAGAAGTGCGCAACACTTTACACTCTTTGCGCCACGTTCAATTAATAGATCCTTCATAAATTTTAGAGTATGACCAGTATCAACAATATCTTCAACCAGTAATACATCTCTACCCTTAACATCTGCTTGAACGTCAATATCTAATCTAACTTTACCAGTTGATTCAAAGCCATCACCGTAGCTTGAAACATCCATAAAGTCATTTTGCATTTTTACATTCATATGGCGTGTTAAATCAGTCATAAAGTATACAGCACCCTTTAGTACCCCAATGACTAATGGAAACTTACCAGCATAATCCTCAGTTAATTGCTTACCTAGTCTTTGACAAATCTCTTCGATGTCATCTTGACTAAATAAAACACGATCAATAATGTTGTCAATATTATCACTATTTTGCATTTTAACCCTCTATATCCTTTTATAAATGCGTTGTTAATAGTAGAATTATAACATTTAATTAGACAAAAAAGCACCTATCTTGAGGTGCTTTTTCCGATTATTTATCTTTTTCTTTATCATTTTGATCGCTATTTTCTGAATCATCATTTTCACTGGCTTGATCGATCTTAGAAACGATGAACCAACGCATGAATCCTTGTTCAATGTTTACTAGCTTAAACTTAAAGCCTTCTAAATCAACAGACTCACCACGTTTTAAATTAGGATAGTGTTCCATCATATAACCACCGATGGTAATAATATCACTATCTTCGAATGCTTTCAGCTTAGTATGGAAGTAACGTTCAAAATCATATAAAGTAGTCTTTCCTGAAACATGGATATTTCCATGATCATCGCGGACAATATATTCGTCTGAAACATCATCGATTTCATCCTTAATTGATCCGAAGAGTTCTTCATAAATATCTTTATCAGTTACAATTCCACTTGTTCCACCATACTCATCAACTACTAAAACAATTGGTGTGTGCTTTTTAATCATTAATTTCAAAATATCTTGAATTAACATTGATTCAGGCACAGTAATAATCGCTCTAATAATTCTAGTAATCGGAACATTAGGATTTTCCTGATCTTGACTTACGATATCATAAGCATAAACGTATCCTACAACATCATCTTTATCATTATCACGCACAACTGGGAAACGACTAAAGCCATCTTTAATATATTTTTCTAAAGCTGTTTTTACATCATCAGTCGCATTTAAAACTTGAAGTTGAGTACGGTCTGTCATGATATCTTTAGCAACTTTATCATTTAATTCAAAAGCACGTTCCATGTACAAAAGATCGTCTTTATCAAGTGAGCCGCCAGTTACAGCATTACGAGATAAACGTAAGATTTCAGATTGTGAATAAACTTCACTTTCTTCATCAGCTGACTGCATCCCTAATAAATGAAGCAATCCATTAGCACTATGGTTAAGTAACCATACAAATGGATATACAATCGTATGGAAAGCAGCTAAAGGAGTAACAACTGCCATTAAACACTTAACGGGCATGTCAATAGCAATATTCTTAGGAACAATTTCAGTTACAACAACTTCTAAATAAGTTAGCAATACAACACCTAAAGTTGCTCCTAATACTCCGCTAGTCTTTGCTCCAAACCAAGGTGTCATTTTAAACACATCGGTCAATAATTCTTCAATAGTTCCTTGACCAATCCAACCTAAAATAACACCAACTAAAGTGGTACCTACTTGAGTGGTAGATAATGACTCATTCAAGTTATGAACCATATGTAGAGCACGCTTTAGCTTCTTAGGGTTGCCTTGACCGTTTGCCAGCATATCTTCTAGCTGACTAGATCTTGTTTGCACTAAAGCAAATTCAGCAACAACAAAGAAAATTGCAATTAAAAACGTTATGAAAATAACAATTAAATTAGTAGTTATAGTACTTGTAGACAAGTGATCTTCACCTTTTTTATATATTAAATAATTACATCTCTATTTTAGCATTATTTTTCTGAATCAGGGATCCAGTTTGCAACTAATCCGGGATGATTATAATTTTCTTCAATATTACTTGAAACCTGCTTATTATAGGAATTGGCTGGTAGTTCAACTTTCTCGCGTAAATTATGTTTTAAATCAATAAATCCTAACTTCAAAAACTTCCTATTTTTAATCTTAAAATGATAGCCTGTAAAGTAAGCTTTATTTCCTGGGATTTTTTTACAATCTGCTAAACTAAACTTCATTACTACATTATTTAATTCAATAAAAGCATAATAATCATTTTTACCAAGGTAGGTAACTTCTTGCTTCACTGGCATCTTTTTATAAATTGAGGGTAAGTGTGACGGAGTCTGAATATCAGCTACATATTTAAACGCCTCGATTTCTTCTGGATCATAATATTTATTAGAAAAAATCTGAGCATCGTATTCTCTAACCATCGGTGTCAAATAGTGATTTTCTTTGACATATTCTGTTGATTCCTTATTTTTAAAATACGCTATCCCAAGAAAAGTTACTAAAAATACAGTTGTTACCCCAAATAAAGTATAAGTAATTTTATTATGTACACATAAAAATGGAATCAATCCAACAAATAAAAAAATCGTTCCTAAAATTAAAATATAACCTGGCAATGTATAATTGAACCATTTATCCCAATTAGCCCATTGCTCGGGAGAAACTAATAGCATCATTCTTCTTCTCCTTTGTTTTTTATAATTATGTCATATTTTAATTTTATTTTAAATAAGTAAACAAAAAACTCTTGAAGAATTCCATCTAATATATTAGGTATCCTTTAATTCTTCAAGAGTTTCTCAATTAGATATCTTTTTTAATCTTTAAAACTTCATCTAACGGTACACGCTTAGACTTGTAATTATTAATTGTTGCCTTCTTATTAGGATATCCTAAACCAATCCCAATTCCGATTGATTCATCCTCTGGAATATCCAAATATTTTCTTATTACATCTGGATATTTAACAAAGGCCTGCGCAGGCATTGTGCTTAAGCCGCGATTATTAGCAGCCAACATTAATGTCTGAGAAAACGCACCTAAGTCAAAAATTGACCAAGCGGGAGATTTTTTAGGAATAGTCAAAAATACGATCACAGGAGCATTAAACAGTTTCACTTGGGCTTGATCAAAAGTATCAGATTCACCACGTAAAAAGTAATCTAACGTTTCACTCATTGTTGCCATGTTCTTACTTGGGAATATATCCCACTCAACTTTTAGCAATGAGGCAAAATCTTCATGTGGTTCTTCATGACCAAAGGCCTTCTCCTCATGATCTTTTCTTATTGCTTTTGCCACCTCACCTTCAGCCACATAAATTCGCCATGGTTGTGAATTTAGTAATGATGGTGTTCTTTGAGCCTCTTCGATTACCTTAATCACAGTTTTTTCGCTTACTCTTTGATCAGTAAACTTTCTTGTTGCATGTTCACTTGCTAAAACATCTTTAAAATCCATCTCATCATCCCTTCCTACAATATCTTTTATTTATTAATAATTACACTTACTTTCCTCAATATATTATAACAATAAATGTCACACTAACAATACAATGATTTTTTAATAACTACAATTAAAAAAGATCGGAAATTAATCCGATCTTAAAAAAATAATATATTTATTTTAAACCATTCCATTGCCATTCAGTAACTTCAGGCATATCTTTACCGTTATCACGGATATATTGATGGTGTTTAGCAAGCAAGCTATCCATCTCATCAATGAAATCCGCATTCTTTTCATTTAGCTCAGGAATACTTTCTACTACATCTTTTGCTAAGTCATAGCGATCCATGTGGTTTAAGACACGCATATCAAAAGGAGTAGTAATGTCACCATTTTCTTCATAGCCATGAATATGAACATCATCTTTACCACGGCCGCGATCAAACCAAATTGATTCCATCATTGGCTTAAATCCATGCCATGCAAAGATAACTGGTGTACCTTTAGGGAAAAGACGGTTGAATTCTTCATTACTGATTGCATTTGGATTCTTTTCTGGGGACATTAACTTCATAACATCAATCACATTAATATAGCGAATCTTTAAGTCTGGGAATTTCTTATGAAGTAAGTCAATGGCAGCTAAAGATTCAATTGTTGGTTCAGTACCAGTTGAAGCAAAAACAACATCTGGCTTAGCGCCCTTATCAGTTGATGCCCAGTCAACATAACCAAGACCCTTATCAACCAATTTTTTAGCTTCTTCAATTGAGAACCACTGAGGACGAGGTTGTTTAGAAGTTACTAAAACATTGATGCATTCGCGATCTCTAAATGCCTTATCAGATACAGCAAGAAGTGAATTAGTATCTGCTGGTAAGTATTCGTGAATTAAATCTGGACGATTCTTTTCATACAAATGAGTTAACATACCTGGATCTTGGTGAGTATAACCATTGTGATCTTGCTGGAAAACAGTTGAAGTATCAACTAAGTTTAAGGCTGGATAATCATGTCTCCAAGCTTGCTCTTTAGCTTTTCTCAACCATTTCATATGTTGCGTAAGCATTGAATCAACTACACGACCAAATGCTTCATAAGTAGCAAAGAATCCGTGACGACCAGTTAATACATATCCTTCAAGCCAACCTTCATCTTGGTGTTCTGACAATTGTGAGTCAATTACACGACCTTCGTGAGCCAAGTTTTCATCGTTTGGAGTATGAATACTTTCCATCCATTGACGTTTTTGATTATCTAAAAGTTGGAATAAACGATTAGATTTAGTTTCATCAGGACCAAAACCACGGAAATTAGTTGGGTTCAATTCAGACATCTTGTCTAAATATTTTGCCCATTCGGCCATATCTTGTTTTTCAACAGATCCAGGCTTATCAAATTTAATTGCAAAGTCGCGATAGTCAGGCATATTTAAGACTTTTGGATCAATCCCACCATTAGTTACTGGATTCATAGCCATTCTTTGGTCGCCTGATAAGGTATTTTCTTTAACGATATCTTTTGGTGAGCCATCTTCATTGAATAATTCTTCTGGCTTATAACTTTCCATCCAATCAGTAAGCATTTCTTTATGATTCATGTCATCTTGAGCAACAGGAATTGGAATTTGGTGAGCACGGAAACTATTTTCAATTGGATTGCCATCTAGATCAAATTTTGGACCCGTCCAACCCTTAGGTACTCTAAAGACAATCATTGGCCACTTCACTAAGGAATCATCATTGTTTTCACGCGCATGCTTTTGAATAGCTTTAATTTCTTCAACAACTTCGTCCATTGTCTTTGCCATTTCTTGGTGAACTTCCATGTGGTCTTTATACCCATTAAATTCACCGTCTTTATATGCAGAAACAAAGTATGGCTTCCAACCCATTCCTTCAAAGTACTTAGTTAAGTCTTCGTCACTCATTCTAGAAACGATAGTTGGGTTAGAAATCTTAAAGCCATTGATTTGCAAGATAGGAATAACTGCACCATCTTTAATTGGATTAATGAACTTACTTGAAAACCAAGAAGTAGCAAGTGGACCAGTCTCTGATTCACCGTCACCAATTTCAACTGCAGCAATTACATCTGGATTGTCTAAAATTGCACCAACACCATGAGATAGTGAGTAGCCTAATTCTCCACCTTCATGGATTGATCCAGGAGTTTCTGGAGCAGCATGAGACGCAACTCCACCTGGAAAACTAAATTGCTTAAATAACTTAGCCATTCCCTTTTCATCTTGAGTAATTTCTGCGTAGCGTTCAGTATAAGAACCATCTAAATATGAGTTCGATACCATTACTTGACCACCGTGACCAGAACCTTCAATGTAGAACATGTTTAAATCATATTTCTTAATTGCACGATTTAAATGTGCATAAATAAAGTTTTGCGGCACAATTGTACCCCAGTGACCAATTGGCTTAGGTTTTACATCTTCTGCCTTTAATTCTCTTTTAAGTAAAGGATTATTCATTAAAAATAATTGTCCCACTGATAAGTAGTTAGCTGCACGCCAGTATGCGTCAACACTCTTTAAGTATTCTTGAGAATCGTAATTTACTGCCATAGCTATATCTCCTTGAAATAGTTTTCATTTCCTTATTACAGTAATATCATATAGCATCAAGTGCAAAAATTCAACTTTTAAAAACATTGGGACGATCCAATTATAATTACTTACTTTTTATATTTTCCTCCTCAAGTACTTCCCGAATCTTAATATTCTTTTTAAAATATTTTCGATACTGGGGATCAAGCTTATTATCTGTAATCAAAATATCAGCTTGTTTGCAATCCATGACCTTATACGGAGAAGATCTATCTTCTTTAAATTTATATTCTTCTGCCAATAAAATAACTGTTTTTGTTCGATTAACTACTTCTCTTTCAATTTGTGCATCAGAGTGATTAACTACAAAAACTCCATTTTTATTAACCGATGATGTCCCGATTACGGCAATATCAAATTCATATTGATCTATTTCTTTTAAACTATTTAAAGAAGATGTATAGTGGTTCTCTTTATTCAAATAGCCGCCTAATAAGATAACATTAGGCAAGTTATCCATCATTAAGGCACCCGCATTATCAATCGAATTTGTCATCACTGTTGCATTTAACCCGTTAAGGTAGCGACATAATTGCGAAATAGTCGTCGAAGCATTCAAATATATCAACTTATCAGCTGTTAAATATTTTGCTGTCATCTTAGCTATTTTATTCTTTATAGGCGACAAAACATGGACGCGAGAATTATAATCTGGCACTGTCCCCTGTTTAATTTTCATCAATCCGCCATGAATTCGAATCGCTTGACCGGTGCTGGTTAATTTAATTACATCCCTCCTAGCCGTATCAAAAGAGACATGACACAATTTCATAATTTCACGTGTACTAATTGTTTTTTTCTCATCTAATTTTTGTCTAATTAAATCTAATCTTTCAACTTGTGATTGCATTTATCTCACCTCATATGTCTAATCTTATCAGAAAGCTCTTTCATTTTACGTATTTATCTGTATTTAGAGCTTTATTTTAAGGATTAATCAGTATTTAAGAAATGATTCACTGATTTAAATCAGTATAATGTTATTTAAATCAAGATAAACACTTAGCAAAAACCGCTACTTTCATACAAAATAGGCTTTTCAAGCATGAAAGATGCTAGTATTTTAGTGGGCCCAGAAATCAGTTAAATTATTTAAGATAGTGAGGTCTTTATCATGTTAGAAAAATCTATTACAAAGCACGATGAAATTATCACAGTATTAAAAGATTTATATACTAGTTTCAATAAAGTTCAAATTAAAGCATATCTTCCGCTTGAGCAGACAATTTTAAAAGTCATAGCCAAAGCTGAAAACCACGATGACGCAGCTGCTTGGAGCAATAAGTTAGTTATGTATTTGCAATCTCAAATAGTACTTAAGCAAATTCCGATTACTAAGGAACAAGATACTTTAATTAATTCCCTCAGTGAGCAATGTAAAAATACTAACTTAAACTATGTATATCTGTCCCCGGTTGACGATAGTTTGCAATTTGATTAAGCTACTCGTCCCATACAAAAAGCCATTGTTTCTCTCATCCCCCCGAGAAAAACAATGGCTTATTTTTATTCTTGACTTAAGTTAACAAAAGTATTGTACTTCATATATTTATAATGAATTCTCATATTTGAAACTTCAAATGGAGTTCCATCATCTAAAAAGAAAATACCTTCCATTACACCTACAGGTTCATTAGGTGCCAGCATCAATTTAGACTGATCTTCTAAAGTTGATGGCTCAACTGTAATTGTTAAGAATGAACGGGTTACAGTTTTATTTTGTGTATCTTCTAAGTAGTTAAAGAGCGATCCTTTAAGAATATCCGGATTTAATTCTGGAGTAATCTTAATAGGAATAAAACCTGTTTCAATTAAAAATGGTTGATCATCTAACAAACGAAGCCGTTTTATTTGATAAACAAAATCTGACTCTTTTAAAAACAAGTCCTGTCTCAAATCTTCGTCGGCCTTAATTACTTGATAGTCTAACAGCTCAATACTTTGCTTCTTACCGGGAACACTAAAGGAATCGGTAATACCTAAATTTGATCCCTCATACTTAAAAAGTGCCTGATTTTTCAAATAGAGCGGATTAATAAATGTTCCGCTACCTCTTTTTTTAAAAACTATCCCTTGCTGAGCAAGCAAACCTAAAGCGCGCTTCATCGATGAACGACTTACATGATAATAGTCACTTAGGCTTCGCTCATCAGGCAAACGCATATCTTCATATTCATTATTAAGTATTTTTTGTTTAATATCGCGCATTACTGAGCGATAGACTAAATCAGTCATTATTTTCTCCCATTATTAGCAGTCTTGATACTATCAATGAACCAAGCTGCAAACTTCTCTGTATCAACGTCGGTTGCAATCTGTGCATTATGTTTTTTACTTAAGAAATCCATCACACTAGCACCATATGTATAGCGTCCAGCTAATTCAATTTCAACATTAGCTGGCTTTAAAGTAAAGAATTCAGGATGAAGCATAATTCCAACCGCTGTCGGATCATAAATCTTAATTCGAGTATCTCCATCAGGTTCATGAATATTAGAAAACATCGAATAAAGCATTTTACCAACTTCGCCGCATTCTTTAATCTTGTCCATCTGATCTTGAGTTAAATGAGCTTTATCTCCAATTTCAAGTGGAGCTACATAAACTGGCAAGCCGGAATGGAAAACTATCTGTGCTGCTTCTGGATCACCTGCAATATTATATTCCGCAAATGGACTATGGTTTCCATGCCCAATGTTTCCACCCATAATATAAACTTCAGCAATATTTTCTACCACATCAGGGTATTGCTTAAATAAAAGGGCAAAGTCAGTTAAAGGACCAACTCCTAATAAAGTAACTTTTTCAGGACTGTTTTTAATTGCTTCATACATCTTAGTAGCAGCAAGTCCCGGCTCTAATAAATCATCATTAGCTTTTTCAAATTCAAAGCCAGCAATTCCTGTTTCACCATGAACAGAAGCTGCACTAATGGCTGGACGTACTAATGGCTGATTAGCTCCTTTGACTACAGGAACTTTTGTGTGTAAAAAGTTCTCTAAATCAAGAGTGTTTTGTAAAGTATGAGCTAAAGAAACATTTCCCCATGTTGGGACAATCATTTTAACATCAAGTTCAGCTGCAAAAAGACTGATTGTCATTGCAGCAATATCGTCAATACCTGGATCTGTACTAATAATTAAGGGCTTTTTTGACATAAAGGTCCTTCTTTCTAAATTTACGTATCATATTTATTATGAACTAAGATTTGTTACAAAAAAAGACTTGAACTGATCAAGTCTTTTAAAAATTATATTAGTTTTTGAAAAAATAATTATTTTCTCTTCTTATCTTCGATTGTACCATCGCTATGTGCAATGATGACTTCATTACACATGTCTAAAAACAAACCATGCTCAACTACACCAACTGTATGATCTAGATAGTCAGCTAAACCGTGTGGTACTGGAGTTGGATCAGCAGCTAAATCAATGATGTAATTACCGTAATGCGTTACATAACGCTTACCCTCATCATCTAAACGCCATTGAGGCTTCAAACCTTCTGCTTCAAAACGCTTAAAGTTTTGTTCAGCAGATACTGGTAATACTTCAACTGGAAGCGGAAAACCGCTCAGATGGTGAACAAGTTTTGATTCATCAACAATCCAAATAATTTTCTTTGAGTTGATAGCAACATTTTTTTCTAAAGTTAAGGCACCACCGCCGCCTTTAATTCCATCTAAATTATCGTCTACTCGATCAGCGCCATCTACTGTTAAATCAGCTTGATCAATATCTGCTAACTCATCAACCTTAAAGCCCAGTCCTTCAAGTTGCTTCTTACTACGATTAGAAGTAGTAACAATATGCTTTAAACTAAACCCTTCTTTTTCTTTGCGTTCACCTAATGCATCGATGAAAAATGCAACTGTTGAGCCTGTTCCAACTCCTAAAACAGAATTAGGCTCTACCATCTTAGCTGCTTTAGTAGCTGCTTCTTTTTTTAATTGATCTTGCTCTGTCTTATTCATTAGTTTTTCTCCTTCAAAGCTTCTTCAACTACTTCTCTAGTTGGAATAGATGGAAATGCACCTAATTTTTGAACTGTAAATGAGGATGATTTGGACGCATAAATTACACTATCTCTTAAGTTACTTAAATCAGGCTTCAATTCGCTAGATAAAGCACCTAAGAATGTGTCACCAGCTGCCGTTGTATCAAATGCCTTTACTTTGAAAGCTGGAACAATTTCTTCAATGTCTTCATAAGAAACATAAGATCCACGTTCACCAATTGTGATAATTACACCTTTAATTCCCATTTGATGAAAAATTTCACTGCTCTTCTTCATTGACTCTTCACTGTCAACTTTAATTCCTGTAATACTCTCAGCTTCAGTTTCATTAGGAGTAATCAAGTCGGTTAACTCTAATAATTCTTCTGGAATATCAGTACGGGCAGGCGCAGGATTTAAAATAGTAATTTTACCAGCTTCTCTAGCAATCTTAAAAGCTTCAATAGTTGCTTCAATTGGTGTTTCAAATTGAGCAATCACAAAATCACTATCTTCAATTTGGCTTTTCGCATTTCTAACATCTTCTGCTGTTACGTCAAAATTTGCACCATGTTGAATAATAATTGAATTTTGTCCTGTCTCTTGAAGCAAAATATAAGCTTGTCCAGTTTGTTGGTTTGGAGTTACAGCTACATGGTCAACATTAATTCCATTTTCTTTAAATTGCTCAAGCATAAAACGACCATTGTCATCATCCCCAACCCGTCCAACAAAAATTGTTTCATTTTTTGCTCGACTACTTGCTACAGCTTGATTGGCTCCCTTACCACCAGCAGCTTTTGAAAATTCAGACATTGCTATTGTTTCTCCTGGTTGAGGAAGTTTCTTGATATGCATAATATTATCAACGTTAATTGACCCAACAATTGTAACTTTATTCATGGTATTTCCTTCCCTGTATGGCAATATTTACTTTAATTATAGCAAAAAAGCATTCCATACACGGAATGCTTTGCATAAATATATTTATCCTATTCACCTTCACCTGGACGTTGACCAAGTTCAGCTGACATCATCCAAATTCTTTTTTCGATCGCGGTATGATAAGAAATCAATAAGTCATTAGTTGAGTTGTCTCCTTCTCCTTCACTAATCTTGATCCCTCTTTCATAATCATCTCGCAATTGTTTGTATGCATTTATAATTAATCGGAATCTTTCTTCAATTGACAAATCCCAACTACCGATTTGATCTGGAACGTTAGTTTCTTCCAATACTTCTTCGTAGGTGGAAATCGGATTACCATTAATGGCGATCAATCTTTCAGCAACCCCATCTTGCTGCTCAGCTAATTCTTCCATTACACCATCTAAATATGGGTGCAATTTCAAAAATCCTCTTCCAAGCATGTACCAATGGTGTTGGTGAACAACCATGTGAGTTTGAGTTAAATCAGCAACAATTTCATTCATAATTTTTTTAGTTTTTGGATAAGCCATAAAAATGCCTCCTTAAAATATTAAACAATATCTTTAGCTTCATAATAACTATAAAAAATACTAAAATCTACTTATTTGCCTAGTTAGTAAACAACTAAACCAATTGCTAAAAAGGCTAAGCAAATCCCAAATTCAATAACTAACAGTTTCCAACAAAACTTAAACCATTTATTGAACCCAATATTTACCATCATTAAGCTCATTAAAATTAATCCAGTTGGTGCAATTAAACTAATAAATCCTTGACCCCAATTATAGGCATCAATAATGCTTGCGCGATCAATTCCAACCACGTTAGCTAGCGGTGCCATAATAGGCATTGAAAGAACGGCTAAGCCAGAAGATGACTGAATAAAGAAACCAAGAACAATGTAGACTAAAAACATAAACCAAATAAACAATAATGGTGGCATTCCAGAAACTTGCTGACTAAAGAAATTCATAATTGTATCACTTGTATGACTTTCTTCCATCACAATTGAAACAGCACGTGCTAGGCCAATTGTTAAAGCTACACCCAATAAATCTGCCGCACCATTTACAAAGCTCTCAACAAATTTATGCTCACTTAAGCCTGAAATAAAGGCGAAAATATAGCCCGTTGCTAGGAAGACAACGGCAATTTCAGTAAAGTACCATCCCTTTTGTTGAACACCCCAAATCATTACGATAAAGGCAATCGCAAAGACAAGTAAAGTTAACTTTTGACGCCAAGTAAATTTACTTTCTTGCATACTTTGATTCTGATTCATATATTCTTGATCTTCTTTAGCGAAGTCATTATAAACATATGAAGCTTTAGGATTCTTTTGTACTTTTTTAGCATAAAGAATCACATAAATCATCCCTACAATCACACAAGTTGCCCACATACAAATTCTAAGTGGCAATGCATCTGTAAAATTGACCCCCGCCGTATTAGAGGCAATTACAGTCGAGAATGGGTTAATAGTTGATGCCATCGTCCCAATACTTGTACCTAAAAAGATCGTCGCAACAACTGTCATCCTATCAAAGCCTGCTAATAAGAAGACTGGAATTAAGATAGGATAAAAAGCCATTGTTTCTTCAGCTAAACCAAAGGTTGTTCCACCAATGGCGATCAATCCCATTACTAAAACAATCAATAAAACTTGCTTACCCTTAATCTTTTTAGAAAGTGCCTGCATTCCGGCATCAATTGCACCATTTGCATGAACAACTCCAATACAACCACCTAGAATCAAAACAAAGGCAATAATATCAATACTTTGAGCAATCCCGTTTACCTGAGAAGAAAGAAATTGATAAATCGCTCCACCGAGTCCTGGCTTTTTCTGATTAATTTTTTCATAGGAATCAGGAATAGCTACGGGTTTATAGATCGTTCCACTAGTAAACTTTTTAACATCGATCTTAACTTTATATTTGTCTAAAGTTTTTTGGGTTGCTGCTTCTTTATGCTTGCTACCATTTGGTTTCGTAATTACAAACTCTTTACTTGGTTGATCATATTCAAGCGTTGCATAATTACCCGACGGTATAAAAAACGTTAAAATCTGTACCAATAATAGAACAATAATGATAACTGTATATGCTGTTGGAAATTGATGTTTCTTCTTTTTTTGTACTATATCGCGCATAACTTCCCCCTACTTAGTATTACAGCTTAATTTATAGTTTTATTATAGATTTCTTTTTTACTTTTTGCACGCGCTTACAACTGAAGGATATAAAGTTAAATAGAGTAGAGGAAACTTTTCTAGTTTGCCCCTCTCATTGCACCGTACGTACGGAACCGTATACGGCGCTACATTTGTAATTTATTAACGAGTTAAATAATATTCTAGCGGATCGATCAAGCCTGGTCGTTCCGCTTTCTTTATTCCCAACACTTTGGGACTAAGCAGATAATTGATTACATTTCCTGTACATCTTTTGTATAAGCCTAATCTTGTGTTAGCTGTTTTATGGATATCTTCATCACTGAAACCACACCTAAATACCTTGTTTATTCTCATTAGATTGGTGTATATTCTTTTTGGTAATTTCCATTGTTTGATAATGATTACCCGTATTTTGTGCCGCATCCATTGACCAAACTTAAATAGAAAGACCTTTATACTGCCAATGCGAAAGTAGTTGATCCAGCCTCTAACTATTTGATTTACTTTAGTAAAGATTAGGCTTAGAGGCATTGCGACAGCTTTTCTTCTACATAGGACTAACTTGAGTTTTTCATAAAGCTTCTTCTTCCTATCATCTCCTGGCTTGCATTGCCACTTTTCTCCAGTTTTGAAGAAAGTGAATCCTAAGAAATTACTCTTAGTAGGTCTAACTACTTTAGTCTTAGTAGCGTTGACTTTCAAGAAGAGTTTTCTTTCTAGCCAAGAGGTGGCTGACTTCATTACCCGATCTGCAGACATTTTGCTTTTCACAAATATATTACAGTCATCGGCATAACGAACGAAATGTAGTCCTCTTTCTTCTAATTCCTTATCAAATTTATCTAAATAGATATTTGATAATATTGGAGATAAAGGTCCTCCTTGCGGCACACCTAGCTTATTAGGCTTAACTAAACCATCCTCCATTATCCCAGCTTTTAAGAATGACCGGATTAAGTGGAGGGTGGTTTTGTCATTTATCTGCTCTCTTAGGGTTGAAATTAATTTATCGTGGTTTACTGTATCAAAGTATTTCTCAATATCTAGATCAATCACCCATTGATATCCTTCATCCAAGTATTCTAATACTTGCTCCATGGCATCATGAGCACTTCTCTTAGGTCTAAAGCCATAACTATAGGCGCTAAATTCAGGGTCATAGATCTTCATTAAAACTTGAGATATAGCTTGCTGGATTACTCTGTCTACTACAGTTGGAATTCCTAAAGGACGTTTCTTACCATTAGCTTTAGGAATATAAACTCGTCTTACAGCTTGTGGTTTATATTTCATTGCTCGAATAGATTGTTTAATCTCTACTTGATGTTTCTTAAAGTAATCATCAATTTCATAGATTGTTCTTTTATCTACTCCTGCAGCTCCTTTATTAGCCTTAACTCTTTTGATAGCTTCTTTAAGATTACTTTGACTTAGTATTTGATCAATTAATTCCATTGCTCGTGATATCTCCTTTTCTACTTGTAAATATATTCAGAATCATTCCAATTACTTTCACCATCGGTGAGTTACGTTCTCTCCGTACTAGGCTATCCTCTTATTCGAACTGTCTGAACATTGCTTATAGCGGGATATTCTCTTACAAACATTAGGTCCTTCGCATCTGGATTCATTACAAAACCTTCATCGCTACTATGACCTCAGCTGACTTCTCATGGTTAACCTTTTTCGACCAGGCTTTACGATCACTGATTTTAAAGTTTACTCGACTTAACCTGTCCATAAGATCTCTCGGGGTAAGACATTCATCTCTTGTTTTCCATAACCTCTTAGTTTACCGTCTTGGTTTTACGTTTGTCCTCTGGACTTCGACTTGTTATGCAGTCTTATCCACCATTTGGCCTGACTAAGTTTCTGTTCGTAGGCTCGGAGAACTCGCTAGCCACTTCCTTCACTCATAACGTCACCGTTACCAGCTTGTGGTTCACTACACTTGGCGACAAATACCCGTGATCCGTATTTCAACGGACTAGATGTAATATCATGCCCGACACACATAAAAAATAAGAACCCTCAAATTGAAGGTTCTTATTTTTCTATATTCAAATTTTTTTAAGTAGACCAACCATATCAATCAATTGTTGGCCGGCTTCATAAAAATATTCAATTTTATAATTCGGTCATCTCATCAGTATCCTTAGTATTTAAATCTACTAATTCTCCTGACATTTTATAGATAACCCATTGTGCTAAATTAACGACGTGGTCACCAATACGTTCAAGTAAACGAATTACCATAAAGTAGCTTGAAGAAGCAACCGCTGCTTCTGGATCTTGCTTAATTCCAGAAATAATTAACTTACGAGCCTTTACATAATCCTCATCTACTTCATCATCTTTTTTAGCAACTTCACGAGCCAATTTTTCATCACCTTGTACATAGGCCTTTAAAACTTGGTCTAACATAAAGTTAACTTTCTTAGCCATTGATTTAATAATTGCTTCAACTTCTGGAATACGGGATTTCCCTTTACTCGAATTGTTTCCCAAGCAATTGAATTAGCATTTTCACCAATTCGTTCTAAATCATTAGTAGCTTTTAAGATACTAATAACATTTCTAAAGTCACTAGCAACTGGTTGTTGAAGAGCCATCAATTTTAAGGTTCTTTTTTCAACTTTTGTAGCAGCACGTGACACTTTTTGATCATCTTTAACTAAGCTTTGAGCTAGTTTTTTATCATGTTCAACAAAAGCTTGTGTTGCTTCTTCAATCGCTTCACTAACATCAATACCCATTCCCATGAAACGAGTATTCAACTTACGTAATTCATCTAAAAAAACTTCATGCATCTTAAAAACTCCTTTATTAACCAAAACGTCCATTCAGATAATCACTAGTAATCTGCTTTTTCGGATTCATAAACATATCTGAGGTCTTACCATACTCAATTAAGTCCCCACTCATTAAGAAAGCAGTATAGTCGCTAATTCGAGAGGCTTGTTGTAAGTTGTGCGTTACCATGATAAAAGTAAAATCATGCTTTAATTCAAGAAGAGTCTCTTCAATCTCACTACTTGAAATTGGATCCAGAGCACTTGTAGGCTCATCAAGCAAAACTACTTTTGGACGAACCGCTAAAGCACGAGCAATACAAATTCTCTGTTGTTGTCCTCCAGAAAATGCTTGAGCGTTTCGATCTAAATTATCTTTAGTCTCTTTCCAAATTGCAGCTTGCTTTAAACTTTCTTCAACTCGCTGGTCGATCAATTCTTTATCTTTAATCCCAGCAATTCTAAGACCATAAGCAATATTGTCATAAACAGAAAATGGAAAAGGACTTGGCTGCTGGAACACCATTCCAACATCTTTACGCAATTCTACCAAATCCATTTTAGGACCATAAATATTCTTATTTTCAAATTTAATCTCACCACTAATATGAATATTAGGTATGTCGTCATTCATTCTGTTCAAACAACGAAGAAAGGTTGATTTTCCGCATCCTGAAGGACCGATTAAGGCAGTAAGTTCTTTTTCTTCAAAGTCTAAGCTAATGCCGTGTAAAGCTTCAACATTTCCATAGCTTAGGTGAACATCTTTACTTGTAATAATATTTTCCACAGTAAACCCCTTATCCAAAACTTCCGCGAATGTAGTCTTCCGTAATTTCACCTTTAGGATTAGTAAAAATATTTTCAGTAGTGTCATACTCTAAAACATGACCTAAATGAAAGAAAGCTGTGTAATCACTAATACGACTAGCTTGTTGCATATTGTGCGTTACCATGATCATTGTATAGTCAGTTCTCAACTGCTTAAGTGTATCCTCAAGTTTAGAAGTAGAAACAGGATCAAGAGCACTAGCAGGCTCATCAAGCAGCAAAATTTCAGGCTTCAATGCAAGAGCTCGCGCAATACATAAGCGCTGCTGTTGACCACCAGACATTGCCAATGCACTCTTATCTAACTTGTCCTTCACCTCATCCCATAAAGCAGCTGCTCTTAAACTTTCTTCTACAATTTGATCTAATTTTTGCTTATCATTTTCACCATTTGCTTTTAGAGCATAAGTAATATTTTCTCTAATTGATTTTGGAAATGGATTAGGCTTTTGGAAAACCATTCCAATATTTTTTCTTAACTGGTAAACGTTAATATTGTTTTTATTGATATCTAAGCCATGGTACCAAATTTCACCGTCTACTCGAGCCACTTTATCATTCATTCTATTAAGACAACGTAAAAAAGTAGACTTTCCTGAACCAGATCCTCCAATTAAGGCTGTGATAGTTTTTTTCTTAAATTGAAGACTAGCATTAAAAAGCTTTTGAACGCTACCTCCATAAAAAACACTAAGGTCTTGCGTCGAAATAATCTGCTCATCTTTATCAAATTGATGAATATATGTCGGGCTTCATTTACATTTTGCATAAATTTCTCCTTATGACTTAGCAGCTGTTAATTTGCGGTATAAATGATTACCCAAGGCACGTGCTCCAAGATTGAATAAAATCACCACAATAATTAACAACGCAGAAGTTGCAGCTGAAACAATTGTTGCATCGGGAATAATCCCTTCAGTATTAACCTTCCAAATATGAACAGCTAAAGTTTCTGCTGGACGCATCACATTTAAAAAACTAGTTGGACTAAATGGATTCCAATTACTATAGTCAATTGTAGATCCACTTTGACCTGCAGTATAAATTAAGGCAGCGGCTTCACCAAAAATTCTACCAGCACTCAAAATAATACCAGTTAAAATTCCTGGTAAGGCTGCTGGCAAAACGATCCCGCGAATTGTTTTCCAGTTAGATAAGCCCAAGGCAAGTCCCGCATCTCTTTGTGCTTGCGGAACACCTTCAATAGCTTGTTCAATATTACTAGTTAGCGTTGGTAAATTAAAGAATGTAAGAGCCAAGGCACCAGAAATAATTGAAAAACCAAATCCAAACTGTACTACAAATAATAAATAACCAAATAAACCAACAACAATTGAAGGAAGTGAGCTTAAAATTTCAATTGTTGTTCTAATCAAGTTAGTAAACCAATTATCTTTAGCATATTCTGCTAGATAAATACCGGCCCCTAACGCAATTGGAAGTGAAATAATTAAGGTTAAAACTAACAAATATAAGGAATTAAATAGCTGATCTCTTACTCCTCCACCAGCTTGATAAGAAGAAGCTTCAGAAGATAAAAAATGCCATGAAAGATGCGGCACACCTGAAATTAGAATATCACCTAAAATCCCAAAGAGGATTATGACCACAATACTCACTAAAGTATAAATACCAGCAGTAGCAATATTATTACGAGTTTTTGCATTCATTATTTCTGTCCTCTCTTTCCAATTAAGCGGACTAAGAAGTTAAAGACCAAAGACATAATTAACAATAGAAGCGCTAATGACCAAAGTGCATTATTTGGTAATGTTCCCATAACTGTGTTTCCCATTTGACTAGTTAATTGACTAGTTAAAGTAGCAGATGGACTCACTAAGTTAGCTGGCATTAAAACTGCATTACCAATAACCATCTGTACAGCTAAGGCTTCACCAAAGGCTCTAGCCATCCCAAAAATTACCGCTGTCATAATTCTAGGAGAGGCAACTCGCAAAATCACTTTATAGATTGTTTGCCATTTAGTTGCTCCTAAAGCTAAAGAAGCTTTACGGTAATCAGATGGTACAGCTTTTAAACTATCAACAGTTAGCGAAGTAATTGTCGGTAAAACCATGACAAATAAAACTAAAGTCGCTGATAAAATACCAAACCCAGTTCCACCAAAAATATTTCTAATAAAAGGAACAATAACTGTTAATCCCAAGAATCCATAAACAACAGAGGGAATTCCTACCAATAATTCAATTACTGATTGCAAAAAGCGTGCACCCTTTTTAGAAGAATACTCAGTCATAAATAAGGCTACTGCAATTGCAAACGGGGTTGCTACTAAAGCAGCTAATAAGGTTACAGAAAATGAAGTTACAATCATTGCTGCTGCTCCAACATGATTCTTTCCTTCACCTGGATCCCAATCACTAGAAGTCAAAAATTGAAAAACATTCACATGATCTTTAGTAAAAGTTTCCAACCCATGAAATCCAATAAAACCAATAATTGAAGCAACCAAAATAATAATTAAAATAATGGCGCAGTAAGTTAACCCTTTACCCCAATATTCCTGTCGTGTTTCTTTTGATGGCTCAGTTAAGCTGGCAACATCAACCTTACTTGCACCTATCTTCTTTAATTTAACATGAGGAACTTTTTGCTTATCTAAAGCAGACTCAACTACTTTTTTAAGATCTTTGTTATTCATCAAAACGTCCTATTCTTTATTTTTGAACAACATGATTATTACTATCACGTTCGACCTGCATCTTATCGATACTAATATAGCCTAGTTTAGGTACTAAATCATTTTGTACCTTACTTCCAAGCATATAATCAATAAATTTTTGAACATTCTTGTTAGGTTTACCCTTAGTATAGATATGTTCATAAGACCAAAGGTGCCAGCGATTTGTCTCGACATTCTTATTCGTAGGCTTTATCCCATCAATACTTAATTTTTGAATATTTTCATCATTAGCATACGGGAATGAGATATAAGAAATTGTCCCTGGTGTAGAACTGACAATTTTACGTACAGTACCGTTAGAATCTTGTTCTTGAGCCTGAATTGGCTTTTTTCCATTTAGAACTAAACCCTCAAAAGTTCCACGAGTACCACTACCCTTAGAACGGTTAATTACAGTGATAGTTTGGTTCTTACCACCAACTTGTTTCCAGTTAGTAATTTTACCTGTAAAAATATCACTCAATTGCTGCTTACTCAAATTGCTTACACCGGCACTCTTATTGACAATAGGAACAATACCTACAACGGCAACAAGATGATTTTGTAATTTCTTAGCATCTATTCCCTTTTGAGTTTCAGCAAAAACATCGGAAGTTCCAATTTCAACTGCTCCTGCCTGTACTTGGCTAAGACCAGTTCCCGAACCTCCTCCTTGAACAACAATATTACTGTCAGGATGAGACAGACGATAGTCATTTCCAGCTTGCTCAGCTAAAAGTTGCATGGCACTAGATCCAACAACAGTAATCTTATTGCTATTATTGTTAGCACAGCCTGTAAGTCCGATTAAAATAGCTAGCAGTCCACAAACAGCGGCTATTTTAAATTTAAAATTTTTTCTCATCGATTTCTCCATGTAATTTACAGTATTCAACAAGAATATTCTATCATATTAGTACCTGTCAACAGAATGCTTAAACTCAACAAAAAAGCTAGGTTTTTCAACCTAGCTAAAATTTATTTATTCTCTAACATTCTCATAAACGTATGAAATTTCATCTGGACGATAAACTCCATGCAATTCTCCCACTTTAGTGAAATTCATCTTATCAATTAGATGTTGCATTGCGCTATTGTTTTCATGTGTATCAATTCGAATGCTATCAATATCTTTACGGTGATCACGAATATAATCAATTACTTCAGTCAAAAGCTTAGTAGCATAACCATGACCTGCGTGCTTTGAATGAATGGCAACGCGGTGAATTACAACATATTTATCAGTATCTAGAAGCCACTCACCTTTCAAATCATCATAAGAATGATCTGGTGCTTCAACTATAGAAATAGCACCTACTGTTTCCCCATCAGCTGAAACAGCTAAATAGGCAAAACCTTTTTCAATATCTTCTTTAATTTGATCTGGTGAAGGATAGTCTCCTTGCCATTGGTCAACTCCACGTTCTGCTAGTTGGTTAGCACCATCCTTTAAAATTGTCATAATTTGATCATAATCATCCATTGTAGCTTGTCTAATCTTCATTAAACTCATCCCCTTTAACTTTTCTAACGCAACTATTATAAAAAAAAGCACTCTCCTTGTAAAAAGAAAGTGCTTATTTAAAAAAATATTAATATTTAAAGTACTTTAGAAAGAAAATCTTTTGCACGAGGAGTTTGCGGATTTTCAAAAATTTGTTCTGGACTTCCTTGTTCCTGCAAATATCCATCTGCCATAAACCACACTTCATCAGAAACTTCACGGGCAAATCCCATTTCATGAGTAACAATAACCATTGTCATACCTGAATCTGCCAAGTCTTGCATTGTCTTTAAAACTTCGCCAACCATTTCTGGGTCTAAGGCACTTGTTGGTTCATCAAATAGCATTACTTCGGGGTCCATTGCTAAAGCTCTAGCAATCGCAACACGTTGCTGCTGCCCACCAGACAAACTAGAAGGATATTGCTTAGCCCGATCTTTCAAACCCACTTTATCAAGCAATTCTAAAGCCTGCTTTTCAGCTTCTTCTTCACTTACGCCTTTAACTTTCATCGGAGCTAATTTAACGTTTTCAACTACATTCATATTTGGAAAAAGATTAAAGCTTTGGAAAACCATTCCCATTTTTTCTCTTAAAATATCTAATTCCTTTTCACTAATATGTGTTAAATCTTGCCCATCAAAAATTATCTTGCCGCTTGTTGGTGTCTCAAGTACATTAAGACAGCGTAAAAATGTACTCTTACCTGAACCTGATGGACCAATGATACTAATAACTTTTCCCTTCTCAACATTTGCAGAAATATCTTTGAGGACTTCTTTTTTTCCAAAACTCTTCTTTAAATGTTCAACCTTAATCATTGTCATTACGCTTCATCCTCTTTTCAAAGTGATTCAATAATCTCGTTAATGAGAAAGTCATAATAAAGTAAATAATCATGGCAATAAATAATGGTAGAACACCCTTATAAGTTGAAGTTTGAACTAATTGTGTTTGATACATTAGTTCTGCAACTCCAATTACTGAAACTAACGAACTATCCTTTAATAAAGTAATAAATTCATTGCCTAAAGCTGGCCAAATGTTCTTAATTGCCTGCGGAATAATGACATATCTAAAGGCTTTTTGACGGCTTAAACCAAGTGAGCGAGCTGCTTCCATCTGGCCTTTTGGTAAAGAATCAATTCCTGACCTAATATCTTCAGCCACATAGGCTCCAGAATTAAGTCCAATCGCAATAATACCTGCAACTAAAGCGGAAAGATTAGAAATCAAATATCCAATTCCGAAGTAAACAAATAAAATTTGTACCATTTGCGGCGTACCACGGATAAATTCAATGTAGCAAACAGCAAGCCAGTGTAAAATTGGATTCTTTGATAAACGCATCAAAGCTAAAATGATACCTAAAACAATACCAATAATTACTGAAAAAATAGTAATTACGATTGTGTACCAAATACCCTTAAAGAAATATGGAATGTACTTGGCAAAAGTATTACTTTTCTTTTCTGTCTTCATATATTTAGCAGCCGCTGGTAAATATTCTTTACTAATCAAATCTTTCTTCTGAACTTGATCAATTGTCTTATTTACTTGAGCTACTAAATCATCTTGTCCTTTAGCAATTGCAACTGCATTTCCCGCTTGAGTTTCTTTTAAGTTTGAATGAACTGCAGCTAAGCCACTATTATTTTCGGCATATGCTTTAGCAATTAATTCTTCTACTACTACTGCAGAAACCTTGCCTGATTGCAAGGCTAAAACAAGATTGTTAATTTTCCCAAGACCCTTTAATTTAGAATCTTTCATTTGAGATTTAACTAAATTATATTGGTTACTCCCCGTTTGTGCTCCAACCGTTTGACCTTTAAGACTTTGAATACTTGTGTACTTGTCTTTATCCTTTTTATTTACTAAGAAATATTCACCACTTGGCTTATAGTAAATTTTTGAAAATGCTACACTTTGCTTTCTTTCAGGAGTAGGCGTCATTGCCGAAATAACCATGTCTACTTTTCCTGTTTCGAGTGCAACTAACAATGAGTCAAAAGACATATTCTTAATAACTAACTTCACGCCCAAGTCTTTGGCGATATCTTTGGCTAGTTCAATATCTACTCCAACATATTTAGTCTTACCATTTTCACTTGCGGTAAATTCTAGTGGCGGATAATCAGCAGATGTACCGACTACTAATTCTCCACTCTTTTTAATCTTCTTCAAGACACTACCTTCTGCTACTTGCTTTTTGGCTAGCCGCTTGAGCTGGCTTGATAAAAGTAGCACCGAGTGAGAAAAACATCAAAAGTGCAAAGAAAAAGCTTAACAGTTTTGTTTTTTTCATTACATTCATTCCCTCTACAATTACTATTAAAAAACTGAAAATTTAAGCTTTTGTTAATATA
>PDYJ01000791.1_pt1 | contig 25584 bp, 22 predicted proteins | sample 1430841 | NCBI WGS metagenome assembly PDYJ01 (sample SAMN07237672, study PRJNA390542) | Gut metagenome, whole genome shotgun sequencing project. | isolation source: fecal pellets | host: Mus musculus | place: USA: New York, NY | collected 2016-10 | reverse complement strand
ATGTATTGGAATTTTGCCAGAGCATATATATTATATCAATAATGATTTTCTTATCGTTCATGGGAAATCAAATCTCCTAATGAAAGAACAAACATATTCCAAAATAATATCAACCTTATTAGTTCTCATATCAATTCCATACGGGCTAATAGTTGCTGCCATTGTAAAAGGAATATGTACATTCATAACATGGGATTCAGTTTTTATTACTTGAAAAAGGTAATGGATATTAGAATAAAAGGGCAATTAAATAAATTGATTGGAATATTTGTTATGTCTTTTTTTATAGGATCCGCTAATTTTATTTGCTTTACTATAATACACTATTCAGTTATCAACTTGGTTATGGCAATAGGTTTATCATTAATAGCTTATTATATATTTTCAAAACTCTATTGCCCAGAAATTATTGACGATATAAAATCTGTAAAAAAATGAATCCGAAGATATCTATTATAATTCCAATTTATAATGTTGAAAAATATATTGAAGAATGTCTTCAATCGGTATTAATGCAGGACTATGATAATTTGGAAATTATATTAATTGATGATGATTCCAAAGATCAAAGTATTAATATCTGCAAAAATGTTTTAATCGCCTCTAATCATAAAATTAAATTTATTAAACACACTAAAAATTGCGGCCTTTCTGTGGCAAGGAATACGGGAATTAATTCTGCCAATGGTGATTATTTGATTTTTATTGACTCAGATGATTATTTAATAGGGGAAAGAGCCATTTCAAAATTATTAGCTAAGGCAATCAAAACAAATGCAGATGTAGTGTCAGCTAATAATATAATGATTGAAGATCAAACAAAATTAGTTAGACCTCATAGCGATAATTTATATCAGGACTCTGACAGCGTATCGGAATTAAACTCTACGGCATGGAATAAATTAGTAAAAACAAGTTTTATAAAAAATAATGATCTTATTTTTGAAGATGGAATATTGCATGAGGATGATTTATGGTGTTTCAAACTGATGCATTCAAAGCCTGCAATTGCTACGATTTCGGATGTTACTTATGCCTATAGAGTGAGAAACAACTCTATAATGACTGCATTTGGATTCAAGCATATTTATTCGAGGATTAGAATCGCAGATATTTTATATGAATATCTCGCCAAGATTCAGGCAACGGATATAATGCAAGACATTATAATGCATGAATACAACTCATTGGCTATATCCTATTTAGGGTTAAAGCAAAAAGATGTATTTAAGCGATTGTTTACTAAATATCGTTCGAGGCATACTCAGAACATATCTTTAAGTACATTTATACATCAAAGGGGACGTAAACTTAAGTTGCTGTATTTAATATATATATTACCTTCGCAAATTTCAATTCACTATATTAAACTTTTGATCCGTATGGATGCAAAGGTTAATAAAGGGTTAAAAAAATTTAGAAATCCCATAGAAATATCGCCGGAAGAGATGACACATTTATTATCTACATTTTAATTTAATCGGAATGAATCGGGAGATAAACAAGTATGATTATATTAAATCTTTGGCCATAATATTAGTAGTTATAGGCCACATAACCCGTCTCTATCGCCCGGATTTGCATCCTGAGGTGGATACTAAATATTTTGAAATTGTGACCCGATCGATCTATTTGTTTCACATGCCATTGTTCATGACCTTATCAGGTATTTTCTATGGAATGAAGGTAAAAAAATACACGATTGATATTCAGTGCTTTATCCTTAATAAGGTCAGAAGATTGTTGATTCCATACATAACAACATCTCTAATTTTGGCTCCAATACTCTTATATATTAAACCGTCTTCTGACACTGGACTCTTTGTAGAAATAATTGACAATGCGTTTCTATTCAAAGATACAAGACATTTGTGGTTCATATTGGCATTATTTCAAATATTTGCTATTCAAATTTTATTTGACAAATATAAAATCCCGATATTCGCTACATTTATATTCAGTCTATCAATCGGAATAATTTATAAAGTGTGTTTTCAAGGCTATGCAGAGTTTGCATGTTTTCATATGGCTCTCCAGTATTGGCCATATTTTGTTTTTGGAAATATTGTAATTAAGAAAGAATATATCGGGCATATAAATATTCTGATTCCATGTGGTTTACTACCAATTTTACTTATCGTCAGACATATCTCAAGTATAGAATTAATCAGAAGCATTTGCGAATATACAATTGCAATAATCATAGTGAGTGGATTACTTTTCTCTGCTGATAGAATAAATACAGACAAAACATCTAAGCTATTTAAACAGATAATCCTGTTAATCTCAGATATGAGTTTCAGTATTTATCTATTTCATATACCTGTATTGTTTTTCTTTCATCAGTTATCATTGAATTGCCATATTCATATTATGATAATTCTTATATGTTTACTGATATTCAGCATTATAATACCATTAATTATGGGATACTCATGTCGGAAAATGAGATGTGAATTTATGATCGGAGAATTAAATGGACGTATTAGGGCGCTTTCAGTTTAAATTTTTGCAGGCAAAATACAGTCTTCAATTAAGTATTTTTCCTGAAAAAAGTATAGTTATAAATGGAATATTTAAACCTCATGGGCTCAATTTGATGAATGAAAATTGGGGCGATGATATAAATATTATCCTTCCGACTCTAATCAGTGGTAAAACTGTTATACCATATAATTTATTGTTTCCGTGGATAAAAGGAAAAACGTTGGTGAATTATATGTGTATCGGAAGTATAATAAATTGGTTGACAACGCAGAATAGTGTAATATGGGGTAGCGGGGCGATAAACGCGGATTATCCACTTTTGGCAAAACCACAAAAAGTTTTGGCTGTAAGAGGCCCAATGACAAGAGATTTCCTGCTTAGCCAAGGCATTAACTGCCCGAAAGTTTATGGAGATCCCGCATTATTATTACCAAAATACTATAATCCAAATTTTAAAGAAAAATATCGTATCGGGCTAATCCCCCATGTATCGGAAAGAGACCATGAAATTATACAGCAATTGGCAATAAATAAAGAGATAAAAATAATTGATTTAAGAAATTATAATAACGACTGGCGAAATATAATCGATCAGATCAATCAATGTGAAATGATTGTTTCATCTTCACTACATGGTTTAATTATTGCAGAAGCCTATAATATCCCAAATGTATGGATTCGATTATCGAATAAGATAATTGGTGGGGAATTTAAGTATCATGATTTTTTCAAATCAATTGGACAGGATCGAGAAGCAATGCAAAAATCAGAGATAAAAATAAACCGTATAGAGGCACAAATATTAAAATGGCGCAAGAAAAAGATTGATTTAACACAACAATTAATGGATTATTGCCCTTTCATCCAATGAGATTCCTTATTTATTTTGAGAATATAATCAATCCTTTTAAAGGAGGGACTGAACGAGCAGCCCATAATTTGGCGTCTTGTTTGCACCTAAAAGGCCATGACATTATTACCTTGGCAAAATATAGGTCTGAAGAGCGATGTGATTTCCCCATTTTTTATCTCCCGTCACAAGACATAATCTCAAACGACAACATTGAATTTATTGAAAAAGTAATTAATGAAAATCAGATCGATGTATTGATCAATGAGGGAGGAAATACATCCGATGTACAATTATTCAACCATTTGAAATTAAAGACTAAAGTTCAGATAATTACGTGTTTGCATTTTGCCGCTTTCCAAGGATTCGGGAAAGAATATTATGCGGATTTTGATTTAAGATCTCTAACTAGCGTCTTTAAGATATTAAAAAAACCGATTAATCAGTATAATGCACTGAAGTTGTTTAGGTCAAATTATACAACAATTTTGGAATACTCGGACGAGTTTATTGTACTCAATGAGGAATTCAAAAAGCAGATCGTTTTTCTAACCGGATTAAAAGAATATTCATCAAAGATCAAAATAATCCCCAATATAAATATTTTAACTCCTGAAAACTTTATCAAAAAAAAAGAGAATATAATATTATATGTCGGAAGACTTCAATATGAGACCAAGCGGGTTGATCGGTTAATAAAAGCATGGTCAATTGTAGAAAATAATTTGAATAATTGGGATCTTGTAATACTTGGTGATGGCCCTGACCGAAGATGGTATGAATCATTGAGCGATAAAATGAATTTGAAACGTGTACATTTTGAGGGGCGAAAAGATCCGACAGCGTATTACAAAAAGGCTAAAATAATAACATTAGTGTCGACTCATGAAAGTTTTGGGATGACGTTAGTAGAAGGAATGGCATTTGGATGTGTTCCTGTCGTGTTTAACAGCTATCCTACGGCTTCAGAGATTTTAGATGACGGGGAATGTGGCGTTTTAGTAGAACCTTTTAAGTTGGCAGATTATGCAGAGGCATTACGGGGTCTGTGCATGGCTCCGCATAAATTATCAAAATTATCTGAATTGGCAATAGTAAAGGCATATCAATATACTGGAGACCAAATACTTCCTCTATGGGATAAACTGATTCAAGGAAAATGGAGCTAATGAAGACAACAAAATCACAATCCCGGTATCGCGAGATTGATATTATCAAGGGGATTACAATTATTTGGGTTGTATTAATGCATTTGGAATTGAACCCTCCAATTCCTGATGCAGCCGCTCAAATGGGAATATTTTTCCTGTTTTCAGGATTTTTCTTTAATCCCATTAACACTAAAGCTTTGATTATCAAGAAATATAATTCATTAATAATCCCATTACTTTGGTTTTGGCTTATATCTTGGTGTGTAGCACTCTTTAAGTTTGATGTTCCAAGATATATATCCGAACAACACATTGATCTAAGTCATACATTTGGTCTGCTGACAAATTATTCTTATTTACGTGTCAATATACTGTGGTTTTTAATGGCTTTATTTACGACTCATATATTATATAATTATCTTTTTTATCATATAAAATGTTACAAGAAAGAATTGGTTATCATATTAATTGCAATAATATTATATTTGTCAGGATCGCTTTTGACCGGATTAAAGCAGCATGAGCCATTTCATACTATATACGAGAATCCATGGTTCCCTATAGGACCATTCTTGGTATATCAGATATATTTCGTAATTGGCTGGTATTTTAAAAAATACTTTTTGTCAAATTTTAAATATTGGCCATGGCTAATTAGCTTTATTGTCTATTCTATCATCTTTAGATGGATTCCAATTCCATATTTATTAAAAATTGTTCCCTATACAATAATGTTGACAGCTTTACTTTTGGGGATTTTCCGAAGTAATAAAATATCAGAATTGTTCAGCATTTTTGAATTTTTTGGAATTAATTCTATTATAGTTTATGTGACGCATATGTTGATTATATATAGTCCTTTTGTCAAAATATCATATCTTCAAACGGACCCGTTTTCGGTAGATGGCTGGTTTTTGCTATAATTGTATTAATAGAAGTACCGATTATTATTTTAATTAATAAATATGCACCCTTCCTTATAGGAAAGAAAAAAATTGCCTGATGAACTATCCCAGAATTGCAATATATTACAAAAGTTTAGAAAATGTAGGTGGAATAGAAAGAGTCATAATTGAGTTATCACGAATATTTCAAACTGTATCGTCAAATATAGTTCTCTTAACATCTGAGCCAATTGCGTTCTTGGCAGACAAAATTCAATGTAATACAGCTGTTTTACCAAAAGACAGCGAACGTTCGACAACATTGAAGCGAATTTTAGAAGAGATGCAAGCTGAATGGCTGATAGTTCATGATCCATCAAGCATCACCCTATTGAATGATATCGAGGTGGCACATATGCTTAATTGCAAAGTTGCTTTAATGGTGCATTTTTCGTTTCAATCCCCTATAATATTTAACGAGGCAGCCTCTTTATACTCTTCAGTGCTATCGGTAGGATCCAAAGCAGATGCTATCGCTTGTGTTTCAGCTTTAGATGCTGAATGTTGGAGTTCATTAGGTCTGAATGCATACCATGTGCAAAATCCCTTTATACATAACCACGTCTCATTGGATAACAACACTCGCAAAAATCCACATGAAATTATTTGGATTGGTAGAGGTGTTCCCCAAAAAAGACCATTTGACGCAATAAAGATATTACATTTAGTTACTCAGAAAATTCCAGATGTCCATTTGGTAATGGTGGGTGTTGGGCAATTAAAACATGCATTAAAAGAGGAAGCTGAAAGGCTAAATATCGCTGATAATGTCATTTTCATTGAACAAACTTCAGACCCGGAGAAATTTTATCAGACTGCTTCTCTCCATCTTCTAACATCAATAACAGAATCTTTTTGTCTTGTACTTGCCGAGGCAAAACAACACGGGATTCCAAGCGTAATGTATCGAATACCATTTCTTGATCTCGTTGCTGATGGTAAAGGAATTATTAGCCATGAACACGGAGATGTAGCGGGTATGGCCGATAGTATAGTAAATTTATTCTTAGATGCTTCGAATTTAAATAAATTAAGCCAAGAAGCTCGTGAATCCATAAATAAATTTAACGATGCAAATGTTTTGGATAGCTGGTACCAGCTTTTCTATAAAAAGCGGAATTACAACAACTCCATTTCTCCATATGCTATTTCCGAATTGGTACGTGCATGGAATTTACAATTGGAGGAAAACAAGTGGAAAATTGATTTTTGTGACTATATGGAAAAAATACTATTCCACAAATTTAAATCCTTTGCCTCATTTATGACCAAGGGCTATAGAATATTAGCATATGTAAAAAGAAGTTTGAAATGAAAATTATATTTGGTTTTAATGATATCAGGCAAGATGGGATGGGGACCGAAGCCATCAATCTAATGCGAACTCTTCGGAAACAAGGGATCGATGTCCAACCCATCCACGCTTGGAATAAGATCCTGATTCCAGGATATGTTGAAGAATTTCATCCTATTTTTATCCGAGACCAAGAAGAGGAACCATTGGTAGAAGATATAATTGCAGACATGGTTACTACAATTAATAATGATGTCTCATGTTCTATATTCTCTCATTTCGGTTCCCCTAATTGGGCTTGTGTAATACCCTATCTAAGAGACGATATAAGAGTTGTGGTTTCAGTGCATAGTATCACACCTTCCGCATTAAAAATTGCTTTAGCTTATCATGAAAGAGTCTCTGCCTTTGTTGCTATTAGTTGGGGAATACGTGATAGGCTTTTGAAAGCACTAAAAAAAGAGCACAACAAAATAAATTTGATAACAAATGCAATTGATACCACGCTCTATTCTCCATCCTCATTTTCAAATGCAAATCATGATTCTTCAAAAATCATTTTTTTCGGTAGGATCGAAGATTATACGAAAGGATGCGATAAAATTCCTCAAATTGCAAATATTTTAAAAAAACAGGGGGTTAAATTCGAATGGGACTTTTATGGTTATTTCCATTGGGGGTATGAAAATCGATTTTATAAACTAAATGAAAAATATGGTGTTTCAGATGTTATTAAATATCGCGGATGTTTAAATCCATCTGAAATTCCTGGAATATTATCTCAATACGATATAATGGTTATGCCATCCAACCATGAAGGGTTTGGATTAGCTCTTGCAGAAGCCATGGCTGCCAGTTTATGTTGTGTAGCTTCTCATATTCCAAAGGTCACCGATATGATTTTGACCTCTGGAACAGAAGGTTTTCTTGTGGAGCGTAATGATATCGCCGGCTTTGCAAAAGCAATTAAAACGTTATGTGAAGATCGTTCGTTGAGAAAATTAATTGGTAAAAATGCAAGGGAAAAAGTTTGCACACAATTTAGTTTGCAAAAACAAGGTCTTGAATATGTTCAATTATTTTCAAGTATAATAAACTCTCATGACTATCGTCTGATTCCAAATCCAACATCATTGGATAAATTTAAAATGCCTGAGATAGTGAAATCGCATAAATTAGCTCGAATTTTGCCTATCTGGCTAAAACGATTCCTGAAAAGAATCATATAGTATCTAAAACTCAAGATGAGCACATATATAATCATCACTCCATTTTTCCCTTCTGACACAAATTTTAGAGGTCCATTTGTATATGACTTTGCTAAAGCAATAATAAATAGTGGCAAATTTGATAAAGTCTTAGTTTTTGTACCGAAAGCATTATCCGACAAACGACAAGAATACACCTATCAAGGTATAAACGTACGACTATTCCCGATAATTCAAATGCCCTCCTATTTACTAAATGGCATTTTGAATTTTGTAAATAAATCATTATTTTTAAACGCATTAGATAGGCTTAAGATAGATTTTGATGATATTACAATAGCGCATTCTCATACCGGGCCATTAGGCATTTTTGCTTTAGCATTAAAAGAAAAGAACCACCGGATAAAAACACTTCTCCATCATCATGATCCAGATCCATATACCATTTTGAATGGATTGTATGCAGGTAATCTAGCAAATTTATGGGTACGAGCTAAAAATAGCATTAAAATATTTAAAAATATAGATGTCCATGTTTGTATCAGTAATTATGTCAAACGGAACCTTGTTTCTTTCCCGGATTTCGGCGATCAAGAACATTTCCAACCATATAGAAATAGATTGAAGCAAGCTAAGATCTTGAGGTTAAAGGCTCCTTTTATGAAAAATATAATTGTTTTACACAATGGAGTCGATCTGTCTAAGTTTAAACGATCCGATATCAATAGATGCACAATAGATTTTAAAATTGGATGTATTGGCAATTTTATTGATTGGAAAAATCAACTGACTTTATTGAAAGCAACGGACCATTTAGTTAATATACAAAATATTAAAAATATCAAGATCCAACTTATAGGGAGTGGCCCATTAATAAATGATTGTAAGGAATATGTTGAAAAATCGGGAATAGACAGAAATGTCGAATTTTTAAGGGAGGTGGATCATTCTGTATTACCAACACTGATAAATACATTCGATTTATTTGTATTGCCAAGTTATTTTGAAGGTTTTGGTTGTGTTTTTGCTGAAGCGGCGGCTTGCGGAGTTCCATTTGTTTGTTGTATTGATCAAGGAATTTCAGAATATCTTAATGAAGATCAAATACTTAAGTGGGCTATAAGCCCGATGGACCATATTCAGCTGGCAAAGATCATACTTAGACAAATGCAAATACCACAAGCTCAGACATATAAATATTCATTTGATATAAATAGCTTAGTATCCAAATTCCTAACTGATATCGGAGTATGAATCAGTCTGTACGTTTCATCAGAAACAATTGGTTAGCTATTAGCATGGTTTTGATTCCATCCGGTTTATTCTTGGGGCCAATGCCATATAGCTCGGTATTGTACTATATTTTACTGACTTTTTTATCGTTGTTGTCGATAGTCAAACAACAAGGAGTATCTGGAAGTGCGGTTATTTTTATAATTGTATGCGCGTTGAGTATATTATTGGGAAACCCGTCTCCGATTTTTAACTCTTGGATGCGTTGGGGGTTATTTGTTTTATTGCTTACTGCCTATTTCCCTGTCTTTCGGTCAAATTATTTTGATAATCTAAGAGGGCGTGCATTCCATTTGATGCTTATCCTATTAGGATTTACAAGTGTGGGGTCGTTCATTGCTTATTTTTGGGGAATCAATTATATGACAAAAGCGTATGGAACTTTTGCAGATTCTGTGGCTGTAGACTCAACTGGTTGGTTTGGAGGTTTAACTTATCATTCAATGATGTTGGGACCTATATGTGCCATAGCTTTGACTTTTTTTGTATGGATGATGATTGAAAAAATGAAGACAACAAGAATGAAATGGATTGTCGGGATTTTGGCTTTTATGACTTTTTGTTGTATGATGTTGACAGCCTCTCGAAGTGCCAATGCAGCCGGAATCATCGGAGTTATAATAGTATTATTCCTGAATTATCGAATGCGCCTGAGAAAAGTCGCACAAATAGCAATTATAATAGTCGTAGGAATATTTGCTCTGAATCCAATATATATGCCGTATGCAGATAAAGTTATATCAAAGCAAATGAATAATTCGGCATCGGGATCGACATTCGCTTCACGCTCAGATCGTTGGGAGCACCGAATAGAAGAATTTTCTGAATATCCGGTTTTTGGATATGGATTTGTTGCGATTGACACTAAGAATATTGGAGAGTATATGCCCTCGACAGGTATTATAGAACCGGGTTCTTCGTGGTTAGCTATTTTGTCAATGACCGGCATTGCCGGAATGGCGTGCTTTTTAACTATGTTTCTGCCTACATGTTCGAGACTTTATAATCTGTTCCGATATGACGATGATAAGTTGGCTCTTCTTCATTTGGCGATTTTAGCCGTGTTTTCAATTCATTTCATGGCCGAAGGGTATGTGTTTTCTGGGGAGGTGCACTATGTTTTTTATTTTGGTTTTTTTTCGGGTGCGCATATTCATATGCAAGAGACGCCATTACTTATTCATTAATTACTAGTGAAATTACTAATGAATGATAATAAAAAATTCGATATAGTCTATCTGACCAATACGCCATCGTTTTATAAATTAAACCTTTGCGAAGCAATTGCTAAGAGAGGAGTAAGGATTTTAATTGTACTATATGGATATGGAGATGAGGCGGTCAATACTGAACTGAGTAATAATTCTCGTTGGAACTTTGATTTTGAATTCATTAATCAAGGTAATTCGAATACTCGAAATAAAATCCATACATTTTTTCGGCTGATAAGGTTGATGAGATCAATTGAGGCAAAAAAAATAATTTATGCAGGCTGGCTTGCTCCGGAATATAATCTGTATTCATTTTTATCCCCACGGTACAAGAATGCTATGGTTTGTGAATCATCTATATTCGATGTCTCCATATCTGGTATAAACGGTTGGATCAAAAAGCGGATTATCAATCGAATGAGTGTGATATTACCATCCGGTCAACCTCATAAAGATCTGTTTGATTCTATTGGCTTCAATGGCCCGAAATATATAACAGGAAGCGTTGGAATATTCAATAAATCAGATTTGCTTCCTAAACAGACTATATCACCTTTGAGATATCTGTTTGTCGGACGGCTTATAGAAGTGAAAGAAGTTGAATTGCTTGTTTCTGCATTTAATCGAAACGGACTGCCATTAACAATTGCTGGTGATGGTGCATTACGTGATAAATTGAAAGCGATAGCGCAACCAAATATTTCATTTACCGGATTCATCCCAAATGAACAGATCGGAGCTTTGTATAGTGCACATGATGTGTTTATTCTCCCGTCAAAATATGAACCTTGGGGTCTTGTCGTGGAAGAAGCTTTGTTTCGAGGGCTTCCGGTTATTGTCAGTGATAAAGTTGCTCTGGAATTGATATGGTCAAAAATCTTGGGACAGGTGAAATTTTTGAGTCCGGGAATCAACAGTCTCTTCAGGCTGCTATAGAGACTGTTTCTTCGAACTATGAAAAATATCGAAAGGCTGTTGATTCAATTGATTGGCAGCAGCGGGATAAGAATCAGGTTGAAGCTTATTTAAAATTGTTAGATAAATGAAAGTCCTTCAGACTATTGGTGGATTTGGCGCTAAAGGAGGTGGCACATCCACATGTACCTATGATTTGTTGACATCTATGCATCAGTCTGTATCGGGAGCGGATGTTGATTTGCTGACACCGTCAGTTACAGATCCTTCTGACCGGATTATGAGCAATGGCGAGCAATGGATAAAAGTGGTAGACAATGATTATCGTACGCCATTGTCTATTTCTAAAAATATGGTATACTTTCTTCAGCAAAGCAACTACGATGTATATCACACAAACGGTATGTGGATGCACATCAATCATATCACTTGCTCGGTTGCACGCAGTAAAAACAAGCCATATGTTATAACCCCTCACGGCATGCTCTATCCGGAGGCTCTTGCCCGTAGCGCCTGGAAAAAATGGCCTTTACGAAAACTTTGGTTTGATCGTGATATTCGTGAAGCCGGTTGTATCCATGCCACTTGTCAAGACGAGATGAAGCATCTGAGGACATTGGGTTACAAAGGCCCGATAGCACTGATCGGTAATCCAGTCTGTGTACCGCCATGTACATCAGAGTTTATCGGCTATCGCAATCATAAACCGGACGGTTTGATTAAGCTTGGTTTTTTAGGCCGATTGCATCCGAGGAAACATGTTGAAAAAATACTCCAGGGAGTGGCTTTGATTCAGGATAAGAATATCGAAATCTATATCATGGGCAAAGGTGATGACTCGTATGAAGAATTTCTTCATAATGAAGTCCTGCGTCTTGGCCTTGGTGACAGAGTCCATTTCCTTGGTTTCTTGAATGGAAGAGAAAAATTTGAGCAATTGTCAAAGATGACGGCATTGTTTGTGCCAAGCGACATAGAAAACTTTGGAATGATAATTCCGGAAGCGCTCATTGCCGGGACTCCGGTGATGGCATCTTTGGGTACGCCTTGGGAGGCATTGAATATTGAAAATTGTGGCTGGTGGAAAGATAATTCACCAGAATCAATCGCAGAGGTAATAGAAGAAATCAAAGATCTTTCGCCAGACCAACTTTATGCAATGGGTGCAAGAGGACGTGAATATATTTTGAAAAACTTTGCTGCCGATCGCGTTGCAACTCAGATGTATAGCTTGTATCAATGGTTAAACGGTGATTCAGATAAACCGGACTTTGTCTATGAATAATACTCCTTACGTCAATCGTCTTGGACGCAAGCATCAGATAATCAGGCTGCTTTGGGGTATAACCTGGGCAGTAGGCGCAAAATGGCTACCTCGTTCCGTTGGATCTGGATGGAAGCGTTTTCTACTCCGTTTATTCGGCGCGAAAATAGCATCAACGGCCGCTGTTTATTCCTCGGCCAAAGTATATTATCCCGCAAATCTTGAAATGGGCGAATATGCTTGTATCGCATCGGATGTCGATTGCTATAATGTAGCTCCAATCCGTCTTGGAAAATTCTCCACTGTCAGCCAGGGAGCATTCCTCTGTACAGCATCACATAATATAACCTCACCAAATCATGAACTTATAACATCTCCGATCACTATTGGCGATCAGGCATGGGTTGGAGCCGGAGCATTTGTCGGCATGGGAGTTACAGTCAATAATGGCGCCGTGGTAGGTGCAAGATCCGCTGTCTTTAAAGACGTTGAGCCGTGGACTGTTGTTGGTGGTAATCCTGCAAAATTTATAAAAAACAGAATGTTAAATAATATTAATTTGAGGGGGGGGGTAAAACCAGACCTTTCATGCTGCCCTCCCTTATATCAAAGGGCATAGCGGCATGAAAATATCATTTTTGATGGGCATTTATCCGTCATATGGCGGAGTTGAAAAAGTTAGTACATACCTTGCTAATGAGCTGGTAAAACGAGGACATGAGGTTTCTATTGTTTCATTTGATCAACCTCATCCGGAAATCGCCGAGAAAGAACTTGATCACCGAGTAACCCTTATCGCATTACAGTTTCCAATAAGTAAATCTAAAAATCTTGAAACGCTTAAAAAGTATTATCGAAGTCACAGCCTTGATATTCTAATCAGTCAATGGGCTGTTCCTGCAAGGGTCGCGTGGTTTTGCAGGAAAGCCATTTCAGGGACAAAAGCACGATACATAACAGTGCATCATAATGATCCGACAACAAATTCAAAAATCAAAGGACTTGAATTAAAGATCGAGAATAAAGATGGATTACTTTTTCTGAATAAGTTGAAACTTTGGGGCACACGCTTTTTTTCGCGATTAAATCTGCGAATTGGATATGATCTTAGCGATGCTTATGTGGTTTTATCCGACAGCTTTAAATCCTCAGCAAAAAGATACATGTTGCTTGGTAAAGGCTCTGAAATAGTAGCAATTCCTAATCCATTGACGATTTCACCGCCTCCATCAGTCATGGAGAAAAAAAAATAACATATTATTCATCGGGCGTATTGAAAATAATCAGAAACGGACTTTAAGATTGTTGGATATTTGGTCGCATGTCTGTAAAAAACTGCCGGACTGGACATTAACAATAATTGGCGATGGTCCAGACAAGACATTGCTTAAGGACGAAATAGCGTCACGGCAACTTGAACGAATTACTCTAACTGGTTTCACTTCTCCAATTCCATATTTGATTGAGTCCAAAATATTACTTCTTGTATCAGAATATGAAGGCTTTGGACTTGTAATTACGGAGGCAATGTCATACCGAGTTGTTCCGATTGTCTTAAATAGTTTCACGGCGTGTCGTGACACTATATTTAATCATTCAGTAGGATACGCCGTTGACCCTCCGTTCAATTCGGAAACTTTCGCTCAGAAAATAGTTGATTTGGCTAATGACAATGATAAAATGTGTGAAATAAGTCGAAATGCTCAAAATGCAGTTAAAAGATTTGAAATAAGCAATATCGTTGACCAATGGGAAAAACTCTTTGCTAAATTAAAAGGATTATGAATCTTTCAGAATATCAAGAACAAAAAAAACACAGGTTGAAAAGGTTGTTATGGCTCATTGTTAATAATACTATATTCAGAGTGTTAATTGGAGGCCAGCTCCGTTATATCCGAAATTTAATTTTGCGCTGTTTTGGAGCTGAATTGCCATTACATGTAATGGTTTATCCTGATTCAACAATATTTGCACCTTGGAATCTTACAATGAAAGCACATAGTTGTATTGGCCCTCGAACTAAGATATATAATAAAGATAAGATCATATTAGGCGAAAACTCAGTCGTATCACAAGACGCATCTCTTTGTACCGCTGGACACGATATAACCTCGCCAAAACATGAGCTTATCACATCGCCTATTATCATTGGAGACCAGGCTTGGATTGGTGCGGAAGCATTCGTCGGTATGGGAGTCACCATCGGTGAAGGTGCCGTGGTAGGTGCAAGATCCGCTGTCTTCAAAGATGTTGAACCGTGGTCGGTTGTCGGTGGGAATCCTGCGAAATTCATTAAGAAACGTATTATAAAAGATGCTTGACATAACAGTCATTATTCTTACTAAAGACGAGCGGTTGCATATCGCGCGTTGTCTGGAAAATGTAAATCAGATTGCTCGAAAAGTCTATGTTGTAGACTGCCATTCAACAGATGGTACCCAAGAGATAGCCCGAAGTTTTGGTGCGGATGTTGTTGAGCATGACTGGCCGGGAAATCAGGCAGAACAGTTCAACTGGGCTCTTGATAATCTGACGATTGATACCGAGTGGATTCTTCGCCTTGATGCTGATGAATACCTATTGCCGGAATTGATCAATGAACTGAAGGAAATCCTGCCAGGCATACAGAGTGATGTAAGCGGAATAGTATTCAAACGCCGTCACATATTCATGGACCGTTGGATGAAGCGTGGAATTTATCCGGTCAAAATTCTACGGCTGTTCCGAAAAGGGCATGGCCGCTACGAGCAGCGGCTCATGGATGAACATATAGTTCTCAACGATGGCCGGGAATACGAATGTTTCAATGATTTCTGCGACCACAACCTCAATAACCTTTCGTGGTTCTGTAAAAAACATGTTGATTATGCTGTGCGCGAAGCCGCTGAATTGCTCGACCTTGAATTCCGCCTCTGTAAAAAGCCGGAAAACGGACATCTGTCAGATCAGGCCGGCAGCAAGCGACGGAAGAAACACAGCTATGCCCGCAAGCCGCTGTTCTGGCGGTCGTTTGCCTACTTCCTCTACCGCTACTTCGCCAAAGGCGCATGGCGCGACGGAAAAGAAGGCTTCATCTTCACCTTCATACAAGGCTGGTGGTACCGCACCCTTGTCGACGCCAAAGTCTATGAAATCAAGCGCAAATGTGGCAACGGCCCCGAAAAAATCACCCGCCTGCTTCGCGAAGAATATGGCGTGAGCCTCTAAAACGCCACCGCCCCCGTCACCCTTCTCCCTCATTGCCAATACACATTTCTTCATACTTGCTGATCACACACAATATTTAACCTCAATGAAAATCTCAATAGTAACTGCAACTTACAATAGCGGTGCGACACTGCGCGACACAATGGAGTCAGTGTTGCGACAGACTTACACACAGATCGAGCACATCATAGTCGACGGCGCCTCCACAGACAACACAATGGACATCGTCCGTGAGCTTGAGCCTCTCTACCAAGGCCGTCTGCGCTACGTCAGCGAACCCGACCGCGGCATCTACGACGCCATGAACAAAGGCATCGCAATGGCCACCGGCGACATCATCGGCATCCTCAACTCCGATGACTTCTTCACCACCGACTCGATCGTGGCCACCCTTGCCGCAGAACTCGCCGATCAGGAAATCGATGCCGTCTATGCCGACGTCCACTACGTCGATGACTCCGACCTCAGCCGCAGCGTTCGTTACTACTCCTCCCGCACCTTCCGCCCCTGGATGATGAAACTCGGCTTCCAACCCGCCCATCCCACCTTCTACTGTCGCAAGAGCGTCTACGACCGCCACGGCAGCTTTGACATCAACTTCCACGTCGCCGCCGACTTTGAACACCTCCTTCGTCTGATCTACATCCAGCGCATCCCCACCCGCTACATCCCGCTTGATTGCGTGGCCATGCGCACCGGCGGCGCCTCCACCTCCGGTCTCAAAAGCCACCTGCGCATCCTCTCAGACCACCTCAAGGCCTACCGCAAAAACGGCGTCAACTCCAACCTCTTCCTCGACGCTTCCCGCTACGTCTACAAAGTCGGCGAAGTCCTCAATACAAAAATCAGCAATACAACATACACTTAGAGAGTCGTGTTTGATTTAAATTCAGACAATCTCTTGAACAACTTCTTATGACAGCATAATTATTTCACGATGCAAACAGTTAATATCCAACAAATTACCCCCCCCTCACACAATCCAAAACACACACACTTTTATTGGATTGATCTAATCCGCTTTCTTGCGGCATTTGCAGTACTTGCTTCTCATTTCCGAGGTGCGTTTTTCGTTGACTATGCCTCTCTTCCAGTACATCAGCAGACACTTCCTATATTTTGCTTTTTTTCCATAACTCGTTTAGGACATGAAGCTGTCCTTATTTTCTTTATCTTGTCTGGTTTCCTTGTCGGAGGGAAATCCATAGAACGTATTCTAAACAAAAAATTTCGGCCTTTGGATTATTCAATCGACCGAATAGTGCGCATCATGCTACCGCTGATCTCCTCTTTACTATTGTTCATTCCAGTTTGTCTGTGGGGAGACTTTCCGATATATCCCAAAGTATGGATCGGCAATCTTTTCTCCCTGCAAGGTATAGCGTGTGCCCCTGTTTTCGAGACCCTATGGTCACTCAGCTACGAAGTCTGGTTCTACATACTAATGTGTGCGGTAGGGTACTCGATTTTGTATAAAGGAACTCTTAAAGGTTACATAGGGCTAATTACACTCATCATATCTCTGTCGGTATTCACGAAACTTGAGTCCTACTATCTGTTCATCTGGTTCATCGGTGCTTTCGGCTATTTACTGATACCGAACAAATCAAGAATTCTGAAGTATGGTGCTATGATATTTAGTCTGATATTTCTCATCATCCTGCAACTTAGTAGCGGAGGGAGCAAGATGTTGATATCTATCTCACCGAATTTTGTTCACATTTTGGAAATTATATTCTGTTCTGTATTCTGTATTTTCATGGTCCAGTCAATTCAGAATATCCCATCAACCAGATTTTCGAAAAAACTAAACCGGATCGGCACACGCCTTGCCGCATTCTCTTATACACTATATTTAACTCATATTCCTGTTAGAGACATCTTAGTGCGACTGGGAGCACCTAAAAGCCAAGAATTGACTATCTCATCGGTCGGTCTTTATATTCTTTGGCTTTCAATCGCTCTTTCAATCGCATATTGCATATACTGGATTTTCGAACGTAACACATCAAAGGTCAAAATATTTATAAAATCCAGAATTACACATAAAAATATCAATAGTAACTACAACTTACAATAACAGTGCGACACTGCGTGTCACAATGGAGTCCGTGTTGCGGCAAACTTGCACTCAGATGGAATAGATCCCTCCACCTCCGGTCTCAAAAGCCACCTGCGCATCCTCTCAGACCACCTCAAGGCCTACCGCAAAAACGGCGTCAACTCCAACCTCTTCCTCGACGCTTCCCGATACGTCTACAAAGTCGGCGAAGTCCTCAACTCAAAAGTCCGGAGTATCCCATCAGCTATAAATTAGATAATTCTCTGAATGTTTTCGATTACGGCTCGATTTCGAAAGTCGCGGACTGAGGGTGTGGCCGGGGCGGTCTATTATGTGATCCGGGAGGGGTCGGCTGAGCGCAATGTCACAAGTGTGGTCAGAGGGGTTGATGAACGTGTGCTTCTTACGGCCCGCCGGCAGATTGTCTGCGATCTGAAGAGTATCTATTGTGTTATCGAGCATCTGTCCGAGAGCCGAGGGCAGGTGACTCTTGATGAGGTGGCCGATGAGAGTCGCCGATTGTTTGCCGGAGATAATCCGTATCTTGACCGGATCAGGAGTTGTGGAGAGCATTTCCCTATTAAAAGCGATATTGCTACCGTAGGCCGTGACTTTCGTGATGATTTCGAGCCTCAGGCTCCGCGGCCGGAAGACTCTGACCGCAGTCTTCTGCTGGGATATATCGATTCGCTGATAGCCGGATATCGGCTTCAGGGAAAGGGTTTTGCCAATACTTTGCGTAGCCTCAGACTCAGTCTGTCAGGGTTTCTTGGCGGAGCGGAGGTGCATGTAAGTGAGGTCAGTCCGGATCTGATCATGGACTATAGCCGTTATCTGCAGGGGCGCCGTGTGGCGCCGTCGACCGTGTCATTTTATCTGCGCGGACTGAGGTCGGTGCTCAATCAGGCCAGGGAGGCCGGGCTGACTGATCTCGAATTCAATTGGCCGGCCAATGTGGACATCAGTGTGGACCATAGTCAGAAAAACACCCGCATGAAGTCGCTTGATGCCGCCATGATCCGAAAAATTGCAGATGCAGACTTGTCGTCAGAAGGCAACTTGGCCTTTGTGCGTGATGTGTTCATGTTCTGTTTCTATGCTCATGGGCTGGAACTTGTCGATGTGGCCAATCTCAGGGTGGAAAATCTTCGTGGCGATGTCCTTTCATACCGACGGCGTCTGAAGGGCAAAGCCGTTGAGGTGAAGCTCGGTGAAAAGGCTATGGCGATAGTGCGCAGATATGCCGAGGCCGGGAATCCTTACATATTCCCGATGTTGCAGCGCAAGGGTAAGGCATATTCTTTTACATATGTCCGCGATGAATTTTCGAAGGCTATGAAGAGGATAGGCCATGCTGTAGTCTCGCCTGTCAGTCTGACGTTCGGAATGAGCCGCTATTCCTGGCTTGCAATCATGGCTGCGTCAAATGTTGCGGAGATGATAGTCTGAACCGTAGCTGCGGCGTTCATTCTAATCAGCTGCTACAATAAAATCAGCCGATGGCCTTGAAAATTAGGCTGTCGGCTGATTCTGTTTCGGTGGTGGACGGAAATCGGTCATTGGGTGATGGCTGAACCATCTATTCAAGCCCTCCGGCCGGTCCGTCATGGCGATAGATGAAGTTGCCGAACCAGACCCGTCCTGAGGCCGGGGCCGGTGATAACGGTTGTGCCGCATCTCTGACTGAGTAGGCATAGATGCCTGGACGGATACCTTTCCAGAACCCAGGTTGCACCGCAAATGGCTCACCCAGCGGTGCGTAGCTCTTGCCGTCAAGTGAATAGCTGAAATGGAAGTCATCAGAGGTGGTGTCGGCTGTCAGACGCAGGAAGATTTGCTGCTGTCCGTCAAGGAGTTCGGAGGCCGAAAGAGGTCTGCTGAACACTACTGAGCTGTCGGCTTCTACATAAAGCGATGCCGCAGGCTTTCCGGCAGTGCCGCCGATCATGATACCCGCACCGTGAAACTGCTTGCCGATACATTCCAGACCGGCACGTTCACCTGGAGTCATGGCGCTGAAATCGAGGGTCACTGTAGCCTCTGAGCGGTAGCCCATGAGCTTCTGGGTCAGCTGGTTTTTAGCATTGCGGAGGATGTCGGCAGGCTGAGGCTTTATCTCAAACCATCCGGGGCGGGCTGACAGAGAATAGTAAGCCGTGTCGGGATTATGGTTGAACTGCCATTGCAGCCCGACAGAGGGGGTGGAGAAATCGTCAGACGATTGCGGAGCCGAGGGGACACAGTCTGCAGCTATGGCAGGCTTGCGGCAGATCTTCATAGGTTCGCCGACACCGTTGCCGTCATAGTCGGTGCCGATTGCCGGAAAGCCGTCGTGCCATTCCACGGGTTGCAGATGTATCACGCGCCCGCGGGTACCGGCGTTCTGAAAGTGGTAGAACCACCATTCTTGACCGTCAGGAGTATCTACCAGCGCGCCCTGATGAGGACCGTTGATGTCAGTCGAGCCTTTTTCGTGGACACGGCGTGACTCATATGGGCCATAGACATCCTTTGAGCGAAGAATGGTCTGCCATCCGGTGCTGACTCCGCCTTCAGGAATGCTGATGTAGTAGTAACCGTCTTTTTTGAACATCTTCGGACCTTCGGCCACCGGACCTTTGTAGACCGTAGTGCCTTCATCAAGCAGGCTGCGGCCGTCAGGACTCATGCGGTGGATGATTATAGGCCCCGCGCGATGACGGCTGCGCACCAGATAGGCCTCGCCGTTGTCATCCCAGAAAGGGCATGGATCTTCCCACTTCTCAATGCCCTTGACCAGGTGCAGGGGTTCCCACGGGCCGGCGGGGTCAGTGGCGGTGGTCATGAAAAGGCCCTCGTAGGGAGTGCAGACAAAGATATAGAACTTTCCGTCGTGATAGCGCAGCGCCGGAGCCCAGGTGCCTTCGGCGTATTTTGACATATCGGAATAGCCAGGCAGGTCGATGCGGTCATATACCCGGCCTATAATGCGCCAGTTGACCATGTCGGTCGATTCGAGGATAGGCATGCCCATAAAATGGAACTCCGAGCATGTCATGTAGAAGCGGTCGCCAACACGGATGATGTCAGGGTCGGAATAATCGGCGTTGAGCACCGGGTTGGCAAATGTCCCGTCGGCCAGGTCGCCCCAACGCAGGTCAGGAACAGAATCGGCAGCCTTTAAATCGGCTCCGGCCATCCCGGCAGGCAGTATGAATGCTGAGATCAGAGACAGAATGATTTTTCTCATGGTCTGGATGAATACAGTGCGTGATAGATTGAATGCAATGCAAATTTAGTCATTTTTTTGCGCCAGGAGGGTATTTCCACCGCAATTGTGTGGCATTTTGGAAATTTTCAGTTAACTTTGCAATGGAGTGGCATGCCTTCACAGAGCCTCAGGCCACCTCCGCCGTTCAATTATCAATACCTCGGCCTTTAAGTCAACTACCTTAAAACCGGTAAAACCACAGTGCAAATATGTCAATGATGACACTTCTGCGTCGGGCATTCGGCTTTTCGCCCGACAGTGAGGAGGAAGAAGAGGACTATGATCCACCGTCCCCACATATGCCGCCGGAGATTCCCGGCAGGCACAGCCGTCGCGTGAAACGGCTGTGGCTGCCAGTGCGGACAACGCTTCTATGCCTGCCGTGGCTGCAGCTACGGCTGTCGAGACTGCGGACAACGCCGCTCTTCCGGCCGCTCTGTTCGATGCCGTGATCGAGGTGTTCAACAGTGCACAGCCTGATTTCATCAAAAAGTGTCTCGACACCGAAGCCCAGCGCAAATTTCTGATCGAATCCATTGACAGCCGTCTCAGAGAGCAGGCCGAACAGGCCATGCGCACATCTGCCAACCAATGGAAGGACGAGAAAAGCCGGCTCGAAGCCCGCATCTCGGAGCTTGAAGGTGATGACAATGCCATGACTGTTCTCCGCAAAGAAAATAGCAGACTGCAGCTGAGTGTCGACCGCCAGAAGCGCGCCCTGCTTGACCGAATCAATGATTTGGAATCGCAGCTTGCAAAGCAGGCCGAAGAAAAAGAGCGGTTCTACAGTCGCCGTAAGCCCAGCGTGCTTGAAGAGGAACTAACCCAGGCCAAGTCGCGGATTGAGGAGCTGGAAGCTACCGTGGCTGAAAAGGAAGAACAGAAGAAAGCCGCAGGTGGTGATGATATTCAGACCGAAGCGGAGGTCATGGAAAGCCCGGACGCGCGTGAGGAACTGGTAGCGGAACATGAGCGCCGGATTGCTGAACATGAAAGCCTGATAGCCGAGCGCGATCAGAAGATAGCCGAACTCACAGCCGAGTGCGGCAAGCTCCGTGAGGAAGCCGCCCGTCAGTCGACTCTGCGCGAGCAGCTCGAAGTCAAGACTTCGATGAGCGACAACATGATCAACGATCTGCGCAATCAGGCAGCCGCGGCCCGTCGAGAACTTGAGACAATGCAGCAGGAGCAGCTTCAGGCCGTGGAGCATATACAGAAAGAACTCGACGGATTTGAAGAACTCAAAGCCCGGAAAGATGCCAAGATTGCAGAACTCCAGGAATCTAACGCATCACTTCGCCGCACCATAGAGACAAACCTCTACAACCAGGCCAACAGTGAGATGCGTCTGCGCAAACAGATCAAGGAACTTCAGTCAAAACTTGACTCCACCGCCACTGCCGTGGAATCAGCTCCTGAATATGCCCGTCCGGCCGACCAGGGCCTTGAAATAGGCTTCGATGACGCGCCTAAGGCTCCGGAGAAGCAGATCCAGCAGCGAAGAAGAGGCCGCCCGCGAAAAGTGAAAATAGACAGCTCGCTCGACAATACCGAATGGTTTTCAGAAAGCAAGCATGACGATCCGGATTTCGGTTATCATGAACCTCCCCGCAAACCGGCCAATGACAACGAAGCCCAGCTGTCGCTCTTCTGACAAAGAAAAATCAACAGGTTTTCAGTGCCTTACCGTATGCTGACAGCCGAACGGCTGAATGAAAATAAAATATTGAGATCAAATACATTCGAAATCAGTGATGAAAAAGATAATATCATGTCTCATGGCCGCTGCCGCTGTTCTGCCGGTCAGCGCCGGAATCTCCGATGATGCCGCGATGGCCCCCTACGTCTATCCGGAAAACTCACCCGCGCGTGTAGCCGCTCCAGCCTACATGCCTGACGGGCAGAGCTATCTAGAACTGTCGTCAGACAGAAAGCGCATTGTGAAGTTCGACAGTCGCACCGGTAAAGAACTGGAGACCGTCATGGACGTGACCCACACACGTGAGACAACAATCCCTGAGATTGAAAATTTCATACTCAGCCCTGACGGGACAAAACTGATAGTAGGCCGCGAGCGCAAGATGATCTATCGCCGCTCGTCGATGTCGAAATTCTACGTCTATAATATCCGTACCCGTCAGCTTCATCCGCTGTCAGAGAAATTCGAGCGCCAGCAGGCCCCGCAGTTCTCGCCTGACGGCCGCATGGTGGCTTTCGTTGCTAATGACAACAATATCCACCTCCATAAGATAGACTTCAAGACCGAAGTCGATGTCACCACTGACGGAAAGCCCGGACAGATTATCAACGGAGTGCCCGACTGGGTTTATGAGGAGGAATTCTCAACCTCTGTGTCAATGGCATGGGCTCCTGACAACATGACTCTCTGCTATATCAAATACAATGAAACCGAAGTACCGGCATTTACATTTCCGCTCTATGAAGGCTCCTGCGACCCGATGACGCAGTATGAATTTTATCCCGGTAGCTTCACTTATAAATATCCTGTAGCCGGAGAGCCTAACTCCAAAGTCAGCGTCCATTCCTACGATGTTGACAACCGCAAGACCAAAAATCTTGACATTCCCGTTTCGAATTTCGAATACATACCCCGTATTGCCTATGGCGGCGCGCCTGACCGTCTGATTGTCACCACGCTCAACCGCGCCCAGACCAGAATGGAACTGTTCAGCATGAATCCGCGCTCCAATGTGGCCAAATCAATCCTCGTGGAGGAAGAGCAGGCTTGGATAGAGCCTTGCACTTATGAAAATCTGACTCTCAACGCCGATAATTTTGTAGTGCTCTCGGCCCGCAGCGGCTATGTGCATGCCTATCAGTACACCTATTCCGGAGCACTGACCCGCACCATCACCAGCGGAGATTTCGAAGTAACAGACTATTACGGCACCGACTCCAAGGGTAATCACTATGTGCAGTCTACAGCCACCGGCCCTATCAACAGAGTAGTCTCCAGGATTGATGCCAAGGGAGTGATGAAGCACATAAGCCCGGAGAAGGGCTGCGCATCGGCCTGGTTCAATCCCGGCAAGAGCGTCTATACCCTCAACTACAGCAACTCGACCCAGCCCCCTGTCTACACCTTATATAATATAGACGGCAAGCAGCAGCGCGTGATTGAAGACAATGCCGCAGTGGCTTCGCGTTACGGTGCGGCTCCGAAAAAAGAATTCACCACCATCCGCACCGATGAGGGAATCGAACTCAACGCCTATATTATCAAGCCGTCCGATTTCAGCCCCTCGCGCCGCTATCCCGTGATTCTCCATCAGTACAGTGGCCCCGGCTCACAGCAGGTGCTCGACTCCTGGAGCATGGACTGGATGCAGTATGCCGCCAAGAAAGGCTATATAGTGATCTGTGCCGACGGACGTGGCACCGGAGGTCGCGGACGTCAGTGGGAAACCATAGTCTACAAGCGTCTGGGTCATTATGAGACCATAGATATGCAGGGCGTAGGCCGCTGGGCCGCGCGTCAACCCTATGTCGACGGCAAGCGGATAGGCATCTGCGGCTGGAGCTACGGCGGCTACGAGACACTGATGTGTGTGACTACCGGCTCTTCTCCTTTTGCCGCGGCAGTGGCCATAGCGCCTGTGACCGACTGGCGCTTCTATGACAGCATATACACCGAACGCTATATGCTGACACCGCGTGAAAACGAAGACGGTTATAAGGCCTCCGCTCCGATCAACGCCGTGGGTGGCCTTGAAGTGCCTGTGCTGATCATGCACGGAACTGCTGATGACAATGTGCATTTCAAGAATGCAGTCCAGTTCACGTCGGCTCTTCAGGCTGCCGGCAAATGGTGTGATCTGTTCATATATCCCAACATGAACCATTCGATCAATGGCTGCGGGGCCCGTCTGTCAGTCTACTCCCGGATGCTTGACTACTTCGACCGTAACATGCGCTGAACGAGGTGAAAGCATGGCGTAACGAAACTTTAACACATTCTGAATTGTTGATTAGCACGGTCACTACTAACAAATTATTGTTTTAATAAAATGTCAGAACAGCGAATAAGTAATGAAAGCGCGATATTCTCCCTGTGGCTCAACTGGGCTGTGGCGGTAGGTACGCTTGCAATACCTGAATTTGTGGGTTTGTTTATCCCTAAGATCTGGTTGCCTATGGTTACCTTAGGCCTTATGTTGCTTTTGATTATCTATCGTCACAGTGGCATGAGGTACGAAGCAATGTCATGCAATCTGATCCAGTCGATCTGCCTGAAGACTCTTGGCTACTCTGTGGTCATCATGCTGATTATCGCCGTAGCCTATGTCAGAGGTTTTGTGTCGATTTTCTACTCGGATGATGTGATCAATCTCCACATACCTTATCTGACTATACTGATACTTGGTCCGGTGGCATCTGTCCTGTGTGGAATAGCTATTCTGAAGGGCGACACAGCTGAAGTGTGCCGC